>OGXN01003053.1_pt1 | contig 10367 bp, 8 predicted proteins | sample 1576281 | NCBI WGS metagenome assembly OGXN01 (sample SAMEA3541494, study PRJEB24748) | human gut metagenome | biome: human gut; feature: human-associated habitat; material: faeces | place: China | collected 2012
CATAATCATCTGATCCTGAGCAATTTCCATACACTGATCTCTGTCCACATAGTAGAAATGATAATCAGGATATGCTTTTACTAAATCAGGCATAAAACCCTTTATAAATTGACAGTCTGGACACCAGTCAGCACTGAAGGTGAACACCTGTACGCCTTTTTCATGATACGCTTTTTCAAATTCTTCCATTGAAGTGATTTCATTCATATATTCTTTCATGATCACACGCAGCCTTTCTTACCGAGATTTCTACTCACTTTATTTATTATATCATCATTTTATGAAAAATAATTTCTTTATTTCATAAATTATCTTAATTTTCATTTTTGATAGGATACTTCTTCCAGACAGCACGATAAATTGGTTGTCCTTTTTCCATGAATTTGCGTTCATATTCACTGATTGCATCCTCATCATGTTCATTTCTTCTGAAATCTACACTGAAATCATGTAAAAACCAGCCGCACTTTTGAAATTCAATAACAGAATATTCAAATAAAGAACTATTGTCTGTTTTCATTTGAATTTCTCCATCATCATTTAATATATCTGCATATTGGCGGATAAATTTTTCATTTGATAAGCGTTTTTTATGTGCACGTTTTTTTGGCCATGGATCAGAAAAGTTTAGATGAATCACATCTACTTCTCCTTTTTCAAACCAATCGCTGATGTTTTCTGCATCATCATTGATAAATGCAACATTGCTCATCGCTTCTTCTAATTTTGTATATTTACGAACAGCGAGTGCAGCAACATTATTGTTTTTTTCAATACCGATCCAGCCATTTTCTGGTTGTTTCTGACTCATTAAAATCCAATAATCGCCCTTTCCTGTACCAATTTCTACATGCAGGACCTCTTTATTTAATAGCTGTTTCCATTTCCCAGCATACGTGCTTGGTTCTTTGATTACTACTTCCTGTTCCTTTAAAAAGTCTTCTGCCCAAGGCAGTTTACGCATTCTCATAAGTACCTCACTATTTCGCTAATTTTTCTAATGCTTCTGCATAGATTGCAGTTGCGCATAATAAATCATCGACGCGGATTCCTTCATCTTTTTGATGACATCCGCCAACAAACATTCCTTCTGGCTGTGTACGGTTTGGAAATTCAGGACCAAATGCCACAAAGTTAGGGAATTTCTTTGCGTAGGTACCTCCGCCAATGGTCATATTTGGTGTTGTTTCATCCTTGCTGTATTTACGATACACATTACTCAATGTAGTTACCAGTTCACTGTTAGGATCTACATATAATGGCTTTGTATCTTTTTCTAATGTGATATCTAAAGCATAGTTGATTGCTTTTGCTTTCTTATGGAAACCAGCCATCACGATATCAGCATTTGTTTCTAATGGATAACGAATATCAATCGTGATTTCTACATGTCCGTTTTCAATATTCACAATACCGGTATTCATTGTTAGAAAGCCCATGGTTGCACTTTCCATAAAGATATCCACTGGTTTTCCCTGCCAGTCGTGTAACATTTCATATGTATCCGCTGCAAATTTATCATGAAAACAATTTCCTACAAAGTTTAACAAATGAAGTGCTGCATTATTTCCAAGATATGGCATTGCGGCATGGGCAAATGCTCCTTCAATCATCAGTTCAGCTTTTTCACCAGTATATGCTACACTACCTTTTAAACCATTTGATTTCAAATAGAAATCAAACATATCTGTGGCACGATCATTCCATTCTTTTACAACACAGCTCGCTTTGCCAATAACGATATTCATACGTTCTCCAGCATGCATAGATTCGATTACCGTTTCAGTATCTCCACTTATTTGCACATGTAGACCGCCTTTTTCACCATAAATTACTGGAAATTCCGCATCTGGTGTAAATCCAATGGTAGGTACTTCTGCATGTTTCACATAGTAATTCATACAATCCATGCCACTTTCTTCATCACATCCAAGAATCAGCATGATTTTTTTATTCAGTTTCACATGATTATCTTTTAACATTTTTAACGCATAGAATCCACTCATGGCAGGTCCTTTATCATCTAATACCCCACGACCAAATAGATATCCGTTTTCTTCAACCATAGCAAAAGGATCTTTACTCCATCCTTCACCAACAGGTACTACATCAAGGTGTGCAAGCATACCAACACTTTCTTCACCTTCTCCATATGTAATAACGCCGGCATAGCCATCGATATTTTTTACTGTAAAACCTTCTTTTTCACCAAGAGCCAGCATGTGGTCTAATGCCTTGCGGCATCCTTCTCCAAATGGTGCACCTTCTTTAGGTGTATCTTTTATACTAGGAATCGCAATGATACCTTTTACATCTTCTATTAAATCTTCTTTATACTTTTTTACTTCTTCTAACCAATCCATTTCGTTCACCTCGCCTACTATTTTACCATAGCTTTCTCAACTTACCTATGCTTTTTTACATTTTTTTCAGAAATTATTTCTATAAAATCGTAAAAATTAATATCTCACAATGATTAGATTTTATTTTCAGTATATATATGAGAAAAAATGCTTTTACATATGAATGAAATTACTTTTTATAGGATTTCTTATTACTGCGATTTTCATAAGAATATGCTAACAAAAAACGAAGGCTTTGTTTATAATAATTCATATGTTTTCAGATACATAAAGGGGAAACTCTCGCTTCCTCTAATCGTAATGATATAAATCCATCAAAATTTTATAAAGCCATCTAGGATAATCTATCAGATACTGAATAATCATAAAACATCATCTATCATGAAAGAAATTTAATACATCATTTAACTTTATTGAAGTTGTTTCGTTATTTTGTGCTTGTGTTAAGCTATATACACCCTGTGTCGCATTAACAAAACTTGGATAGCCAGAAGGATATGTTACAACTAAAAACAAATAAGTATCCCCTTCTTCTATCGGGGTATATTCATCCAATACATAATTAACTTCATCAGATTCTCCGCCAAGGCGTTTTACTTCAATTTTATTATTTTTGATTTCTCCCTTATATACTTTATCTGTTTGGATGGTATAAATTGTATAAGGCATGGATGAACTTTCCCCATGATAGCCAGTTAATTCATTCTCCTCTTCGTTAGCAACATTCATACATTCATATCTAACATCCACAATTTTTCCAGTAAAAGCTAAATCACTCGCATTTACAACATCTTCTACGTGATCATATTGAGGATAATCTACATGTAAATAAGTAACTTCTTTCGGCTCTTTTTTCATAGAAATATACAGCAAACTAATTACTATTAAAACACATATAATGCTTAGTAATACATATGATTTATTCTTCTTCATCGTGCATTCTTCCTTTCTTTGCGATTTTTATCTCGTATTACACATGAACATGATTTTGATTTCTATGAAAGATATGTTGATAGGCAGCTACTCTTTATTCAATTTTATAATACAATAATTTTTCAATATTTACAATGCAGTGAATTTTTAAAAGTTATAAAAAAAGGAAGACATTTTTCAATATCCTCCTACTTATCCAAAGATTTATGCTTCAGAAGCTGGTGCTTCTTCTGCTTTTTCTTCCGGTTTCTTTTCTTCTTTTTTAGGTTTTGGTAGCAATGCTTTTGCGCTGACATTTACACGTCCACGATCATCGATTTCCATAACCTTAACTTTTACTGTATCTCCGATATTTAATACATCTTCCACTTTTTCTACACGTTCATGTGCAATCTTGGAAATATGTAATAATCCATCTGTACCAGGGAACAGATTTACGAATGCACCAAATTTTTCAATTCTGACAACTTTTGCATCATATATATCTCCAACTTTCGCAACACGTACGATATCACGAATCATATCTGCTGCTTTGTTGATGGAAGCACGGTCCATATGGTAGATGACTACTTTTCCATCATCATCAATATCAATCTTCACATCATTGCTGTCTGCGATGATCTGGTTGATAACTTTACCATTCTGTCCAATAACTTCACGAATTTTTTCAGGATCGATATACAGGATTTCAATCTTAGGTGCATAAGTGCCAACATCTTCTCTTGGTTTTTCAATTGCCTGCATCATATTTTCAAGAATCTGTGCACGTGCAATTTTTGCCTGTGCCAATGCTTCTTTGAATACTGCTTCTGTAATACCAGTTACTTTGATATCCATCTGTAATGCTGTGATACCTTCACTTGTACCGGCAACCTTAAAGTCCATATCACCGAAGTGATCTTCCATACCCTGAATATCTGTCAATACAGTATAAGCACCTGTTTCTTCATTCATGATCAGACCCATTGCGATACCAGCAACTGGTGCTTTAATTGGAACACCGGCAGCCATTAAAGACATTGTGCCTGCACAGATAGATGCCTGAGAACTAGAACCATTGGATTCTAATACTTCTGCGACTGTACGAATTGTATATGGGAATTCTTCTTCACTTGGAAGAACCTGAGAAAGTGCTCTTTCTCCCAATGCTCCATGTCCGATTTCACGACGTCCTGGATTTCCCATACGTCCTGTTTCACCAACAGAATATGGAGGGAAATTGTAATGATGCATGAAACGTTTACTATCTACTTCTGTGACGTCATCAATAATCTGATTGTCGTTCATTGGTCCAAGTGTAGTTACACTTAATACCTGTGTTTCTCCACGTGTAAATAATGCACTACCATGCACACGTGGTAATATATCTACCTGAGAATCCAAAGGACGGATTTCATCAATCTTACGTCCATCTGGACGAATCTTATCTTCAATGATCAGTCGACGAACTTCATCAGCTTCAATACCATGACAGATTTCTTTTACCTGTTTAATTGCTTTGTTCATCTCTGCTTCACTTGCATATTCTTTTGCTTCAAACATTGCAACAGCAGCTTCTGTTAACTCATCGATTTTGCCATAACGTTCCAGTTTCTTTTCAATAGAAACAGCTTCACGAATTGCTGTTTCAAAATTAGCACGTACTTCTGAATCAATCGCTTCATCCACTGTGTACAATTTTACTTCCATTTTTTCTTTACCGACTGCTGCAGCAATTTCTTCCTGGAAAGCAACCAGTTGTTTGATATGTTCATGTCCAAACATGATGGCGCCAAGCATTGCTTCTTCACTAACTTCTTTTGCTCCAGCTTCTACCATGTTTACAGCATATTTTGTTCCAGCTACGGTTAAGTGAATATCACTTTTTTCCTGTTGCTCTGGTGTAGGATTGATTACATATTCTCCATCAATTCTACCTACAACAACACCGGCGATTGGTCCATTGAATGGGATATCAGACACACATAGTGCTAAAGATGCACCAAACATTGCTGTCATTTCCGGAGAACATTCCTGTTCTACAGATAATACCGTATTTACAACCTGTACCTCATTACGGAAGCCTTCCGCAAATAATGGACGGATTGGACGGTCAATCATACGAGCAGTCAATGTCGCATGTTCACTTGGTCTTCCTTCTCTTCTTAAGAAACCACCAGGAATCTTACCTATTGAATATAACTTTTCTTCAAATGAAACAGTCAATGGGAAAAAGTCAATCCCTTCTTTTGCCTGTTTGCTGGCGGTAGCCGTAGATAATACAACGGTATCGTTATATCTTACTAAAACTGACCCTCCGGCCTGTTTTGCCACTTCACCTGTTTCTACTGTGATCCCACGACCACAGAAATCTAAACGAAATACTTGTTTAGCCACTATCTTCACCTCTTATTTTTTCATCTTTTTAATGATATCATACTTTTTTAAGGAAAGAAACAAAAATAAAAACAAAAAAAGCTCTTTCGAGCTTTTTCATGACTTATTTACGTAATCCTAAACGAGTAATCAGTTCTTTGTAACGGTTTAAGTCTTTTTTCTTCAGGTAAGCCAAAAGATTTCTACGACGTCCAACCATTTTCATCAAACCTCTTTGAGAATGATAATCGTGTTTGTGTTCTTTGAAGTGTTCTGTTAACTGGTTGATTCTTGCAGTTAATACAGCAATCTGTACTTCTGGAGAACCAGTGTCACCTTCAAAGCGTGCGTATTCTTTCATGATCGCCTGTTTTTCTGATTTTAATAACATAATGTTTTCCTCCTATTTTGATAGATGTTCTATACTGAGTGAACCGTCGAGGAATCTCGGTGGACTAAGTATAAAACCTTTATGATTATAGCATGTCTTCTGTATATAAAGCAAGTGCTTTTTTACACTTTTACGCAAACAGCTTTTCCCATAAACCAAATAGGAAAATAAATACAACAATTAATGGCAGAATATAGCTAACATAATATCTTGTCTTTTCAGGAAAGCGCAACCCTTCTCCAGCATTTGCCTCATTGATAAAAGCCTTCCAGCCCCAGCCATAACGTCTTGTGCAAAAAAACAAGAATACGATAGAACCAATCGGCATAATCACGTTGCTGACCATAAAATCTAACAAATCAAGCACAGCACTGCCTTCTCCAAATGGCTGAAAGCCAGATAACACACTGAAGCCCAAGGCACAAGGGATGCTGCCCGCAATAATAATCAACAGATTGATAAGCACGCTTTTTCTTCTTGTGAATCCAAATAAATCTATCCCAAATGAAATGATATTTTCAAATACAGCAATGATGGTAGATAATGCCGCAAAGTTCATAAAAATGAAAAATAAAGATCCCCAGATACGGCCATTACTCATGGCATTAAAGATATTGGGTAGTGTCACAAATACAAGACCAGGACCACTTCCTGCATCAACGCCGAAAGACATACAGGCTGGAAAGATGATAAAGCCTGCCATGATTGCCACAAAGGTATCCAGAATCATGATATTTAAGGATTCCCCACTCAATGAGCGTTTTTTATCAATATAGCTGCCAAAAATTGCCATACCACCCATCCCAATGCTAAGGGTAAAAAATGCCTGTCCCATTGCTGTGTAGACTGCATTAAAGATACCATTTTTCATCAACTGTTCAAAATCAGGGATCAAATAGAATTTGATACCTTCCATGGCACCAGGTAAACTTAAAGATTTTAAAACAAGAACAATCATAACACCAAGCAATAGACTCATCATGACCTTGGTAATTTTTTCTACCCCGTTTTGTAATCCAAGAACACACACAAAGCATCCAATGCATACCACAAGGATCATCCAGAATACAGATGCCGCAGGATTTTGCTGCAGGTCCACAAAGGTTTGTGTTACAGCCTGTGTACTCATACCATTAAATTCCCCACTTGCCATCTTCACAAAATATGCCAGCATCCATCCAGAGATGGTTGTATAAAACATGACCAAAAGATAATTTCCCAACATGGCCATATAGGAAAATAGATGCCATTTTTTACCTTTTGGTTCCAATACCTGAAAGCTTTTTGCGACGCTTTGACGACTTGCTCTTCCTACTGAAAATTCCATTACCATAATTGGCAATCCTAAAATAATCAGAAAGAACAGGTACACCAGAACAAAAGCGCCTCCCCCATATTTACCTGTTACATAAGGGAAACGCCATATATTTCCAAGTCCAATAGCACATCCAGCCGATAAGAAAATAAAGCCGATGCGTGATGATAGTTTTTCTCTTTTCTGTTCCATAACTTCTCCTTTTACACGTATGTATAATTGTAAAAGAAGCATATGTTTCTGTCAACAAAAACTTAGTATTTACTGATGATTGTATCCATATCCTGTTGTGAGATATGTTTTTCACGTACCATGGCAGATAATACCATTTTCTGTCTTTTTCTTGCGGCATCCTCATGATTGCTCAGCTGATAGTTGCTTGGTGATTGTGGCAATCCAGCCAAAAGACTTGCTTCATCCAATGTCAACTGATCTGGTGTTTTCCCAAAATACCCCATGCTTGCCTGATAGATACCCATGTGATTATCCCCATAATTGATAACATTTACATAAAGTTCTAAAATTTCCTCTTTTGACAGCTCAGCTTCCAGATCATACGCTAAAAAGATTTCACTCATTTTACGAAGATATGATGGCTGATAATCGAAATATAGATTTTTTGCGAGCTGCTGTGTAATCGTAGAGCCTCCACCAACAATACCGCTGGCAAAGATGTTGTTCACAAGTGCACGAGCCAAAGAACGATAATCAACACCTTTATGCTGATAAAAGCGATGATCTTCAATGGAGATTGTTGCCTGAATCAGTGTTGGACTGATATCTTTTGTTTTCACATAGTCAGGCTTTTCTCGTATTTCTTTCACCTTTTCTTCAATGGATACATCCGATACAGCTTTCTTATAATTGACATATCCTACACCCACAAACAGGATACCTAATGTTAACAGTGCTACCAGAAACAGCAGCAGGATTCTTTTTATAATTTTCATCTTATCACCATTCCTGTGACCATTATAACATAATTTTTTCTCGTTCCAAGGTGATCGTCGAGAAATCCAAAGAGCACCTTGCAGAGAGCCATAGACAGGCTAATCAGGCTGACAAATACTGCAGCCTTTCCCGGACTGTAGCCGATATCTGTAAAATAGGCCTGCGCCTGCGAAAAGACTCCCTGGCAGCTGGCGCTCAAAGCAAAGGCGATAAAACACACACCCCACAGTGCTGGAGTTTTCAGAGCTTCACTGCGCATGATGCCCTCTGGTTCTGCATAGCTGACCTCCTCACCCTCTTCTGCCGTCAGTTCAGATCCAAGCGCTCTCATCCCGATATCTTCCGGCTTATATCTGTACAAAAAGATCATTGGCAGCAGGCATAAAATGGAGAAAAGTCCCAGCCAACGGTATGCCGCCTGATATCCAAGGGCTACGATCAGCTTGCTGGCGACGGGGTTGAACAGCATGCTGCCGACTCCCGAGCCGGTGGATGCGATGCCGATGGCGGTTCCCTTGCTCATGTGGAACCAGTTGTTCATAATCACGCTGACCGCAATCATGCCGGACAACGTCGAGCCGATGCCGATACCCAGTCCCAGGACATAAAATAAAGTGATACTCTTGGCCCAGGACCGACAGCTCCAGCCAAGAGCAATGAATACCGCTCCGCCCAGGGTGACGATTCGCGGGCTGAACTTGGTATAAATCTTGCCGACGAAGGGGCTGAGCGCCATGGAGGATACGGAAACAAACGTGATGTATAGGGAAAACTGCCCGCGGGTTACGCCAAGGGCTTCTGTCACTGGTTTCAAAAACTGGCTTGCTGAATTAATCACGATGCCTGTGCCGCCCATGAGCATCAGAAGACTTGCGCCGCAGAGCAGCCAGCCATAGAATATTTTTTTATTCTTCATAACGTTTCCTATCTTTATTAGCACATAATGTCTGGCATCGCTCTATTGGCAATGCCAGACACTGTTCGTTCTTACTATAATTTTTCGTCTATTCTCTAAGCGACGTGTTGATCCTGCTGTACCATCGGGAATTTATTCTTATCCCTCGCACTGAATGCAGCAATGGTCACGCCTGATACCACATAGGCCGCAAAGAGTCCCATGTCAGCATTGAAGCCAAAGATGCCTAAGCCCGCCAGGAAGCAGATGATTCCCACGATAGCGCCAGTAATCATGCCGGCATAACAGCCTTTTGGCGTTGCTCCTTTAGACAGCACTGCACAGTATAGAGGAATGATCACACTGCCCATATACGGATAGTTAAATAGAATGATTGCGTCCAAAATATTTGTCAGCTTAAAGGTGATCAGTACGCCCAGAATGCTGGCGATGATAATAGTCCACGTTGCAATGCTTTTGCTGTGCGGAAGATCTTCAAGCTTTGAATCTGGGTGAAGCACCTTGTTGTACAAGTCCTTTGAAAAGGATGCCCCCATGCTCAACAGCAGGCAGTTACCTGATGACATTGCCGCTGCCAGAACTGCCGTGATGACGATGGCTCCCATGACCGGTCCCAGGATTTCGCCTACGGTATAAGCGAAGATACCGTCACTGCCAACGTTCGGGAACAGAATACGACCTGCGGCTCCCACAGTAGAAGCCAGGGTGCCGATGACGATGGTGATGATGCCTCCCCAGACACAGCCCCATTTTGCGGTCTGCCAGTCTTTTGACGACTGGTATCTTAGAAAAGCATCATAGGATACTGCGATGGATACCAGCATCGGTGAAATCATGTAGATGAACTTGGTAAACATGCCGCTTGGAATAAACGGCGTCACGTAGACTGCTTCAAATGGAGAAACACCTGCTTTGGTCAATGCCACCAAGGCTGTGATTGCAGCTACTGGCACGCCGACCATCATGATGATGACCTGAACGGTATCGCCCACTACGACGGACCACATCCCGCCCATGGAACTGTAGATCAGGATGACACCTGCACATACGACTACGCCTAACCAGAATGGAATGCCGAAGGCAGATAAAATGCTGCCGCACGCAAGAAGCTGTGCTACAAAGACTCCAAGCATGGACGGCACG
>OGXN01003054.1_pt1 | contig 10365 bp, 9 predicted proteins | sample 1576281 | NCBI WGS metagenome assembly OGXN01 (sample SAMEA3541494, study PRJEB24748) | human gut metagenome | biome: human gut; feature: human-associated habitat; material: faeces | place: China | collected 2012
TTTATTGAACATGAGAAACCACCTCATCCAAGTGTATGCGAAAAAGCAAAAAAAAAGTAGTTTTTCTACTTTTTTCATGTAAAGCAACAACCATTACGATTGCTCATATTTTTCAATATAACATTCATGTTCTTTTGTAGTCCTATCATAATTGATAACTACTAACAACAAATTATCCAAATAATGTTTTAATACGTTTGGATAATTCTTATTCTTGATTTGTGAGATTGCAGTATCTACATTTTTATCATATTTTAATTCAACTATCATGGCTGGCTTATCATCTTTAGGGATGAAAGCAATATCTGCAAATCCTTTTCCCGTTGGTAATTCTCGAATAATCGTGTAATGCTCTTTCGCAGTGATATAAGCAAGACTGATTGTATAGGAAAGTGCATTTTCATCATTGTACTGCAAAATGCTTGTTTCATAATGTGAATTTTGAATATATTTCGCAACTTTATCACTGTCCATATTCCATGTAGCTTCCAACAAATCATTTGCATTTTTAAATAACGATGTCACGATGCCCCAATTAGAGTTTTTAATAGAAGTGATAAATGTTCCCTTAACTTCATTATTAGGTATATAAACTGTGCTTTTTGTTGAATCGTATCCAAGGTATCCTAAATGAATCAATAATGTAAAAACATCATCTTTCGACTTGAATGTAGTCATATCATTTTGGAATGATGAGGTATCTACTTTCACTTCATCCCCTGCAATCATAGAAATAATATTATCTTTCATTCCATCTAAATTTAAATCAATATATTTTTGTAATGCCTCAAATGTTTCTGTCTGGCTCCAGTAGTTTCTAAACTTTCCTGATTCAATGGATGAAGTTACAGAACGAGGTGAATAGATTGATACATTTTCTTCTAAATGATATCCGTTGTACCAGTATTGCATTGTAGAGAAATCAACATGATATTTCTCACATAGTGCACGGACTTCTTCCTCTGTAAATCCCATAAATTTAGAATAAGATTCAGGCTGAAGCATGGATATTTCATCGAACATATTCAATGCACTATGTGTACCATATTTTTTAATAGGCAAAATTCCAGTCATATAAGCCAGTTCTACATAGGGTTGGTCCTTTAATAAGTTTCTTAGATAGTCGAGATAACGCTCTTGTTCTTTTTTATCACGTTTAAATTCTCTGAAAATACAATCCCATTCATCAATAACAAAGATAAATGACTGATTATAATCGCTGTAGATTCGCTTTAGATAATTTTTTATATTTGGTGTAATTACATGTACATCATACTCTTTGGATAGCTCATAAATAACTTCTTGATTTAGAATGTCTAGCATATCTGATATGGAAGTTGAATCACTCAAGAATTCCTGCATATTCAAATGAATGACATTGTGCTGATTCAGATGCTTTTCATAGTTGTTCGTTGACACAACTTTCAAAGAATCAAACAGTTTATGAGAATCACACCCTTTTGAATAATAGGCAACTAACATATTGGCATCCGTACTTTTACCGAATCTTCTCGGTCTAGACACACAAACGAATTTTTGCTTTGTTTTTATTCTACAATTTATTTTTTCAATCAATAGAGATTTATCCACCATCAAAGTCGAATTAACCAATTCTTGGTATTGATCATTATTCGGATTTAAGTAAATACCCATTCCACATCATCCTTTCTTTGCTTATTATATCATTTTTATCACTATAAAGCACTTGTTTTCAAACGGTAACAACTTAATAATTTTTTGTTTTTTATATCTGAATAAAAATTAGGTTGTCAACAATAGTGCGAACAACCCTTTATAAATATTCATACCACCTTTCTTTGCTAATAAGCATATGTAATTTATTTTTTCCCAATGGATATATTGTAATGATATTTATATTCAGTGTTACATGATCGTTTTGCCCTTGAACATTTTCTTGCATGAACATATCCATATTTATGATAATGTAATTCAGAATTTCCAAAATGTCCTTTTTCCGGTCTTACTTTAAATCGTTCTTTTAAAAAAATAATTTCCCAATCATCATTACTGAAGAACTTGGGAACTTCTCCAACCCTTGGATACAAATTAACTGGATACTTTTCATTATCATCTTCATCAACCGCCATTCAATAATGTAAATATAGCCCGTATCACATCTTTTCTGGATCCATGGAAAGATCCATTAGGTGTAGGATTTCAAATCATACAATCTTTATTTGTGATAAGTCCTGGAGGTATCTTAGGTGTTGGCTTTGATAACAGTATGCAGAATCATTAATATCAGTTGTAAATGAAGGCGGAGAAAAGTCGATAAGGGGCAGATAATATTAAACCACCCAATCCCGCAATCCCCAGCATTCCTACTCTCACAAAATAAGAGATTGGTGAATCTGCGGCCAGTACCATAACAACAATAGAACAAACCATAACGATTCCACTGCCAAAATCGGGCTGAAGAAGAATTAATCCAAAGCCTAATGCTACCAAAAAACATGGAAAGATTAAATCTTTTTTAAACGTTTTGATACGATAGCGTTTTGCCAGATGATCTGCGACATATAAGATGATGGCGATTTTGAAGAATTCTGATGGCTGTATCAAAAATGAGCCTACCCCAAACCAGCTTCGTGATCCGTTTCGCTGTACACCTAAGCCCGGTATTAAAACCAACAATAATGCAACTGTACAAATGATAAAGAAGATTTTCGCATGTCCTCTTAATTTTGTTAAAGATATTTTACTGCTCATCCACATCACAAAGAATCCAATCAACGCAAACACTGCCTGACGGCTCATAAAATACATGGAATCATTGAATTTTGCCTGTGCCCATACACGAGAACTACTGCCAACCATGATGACACCAATCACAACCAGTATTAATATCTCAATTGTTAGTCGTCTGCTTTTTTTATTGAACATGAGAAACCACCTCATCCAAGTGTATGCGAAAAAGCAAAAAAAAGTAGTTTTTCTACTTTTTTCATGTTTCCTTAGTGATTGGTTTCTTTCAAAATATACCTTGTATTTTTTGACGCACCAATCCTTGTGATTATATTTTTATCTATCATTTCTTTTAATATCGCACGTGCCCTTCTTTGTTTTACTCCTAATAGATTTTCCACTTCAACCGTGGTAACTTCACCTTTTTCTACAATTCGTTTATAAATAATTTGTTGCTGCTTTGTTAACTCGACTTTAATATAGTTGCCAACACTTTTTAGTAATCCATTATCACTTTCCGGCACTTTTTCGGCACTTTTTCGGCACTTTGCCATCGCTTTCCGGCATCTCTATTTTTAGATATCTATATCATTTTTTCTTTGAATTTCTTCAATTTTGTTTTCAATAAACGTCACAACATCCATCAGTTTTAAATCATCAGAATGGATCATCAAACGATCTAATTGAAGAGATTCACCTATCAGAATACATAATCCACCTTTTTCTTCATTCCCTGTAAACTGATAACGAACACCAAGGAATTCTCCTTGTATAATCATCCGTATCTGTATCTTGTTTGATTACTTCTTTTTCCCCATGAAGAATCAATTCACTTAATTCTATGGAACGCATATAAATATAATTTTCCAGTATTTTTAATCGCTCATCACTCAAATTATAGTGTGGATGCTTATAGAAATGAAAATTATACAGTTTCTTTAGATATTTTATATCCTCATGATCACAAAACCATGTAATCAGTTTTTCATGCGTTGCTCCAAGCGCTGATTGACTATGTGCTATCTTGTATTCATCAAAGCGTTTTTTATTCATGATATCTTCATCTTTCAAATAAGAGAATAATGAAATACCATGGTCAAATAAAGGCGCAAACCCTGTAAATTTATTTGTTGCATTATTTTTTAGTAATCCAAAATTGCCAAAGTGACGATCTTCATTTAATATCAATGCATCAAACAAAATCATGTGCTTAAAATCTTTTACAAAGCCTAACTTTTTGACTTTATCCACTAGGCATGAAATAGAATATTCTTCCAATACATGACCAATAGGTACATAAGATATATCTTTTGATGTAAAGTTTTCACAAACAGATGCCAATATGCCTTTCCAAATTTCTAAATCATATGAAACATGTATAATTCCCATAGCCTTCGCTACTTGTGCTGCATAACATTCTGAATAAGGTTCTCTTCCTCCATTTGAATATAGTTCTGCATTTATTCCCCCTTTATATAAATATAAAGTATTTTGCACTCTTTTCCATGCTTTTGGCAACATACCATTGGTTGTCATTTCTGGACTAGGGCTAAGTTCTTTAAGTGTTTCACTGTATCCGGTAAATGCCACCAAGCTTAATGCCTCTGAAAAACTATTATCATAAAGATTATAATCATCAAAGCGTCCATGAAAGTCTTCTTCTACCACCCAATAGATATCATTCACAGACAATGCCATGCAGATTTTCAAAGATTCTTCTAAGTCATTTTCATTTAATCCCTGACTCATCAATATTTCTTTTACAAACGCTCGATTACGAGGAATCATTCTGCTCTTCAACCATAATCAAATACATCCTTGCTTTTCCATAATATTTCCACAATCATTTCATCATAAAAATTCTTATGCATCTCAAACTTGATAAGCTCTTTATCATATTTTTTTAAAATAAACACATAATTTGGAAGCCACTCAGTGGAGTTGACTACCTTTTGTACCTTTAGGATATCATAATTTAAATAAAAAGTCAAATTAAGCTACCGGTGAAGTTACAGGTAGCTTTTATTTTCATTTTTTCGGAACGAGTAAGAAATTTGCTGATAATTTTAAGCAGGGAGTCTTGCATAATTCCCTTAGAAAGAATATAATAAACGTAAGAAAATACGTTTTAAGAAAGAAGGGATAACTATATTTGTTGTAAGTAATCGTGATCTTCAGGTCAAGCTAAAAGAAATTCGTGAAAAAGTAAATAAGGGGGATGATGCAATACATCATAGCAGAGGTTCAGATGATTTAGTGATTACTTCTTTAAAACGGTATAATCAAATGATCGATATTTTATTTAAGGAACACAAAAGTGCTAAAGAAGTTTTAGAAGAAGAGCAGGATAATAAAAAATTATTAGAAAAATATGTTGCTCTATCAATGAGATTACAAGAAGAAAATTTAAAAGAAGGACCAGATTTTGTAAAACAAAAAGATTTAAGTAATGAATGGTCAAAGATAAAAAAAGAAATTCTTAAACGAATGGAAACTTAGGATTTTAGGGTAAAGGGATGATCAGATGGAGCGGAAATACTATGAAAAATGAATTTATATCGAGGAAGAAAAATTTTCAAGGCACGGAGGGATACATGGTTTCACAGATGATACAGGGAAAGCCAACGTGTGAACAGTTTGTTCCTGCAGATAACTATGAAGAATTCTGCAAATCAATAAATACAATACCTAGAGCCATGACTGTAAAAGCTGAAATTTTAATGTGTACAACAAAAGCTGAAAAGATTGAATGTTGTAGAACATATTTTAACCAGATTCTGGAGGAGAAAGATCCTCAGCGCACATTGCAGTTAGTTGATCTAATGAATGTTATGGAGCGCGAATTTGGAACATTTCGTATCTATCCAACAGAGGAGTTCATGGCCAGAGAGGAAGTCAAATTGTACCATGAAATATCTATGGCCAGAGATTTATAAACACCGATAGAGCAGAGGTGAGAACCAGGAGACCTTTGGCGCATCACCGGCGAGGGATTAGTAATCCACCAGTTTCACCGGTTATGAGAGAATCCAAAATCAAAAATTCAGAAATTACTACAAAAGACTATCGGATTCCACCTGGTAGTCTTTTATTAATTTGTCGAAAACTGTCAATATTTGTAGAATAAAAAGGAAAGCGCAGACAAAGTCTCTATGCTATACTTGTTTTAAGTAATAGGTGGGGATTGAGAAACAAACTGGAGGTTTTTGCATGGCAGTATGTTGTATTATAACTGGAGGGCTTTTCTTGGCATTTGGAATATATTTGTGGTTTTGGTTAGATAAGCGACATTTTTATCGAAGAAATGTTGCTGGATTGGAGGAATTTGATTCTTACTTCGATATGTGGAAAAAGAGAATTAAAGAGTATTTTGTGAAAACGATAAGCGGCTTTTTATTATTTTTCGGAACATGGTTAATAATTATGGGGATTGCGGGAGCAATATTTATTTAGAAAGGGGTAGAAAGATGAAAAAATATATGTCTTTAATTGCGATTACAGCAGTGATGGTCGCGGGAGCAAGCATGAATTGTTATGCTGCAGGTTGGCAGCAAAACCAAAATGGCTGGTGGTGGCAGTATGATGATGCCAGCTGGCCGGCGGCGACCTGGCAATGGCTTGATGGAAACGGTGATGGCACCGCAGAATGTTATTATTTTGATGAAAATGGATATATGCTGGCCGGGACAACAACCCCGGATGGGTATCAGGTAGACGGCGAGGGAAGATGGATCTTAGATGGTGTGATCCAAACAAAGAGCGTCACTGGTCAGAATATGGGATCTGGAACGACTGGATCCGGAGGCTCCGGAGGAGCTGGCAGCTCAAATGGGAACGGAAATAATCCGCATAAGGATAATCGGACAGTGACAGGCCGATATGATATTACAAGCAGCGGGGCCGCTCTGGATGATGCATATTACACCCCGATTGATTATACCGATGTAACCGCGATCAATGATCCGGATAAATATTGCGAACTGATGAATTTATATATTAATGGGGATGATAGCCGAGGGGCTGGCGATAACTGGCGTGTAGATTGGAATAAACCTGTTTCAGAAAACGGGCAATCTAATATATATTACTATTATAATTCTTTTGGAGATAGTAGAGATCAGCCGGGGAATTTTTATAAAGTAATTAAAGTAAGCAAATCACGGCCATATGAAGCACATCAAGGTAATGTAATATATGAACTAAGAGTTTATGGATTTGAAGACGGTTACATGTTAGTAAATACAACGAGAAATGGTATTTACTTTAATGAACGTGGCGAAGCTGTCGTAAACGATGCGGTAGTAAAGCATACAAATTATTGTTACTATGGTGACATTCACTGGCATACAACTTTAAAAGATAAAAGCGAGTTTTATTGGGACGATCCTATAACGTATGAAGAATATCCAATTTTCTACCATAATCGTTATATGAAAGATGATGGAACATATAATAGTGGCTATGGTTTTGGTGATTGTTGTGGCCAAATTTATTCATTCAAGGATTAATATAATTTCAAATATAATACCCTCAAGCTATCGGTAATCATATACCGATAGCTTTTTTTATGAAATGGAGAAAAAGTGAAAAAATAGAAATTACATATTTGTGTGATGCTATGGAACAGTTTGCTTGCATATTGGTAGCCGAAGTATTTGGAAAATCGAAATATGTCTACCAGAATATTAAGCATTAGGTACTAATAAAGGAGTGGTGAAAATGATAAAAGTGAAGCTAAAGAGGATTACAGCACTGTTACTATCCGGAATTATGATTGCATCGTCTCTGGCCACGCCGGCCTATGCTATATATAGTTATTATTCTATGGATGCTTTGACTGATGCAGACAGAGCCATTAAGGATTGGACATGGTCTGCAGATGCAGAGGAACAAGCGAAGAGGATTCCTTTAACTCCGACAGGTTTATCCCAACAGCAAACAGCTATTATGGGAGGGTATACGACTAAGTTCTGGTTTCAAGACGAAGCAGCCAAAACGGTGACAATTAACCATAATGGAAAAGATATTGAAATAGATTTTTCGAAGTTTAATCACCGCTATTATTCCTGTGCTGATAGTCATAATACGGGCTGGTTCGCACCGATCGGTAGCCAAATGGTTTTTAAACAAATGTATTTTCCAACCTCAGATTTAAGAGACTATCCGGAATTCATTACAAATGCTCCGGTTGACATGGAAGAAAAGAAATTCATTTTATTGATGATATCTATGTTAAGTGCAGCATATGAAACGCCAAGTGCATCTGATTTAAAGGATTCTGATAGCTCTTCCATGTATTATTATTTGTTGTGGCTTTCCATATGGGCCAACGATATATACGCCGACAGCGGTGTTTTTCACGGCGTAAGTCCAGAAGATGACTGGGATTATGTTCGTGATATGGTGAGAGTTGGATATCCGGAAAGATTGAATCCTGATGCATGGGGAAGTACCGCTATTTATGACGCGTTTCGTGACGGCGGGCCGGCGCAAAAATACTTTTTTAATTGCTGGAGAGCTGCGAAATTCCTGTCTACATTTGATTACAGCGATATAGGTACTTCATTACCGCTGTCTGAGCCGATCATGGGTGAAGACGGAATGTATCACATGACGTTTGATTACTCTTCCCTTGATGAGTACTCAAAAGAGGTATATCGCCGTCTGGTAGCGGATAATCTGGCGGCCGGTTGGGAATATGACAATAATGGCAGTTATATCGATTTTAAGTCAGCAGATAGTAACTCTAATGGTAATGCCATTGCAGTACTTCGTTTTCAGGAGAACAGTGAAGAAGATCACTTTTATAACTGCGGATTTGGGATAGGTGGATTGGCAGGTTTCCGGGGCTGTAGCAAGGGAAAAGGAACTTTGCCTACATGGGGGAATACACAGACCTACTTCTCGGCGGTATCAGAACCACTCGAAATTTTGGTGGGTGGAATCTTAACCGGTACCGGGGGAGAAGGTGACTGGAAGGTGTCGGTTGACCGATACGAGCATACCGAAACGTGGGAAACCCATTATAATGTACAACTCCGAAAATATGATTCCGAGACAGGCCAGCCTCTTACCGGCTCTAAATGGGACATTTTAGAAGCCTTCGATGCCAGCCAGTTAGACAGCACAGATCTGGAATCTGCAGACAATTGGGCGAACGCGAAAGGGAGCCAATTCCTCCAGTGGGACGGTTGGGACTATGGCGATGGAAACCCGGATGGCGATATTGCGAATGATCCCTGTACCTGGGATATCAATGTGACCAATTCAGATGGTTTGCTGATGCTGGGGGACAACGAAGAAAATGCAACAAATAAAGTAGCGCATACGGATGTGAAATCATATACCTACACGAAAGGGTATTGTGGCGGCCATCCGGATCCGGATATAGAGGAAAGTGGAGATCCGGAAGTGGATGCTGAGATCGAAGCAGCTGCACAGGAGGCATGGGAAGCCGAAGTAAATAAATGTGAAGAATTAGCAGCCAAAGGAGGTTTTTTTCATTCTATTGATCCTGGGACTGCACAAGAAGATTTGGAGGCAGATCGAAATGAGTATTATAAGCAGTTTATTTCACTGAGGTATGATTATTCAGCAGCGGAATTAAACCCGCGTCCAGGCTATACCATTCATGGGGTGCATAAAGATGATATACCAATAGAAATAAAAACAGTTACTTCTTCTGAGTATAAAGATTCTAATAATACACCTACGTCATTAAAAGAAAGTACTCAGATGCGTATGAAGATGCTGCAGCCCATTTTACCTCAAGCGGATCTGGGAGGAGAGCGGACAAATTATGTAGCAGATGGGAATACCAATGTTGCAGCGCCAGCTCATGCATCGGCTTCCACGGCTGATTATAAAGTGGAAGAAATAGAGGATATCGAGCAGGAGGACAGCGAAGAGGCAACTCCATCCAATGCTACCGCCTCTAATGCGAAGAGAAAAAATAGATTATTGAGCCAGCTAAAAGACTTGTTTGAAGCCCCGAAAAAGCTGATTGAAAAAAATACAGTTTCGTTGTATGCATCTGCAGATGATGATGGTAATGATAGTCTCGATGGAAATTTTAAGCCTTCCGAAGTCCCTACTATATCACCAAAAGATGGAAGCATTGTAGACCATACATTTGTGGTATACGACCATCGAACTGAGGGAGAAATACATATCAATAAACGAGATCTGTACTTAAAAGATGGAGAAAATGATAATTATGATGCGTATGGAGATGCTGTGGGGGATGGAACCTTAGAGGGGGCTGTATATGGGCTATTTGCACTCCAGAACATTAATCATCCGGATGGACATACTGGGACTGTGTATCAGAAGGACGACCTGGTTGCTGTAGCAACAACAGATCGGAACGGTGATGCTTCTTTCATGGCTTACACAGAAGCTCCGGGAATGACCTGGAACTATAATTCCGGAATGATCGAAAAACGCCCAGGTGATGTCCATGGCCCCGATAATCTGTACAGGGATCAGGCTGCCGCTGATGCGGTCAATGATATCGAAAATTATATCGGCCATGATTCCGATGGTAGAGTGATCCAACTAATTGACTCTGTTGCTGGAGACGGATCAGCGTACCAGAAACACTCCTCTAATCAGGCCGGTATTGATGTAGTAATGGGTACATATGCCACCTATCCGATA
>OGXN01003081.1_pt1 | contig 10286 bp, 8 predicted proteins | sample 1576281 | NCBI WGS metagenome assembly OGXN01 (sample SAMEA3541494, study PRJEB24748) | human gut metagenome | biome: human gut; feature: human-associated habitat; material: faeces | place: China | collected 2012
CATATTCATTCCTTTCTTTTTCTTTTTAAATATCTGAACGGTTCTTTTCCCGGAACCTCGTTTTTTTTCTTCTATTTCTCTTTGATGTACCGGGTCGTTCAAAGAAGTCATCTCAAGTTCCTCTGATTGAATATTCCTATTGTAGCATATGCGCCTTTCTTTTGCACGGTTCCTTTTTATCATTAAGCCAGTTTCATCCACCAATCCCGGCTCAAATCCGATTCAAACAACCCTCTGTTTATACATCGGCATTCTTTCATATGTTTCTCGTTTGCAAACGTCTTTCCGCAAACAAAAAAAGAGAACCAAAAATCAGGATGTCCCTAATTTCCAGTTCTCTTTTCATTCTTTGAATACAATAATTTATCACTCTTTAATTTATTTCTGCTCAGAATTCTGTTTAATAAACTCATGAACATCGTTTACGCTTAAATTGCTCTCTTCGATCGCATCCAGTAATTCGCTTAATTCAGCTTTACGAATCTCAGCCGCTAATTCCTTTTTCTCTGCTTTCAGAGCTTTAACGGTTTCTTCTAATTTAGCCAGCTTCTCTTCTACCGCTGCCAGCTTCTCTTTGTTTACTTCTAATGCAGAACGTTTCGGTCCTCTCGGCATAATACATACCCCTTTCGTTTTCTTTGAGAATAGCACAAATCTCTTATTTGTGCAATATCGATTCGTTTAAAAACCAAGTTTTTCATCAATCAGAGTAATCTCCATTTCAATAAAACGCATTTTTTGATAATATACTTCCTTTTTGAATCTCTTTTGAATGACTTTCTCTCTGGACAAATTTCTTTTTCCTTATTATAATATCAGATTGTATCCAAACGCAAGAAAAAAGGAGTTTGTATGAGTGCTTCCAATACACAGAACGATTTTTCCAAAGGAAGTATCGTTAAAAATATCATGAATTGTTTTTATTTTATAACGCTGATGTTCATTTGTTTCTTCATCAAGTATCTCCTCTATGTCAATTCTTTTGATTCCCACATCCGCAATTTGTAGAAATTTTTCAACTTTACTACGATAGTTATTATCATTTATTAATCTTTTTGAAAAATTCACATTACTTAAAAGCCCTTTAATACTTGTTTCAATAAAAATTTCAAAATGGATTATAAATTTATATTTTAGATAAAATTTAATATCGTCAATTATTTCTTTAATTTCACCATCAGAAAAATAATCTAGTACACTTATATATAAACGATCTTTTCGCTTATTTATAATTTTTTTTAATTCTTTCTCATATTTTTTTCCAAACCTGATATGCTCGTAATTTCTGTTATATATTTCAACATTATCTTTTAACAGCCATTCTTCTTTTATCAAATATTTTCCATTTTCTTCAATCGTTGAAAAGCCATATTGATAGGTTTTACAATTATGATAAAAGATAATTTCAAATTCATTTTCTTTATTCAGATTTACATTTAGACGATATGGATTTCGATGGATACCAGGAATCCTAAAGGTATCTTCTTCCTCTTTATTCGTGATATCCCGATACATTTGATTAATAATAAAACTTTTAAAGTAATACATTGCACTGACCAGATTTGACTTACCACTTGCGTTTTTTCCATAGATTGCCAGTGTTTTAACAAGATTATTTTTATCTATTCTAACTATATGACTTTTCATTTCTTTGTAGCTGACTGCTCTTAAATCCAAAATTGTTTCATCCTTAAATGAAGCAAAGTTTTTTACCCGAAACATGACTAACATGATCATCTCTCCATTTCTATCGATATCTATTTTCATTATATCACAAGATAGTGGAATTATTCGTATTTTTCGATTATTTTATAAAACAAAATCATATTTCTAATTATTTTCTATACAAAAAAATTGTATTTATCGAATTTTATCCAAAAACAGGCAGAAGTCCCCCACTTAACAGCGATAAGTAAGTGGTGGGACACTCTGTGCACCCTGTGGGCGTGAATGCAGCAATATATATTTTTTGTTATCATTTTTTCTCAGGACAAATGCATCAATAAGAAAAACAATAAAAAAGGATCCCAATGTCCTCTGATTTCTTGTGAAAGCAGAGAGATGTCATGTAGACTGCTGATATAATAGCGGTTTTCCGTTGTATTATCACCGTTTTTCTTTTCTTTTGCACTGACACATAAAACGATACTTTTCAATCTTTTCATCTTTATCAGTTGGATTTGTAAATAAACTTTTTTGTTTTCATTAATTTATTTTATGATGTTACTTCTTATAAAAATTTCATAAAAAAACTGATTTGATATCAGTTTTTTTAAATCATTTACGCTTTTTTTGTATTCCAAATACCAACGACTTCATTGACGGTTGATATTGTCACAAACACTTTAAAGTCTGCCTTGTGGAGAAAATCCAATAAAATCTTATATTCATTATTACTCATAATGGTCACAAGCTCCACACGGTTTTCTTTCTCAAAACCTCCCTGTACCTGATACAAAGTTACCCCTCGTTTCATTGTATCAAGAATAAATTTTTGAATTTTCTCATACTCATCAGATACAATACAGATTTTCTTTTTCTTATTGATACCGCCAATAAAATAATCTACGACCAAACCATTTGCGTATGTTCCCAATACACTCACGATAAATGTTCCGATATTGTACACTAGAAGTGAACTCATTGCGGTTATCATCCCTGCCATTGTTACAGCTTTTCCAATTTCCATATGGGTATATTTGCTTACAATTTTTGCGACGATATCTAAACCACCAGAAGATGCATTCACATTAAATAATAGTGCCTGTCCAAAACCAACAAGCAATACATTACATATCAGATCATATACATTATTTCCTGTTAGAGAACCATTTAATGGAAACACCGCTTCATAAAAGCCTAGAAATACTGGAAATAATAATGATGTATAAACCGTTTTTACACCAAATTCCTTTCCAATAAATATAAAGCCTATGATTAACAATCCAACATTTAAAATCATCGTGATTACAGAAATTGATAAACCACTTAATTGGGCAAGCACCATCGCCAAACCAGAAATACTACCCACAACGATCCCACTGGGTATCATAAAAAAGTAAACACCCAATGATGTAAAAAATAATGCAAGTGTCATGATGACATATTCCCTCAGATTCTCTTTTTTCAGCATATCTTAACCTCCAGTAAAATCAAACTTTCCTCATATACTTTACCATAAATTCAAAGAAAGAAATAGAATTATATTGCCCAGCCATTAGGAAAAAGGTGGTAAAAAAAACAGATCATATCCTAATTGGTTGATCTGTTTCTTCCTGTGTTAAGCCTGATATGCGATTTTTCCGTTGATAATCGTATAATCAACATGATTCATGGCATCTAATAAACTGCTGTCACAGATAATTAAATCTGCATCTTTGCCTTCTTTGATACTTCCAATTTGATCATCTAATCCAAGAATTTTAGCAGGATTGATGGTGATTGCTTTTAATGCCTCCATTTCATCTAATCCACTCTTCATAGCTAATGCCGCACATAATGGTAGGTATTCTTCTGGAATAACTGGAGAATCTGTGGTAATCGCAATTAGTATTCCTTCTTTTTGTAGTACTGCTGGTGTTTTAAATGATTTATGTGCCAATTCTAATTTTGTCTTATGTCCAAAGGATGGCCCTACAATTGCTGGAAAACCACTTTCTTTAATTTGTTTCTTAATAATTTCACCATCTGTACAATGATCTAATGTTACTTTGATATCAAATTCTTTTGCAATCCGGATAACCGTAAGTATATCATCCGCACGATGTGCATGACATTTTAATGGAAGCTCTTTTTTTAATACAGGAATCATAGCTTCAAGTTTCATATCATACGCAGGCATCTTCGTGATATCTCCATTGGCTGCTTCTTTCTTCATCATATATTCTTTAGTTTTTATAAGTGTTTCTCTAAGTAATGCCGCAATATTCATTCTTGTACGAATCTTTCCTTTTTCACGATATACACGTTTTGGATTTTCTCCAAATGCTGCCTTCATGGCAATCGCTTCTTTGATTTTCATTTCATCCATACTGACACCATGTGTCTTATATGCCACAAATGTTCCACCTATAACATTGGCACTTCCAGGTCCTGCCGCTACAGCGGTAACACCAGCTTTACAGGCATTTGTGATAGTTTCATCCAATGGATTACAGCCATCAATAGCACGCATATGAGGTGTAATAGGGTCTGTTGTTTCATTGACATCATCCCCTTCAAAACCAATCGCAGATTCTTCCATTCCCAAATGACAATGTGCTTCTACCATGCCAGGAAATACAAACTTTCCACTAGCATCAATCACTTCATCATCACTTTCTTCTACATTACCTACTTTAACGATTTTTCCATCCTGAATCAGGATATCTCCTTCAATGATTCCTTCTTCTTCCATTGTGTAAATCTTCGCATTTTTAATTAACATCTTTTTTTCCTTCTTCCTTTTTCTATGCAACGAATGTCAAATGTAAACTGTATGGAAACAGTCTTTTTCCTAATGTATTATATCATTTTACAGAATTATCCTAAAGTATAATTTTAAGGAAATAAAAGAAAAAGCGCGATTTGCGCTTTATTCTGTATCTGTTTGATTTTCTGTAGAATCTTTAGTATTGGACTGATCATTACTTTGATCAGATTCATCTGTACTTGTCGTTGTCGTCGTTGTACCTGCACGATAACCTGGGAATGCACCCAATACATCTGAGATATCCGCATTTGTTTCATACAATAATAAATAGTCACCATTGACTTTGGCATTGTATTCACTTTCTTTATTATTGATATTCACTTTTACTTTGCCTTTATCCGCAGCTTCTTTTAAAATCTTTTTCATGTTTTCATCTTCACTTTTTACACGATACAGATATACCCGATTGTTGTTTGCCATAAAGCTTCTACCTTCATAAGCAGCAAAATCCATTTGATCGATGTTTTCACTCTGATCATAAGCAACACCTTTTTCTTTGAAGTAGCTCATCATGTTATCGATACTGTCTTCCGTATCTTTTTTAGCGGTGTTTGCTTTGTTTTCAACCTTGTTTTCTACTTTGTTGTTGTCTTTTTTGTCATCTTTTGTACTACATGCCGCAAGCATGGAGCATAAGGCAAGTGTACATGCCATTACTTTATATTGTTTTTTCATTTGATGAAATCCTCCTGTCCTTTATAGTATGAACGAAAGAAAAATGCTTATACCTTATAGAAACAGATAATTTTCTTCATCTTTAGCAAACGCCGACAGGCTCATAAAACAGTTTTTTAATCCTTGTTCCGAAAGAGCTCCTTCCATATATCGCTGCATGGATTTTTGAAGTTTGATTTTCTGGGTATTGTTCAGATAAGGCAAATATTCATTCATCATCATTCGATAACAGAGTGCCCCCTGTGTATCATCAATAGGTGTTGATAATGCCTGATCAATTAATTCATAAAATCTTCTTACTTCTAATTGCTGCGTGGTTGTAATGGTTTTAAAGATATCTAAGGAATGGCGCAAAATAAGATAACGATAATTTTTCCATACCAGTGCTTGTTGAAATTGTTCAGGATATAATATATCAAGGGCCTGTAAAGCCGCAAGATTTTTCGTCTTTATTTCTAACATCATATCCATATCCATATAACGGATATCTCTGCAAAACATTAAAAACTGCTGGGCATCCAGATAGGTCGCATGTGCACCTTTTCTTCGACTCATATCTTGCTGGCTATAGTGGATTTTCATTCTGCCATCCTTTGGCTTCCAGCTTTTTTGTACGAGCAATAATGTTTGATATAGATTTAAATCAGGAAAAGATGGTAATATCTCATGATGCAGATTATCAAAAATTACTGGAATTTGTATTTTATCTGATATGTATAAAACATCTTCTAATGTATAATAACGATCATCATTTTCGATGATCAATCGCTGTTTAATATCTTCATCAAGATGATGGAACACAAAGATAAAGCGTTGTATTGCTGCCATTTTATCGCCATATATTCCACCGATATGTAAAATCAATTTACTTGTATCATCAAGCTCCATAAGATTCAAAATATCACAATGATATCGTAAATCTGCGATGGAACGTTGTAAAACATCTTCATTTATAGCATTTAACAAGGTATACTGTCCCGGATGCATACTTAATCGCATATGATAGTTTTTGGCTTTCTCTCCCAGTTTATGAAATGCTTCCTTGAATTCTTCTTTCCAATTCAACATATTGACAGGACTAGACCCAAAAGGAATCAAATCGCTGCTTAACCTGAAAAGAGCGATATGATGTTGATGGTTATATTCTAATATTTCATCTAGTACCATCAGATTATGTGTAATGATCTGATATAGATTTTCTTCTGTCGCAAATTTCATTGTACAGGTACGAAACTTTGGTAATGTATTACTCAAACACTGACAAGCATATCCAATGCGCATAGGCTCACCTCACAGAGATAGTATGGTGTTTTATTTTTTTGTATATACCTTGCCAATCTGAAAATCATAGGATATCATTATATTGGAAAAAGGAGAAAACTGGGACATGGAAAAGAAGTATTTATTTTTTGATATTGATGGTACACTGACAGACAACAGCACAAAGAAAATTGTGACTTCGGCAAAATGGGCATTAGATGAACTACAGCGAAATGGTCACTTTGTGGCAATTGCGACTGGACGTGCTCATTATAAAGCAAGGGGTTTTATGGAAAGCATAGGACTACATCACATGGTATGTTGTGGTGGCAATGGATTAGTAATCAATGATCAGCTGATACAAAATATCCCCTTAGATCGTGAAGAAGCCATTCGCACTTATGAGAAAGCTTCAGCACTTGGATATGGTGTATTGGCAATGCTGGATGATTCTATTGATGTTTATACACACAATGATGATTTTCGTAAGCAGTGTGGCGATCGTAAAGAACCAACACGTTATATTATTGATGAAAATTTTGATATTCATCAGGCAAAGGAAATTTATAAATTATATGTATCCGTGCCACGAAGTGAAGAAGAAGTCTTCACAAAAGATGATCAATTAGGACATTTACGTTTTGTGGAAGATTATTTGATGTTTCAACATGATCGTAAAAAAGAAGGTATTCTGGATATGATGGAGCATTTACAAGCTGATCCAAAAGATGTGGTGGTTTTTGGGGATGACTATAATGATTTAGTTATGTTTGATGATCGCTGGCTGTCCATTGCGATGGGAAATGCTTGTGATGCATTAAAGGAAAAAGCTGATTATGTCACAGATAAAAATGTGGATGATGGTATCTGGAATGCCTGTCGTCATTTTGGATGGATTTAACAGAGTCGCAATTCGGCTCTTTTCTTTTGAAAAAACATATCCAAACAGGATATGCTTTTTGTTTAATCAAATTTGATTTCGTAATATTGAAAGGTTACGGTTTTCTTCAAGTGAGGCTTTCTTTCATCAAAACTGTAACGATAACTTAAGCCTAAGTCTTTGATGATTTCCCCACTCTTTACATTCTCTTTATCATGAATAGCGGATATTTTGGTAAAGCCGTTTTCTTTTGCCATATGTAAAAGGGCATTTGCTGCTTCCTTTAAATAACCTTTTCCACGATATTCATAGATCATACCGGCATTGAATTCCCCAATGCCACGGCCTGGATATAATCCATCAAGTGATATAAATCCAATAACTTTCTTGCTGGTTTTCTCCTCCAATACATAATAATATGCGATATCTCTTTCATAAACCGGTAGGATATAGGATTCTAGATATTGGGATGCTTCTTTGATAGTTGTTAATGGAAACCAAGGGCGATATCGATGTATCGTATCATCCTTGAATATTTCTAAAAAGGCTTCACGATCCTGTTTTACTGCTTTTCTTAATAACAAACGCTGTGTTTCCAGCGTAGGGGTATTGATTTTCTTTAACATTCTCATCCTCCTGCGTTTTACTATTTTAGGGTATAATTTAATTATTGTACTACACATGGGTGTAAATATCAATGTGAAATGTATCAAAATTTACATAAAATGTAAATAAAAGAAAAATATCATCCAATAATACATCTGATACATTTTGTTGTTTTCATAAAAAAACCAGCAGGCATATAAAACTGCCTGCTGGAAGTATTATCTTCTGGCATTGAGTGATTGAATGAGTTTCACGATTTCATTTGGAATGGATGCAGATTTCATTTGTGGCTTTCCTAACAAGTAACCTTGAAGGTAGTCTACCTTTAATTTCATAACCTGTTTCATCTCATCTACTGTTTCTACACCTTCCGCAATAATCAACATGCCACCTTCATGTCCATAGGATACGATGTTTTCCACAATCTTTTGTTTATCGTTATCTTTGTCTATGTTATGAATAAAGCTCATATCGATCTTGATATATTTTGGCGTAATACTCAATAATAAGATTTCTGAGTTATAGCCGCTTCCATAATCATCAAGTGCAAGTGCGCCATGCCACTTTTCTACAAACTTCTGTTTCTGTTGATGCAGTGTTTCGTTCATCTTTTCTCCTTCAGTTACTTCGATTACTACATTGTGAAGGTATGGCTCAAATGTTTTTTCAAACTTCGCTATCATTTCCGGTGATAACATTTCACTGGCGATGGAATTAACAAAAATCTTTGTATTTTCATCAAAATAATGGTTCTTAATGTTTTCCTGATAACCCTCCATTGCTTTAAACATCGTCAATTCTTCAATTTTTCCAAGTTTTGATTCCATCTTCGCAATATTCAAAATTTCTTCAGGATTCTTCAAATTAGGCATGAAGGAGCGCATGAGCGCTTCATAAGCAAATACAGAACCATCTTTTGTGGATACGATTGGCTGGAAGTAGTAATGCAGACTTTCAGTTTCAATCAATTTTAAAAGCTCTGCACGATTTCTGCTCATATAGGAATCATTGTCATAATCTGTTTTATTGAAATTCGCAAATATACCTTTACAAGTATGCTTTACTTTATACATAGCATAATCGGAGTATAATTGTAAATTCTTGACTGTTGTTGCATCTTTTGGATACCATGAGATACCACCGGATACTTTTATTTTAAAGGTTTCATATTTGCCTAAAGTGATATAGGATTCATCAATCCCGTGTTTTAACTCCATCAGTAATTTTCTTAAAGGTTCTTCATCTTCATAGCCAAAGAAGAATAAATAGAACTCATCTCCAGAAACCCTAGAAATCATCGTATTGGATGGACTGTATTTCACGAAGGCTTCTGTTGCTTTGCGAATATAAGTATCTCCACTATCATGTCCATAATGGTCATTGATATATTTCAGATTATCTAAATCAACCATCAATAATGCTGCGGTTTTCAATACTTCTGGTTCATCAAATAATATCTGCATTTCACGATGGAATGCTCTACGATTCATTAAGCCTGTCAATGCGTCATGATCTCGTTCATATTCAATAATGTTTTGTTCAAGGATACGTTCAGTGACATCCTCTGCTAATCCAATGACATGATGAGCATCAAACCAGGATATGGTAAGCTCCACAAAAATGATATCATTATCTTTTGGCAGATGATACACATATTTATGTTCTTCTTTTTTCTTAATATAAGGACTCATTTCTTTCATTTTCTGACTGAATCCCTCGTAAGTCATAAGCGAAGAATCAATATCATCCTGTAAGAATACAGAGAAGAAATTATCCGTGATAAAGAAATCGTTTTTTTCCTGATCATATTCAAATCCTGCCATTTTTACACTGGCTAATTGTATGATTTTGGTGAAACGGCGAGAAGAATCTAACAGATTCTGGTTTAGTGATTCAATAGAATCTACCAGCTGATCGATTTCTGTGATATCTGTCTTTTGCAGTTTTCCATCAGTCTTTTTCTGTGTTTTCAACTGTTTTGACAAACTGGTAATTGGTGAACTTAATTTAAAGGATATCAATACACAGCCAAGCATACCTACCCCTAGTGTGATTAATCCTGCCAGTATCAAGGAAATATTGATATGGTGTGAAAATGCCATCAAATCATCATCTTTGATCAATGACATGATTGTCCACTGTTCATCCAGATATGGTGTATTGGTATTATACAAATGCAATGTTTCTATTGCGGCATAGACTTCATCCCTGCTGTTTTCTACATAATAGCCTTCTTCTTTTTGAAGAAGTGTTAAATTCGATGTACAATCAAATAGTGTACTGTCTAAAACGGGTGAATATACATTGGCTTTTTTAGTAGTTATCCCAAGCTCATATGATGCATGACCTGAACCGTTGATTTCTTCATTTGGCAATAGTGTTGTTAGATATTCT
>OGXN01003086.1_pt1 | contig 10270 bp, 8 predicted proteins | sample 1576281 | NCBI WGS metagenome assembly OGXN01 (sample SAMEA3541494, study PRJEB24748) | human gut metagenome | biome: human gut; feature: human-associated habitat; material: faeces | place: China | collected 2012
GGAACAGTTAAAAACTCTGTTGGTGCGGGTGACTCGATGGTTGCTGGTTTCACTGGTGAGTTTGTTAAATCGGGTGATCCAATTGAGGCCCTCAAGTGGGGAGTAGCGTGTGGAACATCTACAGCCTTCTCAGATGATTTAGCGACAATTGAATTTATTAAAGAAACATACAATAAAGTAGAGGTAGAAAAACTATGAAAATTCAGGATTTACTGAACAAAAAAGTAATGTTGCTTGACCTTCAAGCAACTACAAAAGGAGCTGCTATCGATGAAATGATTAACAGCTTGGTTGACAATGGTGTTGTGACTGACTTTGATGTTTTCAAAGCAGGTATTATGGCTCGTGAAGCACAAACATCAACTGGTTTGGGTGATGGAATCGCTATGCCACACAGCAAAAATGCTGCAGTAAAAGAAGCAACAGTACTTTTTGCTAAATCTAATAAAGGTGTAGATTACGAATCACTTGATGGTCAACCTACAGACCTCTTCTTTATGATTGCTGCTCCAGAGGGAGCAAATGACACTCACTTGGCAGCCCTCGCTGAGTTGTCAAAATACCTTATGCAAGATGGTTTTGCAGATCGTTTGCGTAAGGTGACTTCTCCAGATGAAGTGATTGCTGCTTTCAATACGGGTGAAGAAGAAGCACAAGCTGAGGAAGCTAAGAAAGCACAAGCTGTTAAAGAAGCAGCTTCAAGCGATAAACCACTTATCGTAGCCGTAACAGCTTGTACAACTGGTATTGCTCACACTTACATGGCTGAAGAATCACTAATTAAAACAGGTGAAGAAATGGGTGTCAATGTTCGTGTTGAAACTAACGGTGCTTCAGGTGTCGGAACACCATTGACTGCTGAAGAAATCAGTAAGGCTGTAGGTGTTATCGTAGCAGCAGACAAGGCAGTTGAAACAGCACGTTTCGATGGTAAAAAATTGCTTTCTAAACCAGTCGCTGCAGGTATTCGTCAACCTCAAGAGTTAATCCAAAACATCTTGGATGGTAAAGCTGAAGTTTTCCATGCTGAAAATGCTGGATCTGCTCAAGAATCAAGTGAGAAATTGAGCCTTGGTGGTGCCTTCTATAAACACTTGATGAGTGGGGTATCACAAATGCTTCCATTCGTTATCGGTGGTGGTATCATGATTGCGCTTGCCTTCTTGCTTGACCAAATCATGGGTGTTCCTAAAGATCAATTGTCACAACTTGGTTCTTACCATGAAATTGCTGCTCAATTCAAGACAATTGGTGGCGCTGCCTTTGGCTTCATGCTTCCAGTACTTGCAGGTTACATTGCTTACTCTATCGCTGAAAAACCAGGTTTGGTATCAGGTTTCGTAGCTGGTGCTATTGCTTCAAGTGGTGCAGCCTTTGGTGGTGTTCCATTTGCTTCAGGTGGTAAAGCAACCCTTGCCCTTGCTGGCGTATCTTCAGGTTTCCTTGGAGCTCTTGTTGGTGGTTTCCTTGCAGGTGGTGTTATCCTTGTTCTTCGTAAACTCTTGGCAGGTATTCCACGTGCCCTTGAAGGAATCCGTTCTATCTTGCTCTTGCCACTTCTTGGTGTATTTGCTACTGGTTTCTTGATGTTGGCAGTAAATATCCCAATGGCAGCAATTAATACTGGTCTTAATAACTTCTTGTCAAGCTTGTCAGGAAGCTCAGCCGTACTACTTGGTCTCCTTGTTGGTGGTATGATGGCAGTGGATATGGGTGGACCAGTCAACAAAGCAGCTTATGTCTTTGGTACAGGTACTCTCGCAGCAACAGTAACTTCAGGTGGTTCAGTTGTTATGGCAGCAGTTATGGCGGCTGGTATGGTTCCTCCGTTGGCAGTATTTGTAGCAACACTCTTGTTTAAAGATAAATTTACTGAAGAAGAACGCAACTCTGGTTTGACAAACATCGTTATGGGACTCTCATTCATCACTGAAGGTGCGATCCCATTTGGTGCAGCTGACCCAGCACGCGCTATCCCAAGCTTTATCGTCGGTTCAGCTCTTACAGGTGCTCTTGTAGGTATGGCAGGAATCAAATTGATGGCACCACACGGAGGTATCTTCGTAATTGCCCTCACATCAAATGCCCTTCTCTACCTTCTCTTCATCTTGATTGGTGCTGTGGTATCAGGTATCCTCTTTGGATTCCTTCGTAAACCACTTGATAAATAAGATATGACAAAACAATCTCGTTGTGACGGGATTGTTTTTTGTGTCGTAGCAGATTTTTGTCAGGGTACCTATTTTATGATAAAGTATAGGCAGAAATGGCTTATGCTAGTAGCTAATACGCTGTATAAAGAATTATAAGAGGTAAAATATGGTGAAAGAATACGATTATATTGTCATCGGTGGTGGTTCTGGTGGGATTGCCAGTGCTAATCGTGCTGCTATGCATGGCGCTAAGGTTATTCTCTTTGAAGGAAAAGAGGTCGGAGGAACCTGTGTCAATGTAGGTTGTGTGCCTAAAAAGGTCATGTGGTATGGTGCTCAGGTTGCTGAAACCCTTCACCGTTATGCAGGTGAGTACGGTTTTGATGTGACGATTAATAAGTTTGATTTTGCAACGCTTAAGGCCAATCGTCAGGCTTATATCGACCGTATCCATGGTTCTTATGAGCGTGGTTTTGATAGCAATGGCGTTGAACGTGTATACGAGTATGCAAGATTTGTTGACCCTCATACGGTTGAAGTAGCGGGTGAGCGTTATACAGCACCCCATATCCTAATTGCGACTGGTGGTCACGCCCTTTATCCAAACATCCCAGGTAGTGAATACGGGATTACCTCAGATGGTTTCTTTGAACTAGATGAGGTGCCAAAACGTACAGCTGTTATTGGTGCTGGCTACATCGCCGTTGAGGTTGCTGGTGTTCTCAATGCTCTTGGAAGTGATACACACCTCTTTGTGCGTAAAGATCGTCCATTGCGTACCTTTGACAAGGATATCGTTGATGTTTTAGTTGATGAGATGGCTAAATCTGGTCCAACCCTCCATACGCATGCTAATGCGACAGAGGTAGTGAAGAATGCAGATGATTCCTTGACCATTAGTTTTGATAATGGAGAAACGATTACAGTTGATTGCCTCATCTGGGCTATTGGACGCGCAGCCAACACCTCTGGTTTTGGACTTGAAAAGACAGGTGTTAAACTAACTGAAAAAGTAACAATCTATTCGGATGAGTTTGAAAATACATCTGTTCCTGGAATCTATGCCCTTGGCGATGTAACTGGTAAACTTGATTTGACACCAGTTGCAGTCAAGGCTGGACGTCAATTGTCAGAGAGACTCTTCAACAATAAAGCTGATGCTAAGCTTGATTACACTGATGTAGCCACTGTGGTCTTTAGCCATCCAGTTATTGGTTCTGTTGGCTTGACTGAAGAAAAAGCAATCGCTAAATATGGTGAGGAGAATATTAAGGTTTATAAATCAAGTTTCACTCCAATGTATACGGCCCTTGGAGACAATCGTCAGCCTTCAACTATGAAATTAGTAACGCTTGGTGAGGATGAAAAAATCATTGGTCTTCACGGTATTGGCTATGGTGTTGATGAGATGATTCAAGGTTTCTCTGTGGCTATTAAGATGGGAGCAACTAAGGCTGATTTTGATAATACAGTTGCCATTCATCCAACAGGTTCAGAGGAATTTGTAACGATGAGATAGAAAAGTGAAGTCTGTCTAGCTAAATGGATAGACTTTTCTTTGTGTCTGAATGGCTTCAATTGAAACCATTCACTCAACGGGTTCAGAAGAATTTGTGACGATGCGATAGAAAAGTAAAGTCTGTCTAGCTAAATGGATAGACTTTTCTTTGTGTTCAAATAGCAGCCTACACTTTGTGTAAAGCTATAGACTGTCTAAATAAAAAAGGCCTTCAGGCCTTATTTTATTTAATTAAGTAGTTTCTTACTGCTGATATAAAGTAAAGAGATCCAGTGACAACAAATAGGTCATCAGAATTTGCTGATTCAGCTTGTGCTAGCCAGTCTCTATAGTCGGCTGCACGTTTGAAGTCTTTGGGATAGTCATCCAAGGGGAGTGCCTCAAAAAAGTCAAAGCTGGTTACCGTTATATCATAATCTTTCAATTCCTCTAGTAAGTCTGCCAAAGGCTTTCGTCTAAGTCCTGCAAAGAGGATATGTACCCTACGATTAGCGAAGTTATCTTTTAGTACCTGCTTTAAGCTGGCAATTCCTTGAGGGTTATGAGCACCATCTAGGTAAATGTTATTTCCTATCCACTCACTACGACCAGGCCAATGCGTCTCTTCAATCCCCTCTTGGATGCTCTTATCGGTAATCTTTGGAAATGTTTGAGCTAGGAGATGGGCAGCAGTGACAGCTAGCCCAGCATTGTTTTCTTGATGCTGTCCTAACATTGGAAGTTTAAGATTTGGACTTTCCCAATGGTCATAAGAAATTTGGATCGTTTGATCGTCTTTCGAAAGCAGCTGAATTTCCCTGTCAATAACGGCTAAAGGAGCTTGTAGGTCATGTGATTTTTGATTGAAGAAATGTTCAACTTCTGTAGAGACACGACCAAGTAAGATAGGTGTGTTTTCTCGCATGATGCCTGCTTTATGATTGGCAATGTCCAAAAGGCTATTGCCCAAGGTCTCAGTGTGATCAAAGCCAATTGAAGTACAGATGACAAGCTCTGGCGAAAGAACATTGGTCGAATCAAGTCGTCCCCCAATTCCAGCTTCAATGATGGCAATATCAACCTGTTTTAGGTTGAAGTAGAGGAACATGAGTAAGGTGACCAATTCAAATTCCGTTGGTCTGCCAAAATTAGTGTGCTCTTCTAAATCACTGAGGATAACCTGGGCTTTCGCGACAAGGCTAATCAAATCCTTATCAGGAATTTCTGTGCCGTTAATACTAATACGTTCGTTGAAGCGAGTAATATAAGGGGAGGTGAAAGTCCCGACCCGATAGCCTGACTTTGTTAGGATATTTTGTAGGTAGCTAGTTGTTGACCCCTTACCGTTGGTCCCGACAATATGTACCGTTGGATAGTGAGACTGAGGCTCTCCAGCTTGTCTCAAGAGCCAACGCATACGTTCGAGTTGAGGGCGACGGCCATTGCCCTTGAAAGAATGGATAAAATTTAGAGTTTCTGTATAGTTCATAGGATTATAGAAAAAAGGCAGGGTTTCCTAGCCTTTTACATGTCTTAGTTAGAAGCGGCGTCACCAGTTGTTGCGCCACCAGTAGTCGCATTGCCAGATGTTGTGTCTGCAGTAGCTGCTGATGAAGAGGTAGTCGTATTGCCACCCGTTGTTGTATCTGCAGATGACGAATAGGTGTGAGTTCCTGCTTGGCTACTTGTTTCTGTTTCTGAATCAGTCGCATTGCCATAACTAGATGAGGCAGCACTTGATTCTTGAGTCTTATTATTGCCTTCTTTGATGACTACAGTTGATTGATTGGCTGATGAATCAGAAGTGTCCTTATTTTTAGAGGCTGTGAAATTCATGATAGTGATTGAAGCCACGATGATTGACAAAATTGTCCCGACGGCAGTAAGGACTTTTTGGAAGGCAGTGAAGCCTTTTGTAACGTGTTCAGTCACCTTTGGGGCAGATTTTTTTTCTTCTTTTGATGAATGATTACGGCGTGAGTAATTTTCAGACATGATGCTCTCCTTAAAAATATTTCGTACTTTCTATTATATGATTTTCTCGCAAAAATTGCTAAAAAAATTATGCTATAATAAATAGTAAATAAAAATCGAGGAAAAATCATGATTTATTTTGATAATTCGGCCACGACGGTGCCTTATCCAGAGGCACTTAGAACCTATCAAGAAGTGGCTACTAAAATTTTTGGGAACCCATCCAGCCTACACCAATTAGGAACATCTGCGACACGTATTTTGGAGGCTTCTCGTAAGCAAGTTGCGGAACTCATTGGAAAATCAGCCGATGAGATTTTCTTTACGTCTGGAGGAACCGAAGGTGATAACTGGGTCATCAAAGGTGTAGCTTTTGAAAAAGAGCCTTACGGCAAAAATATCATTGTTTCTGATATTGAACACCCTGCCGTAAAAGAATCTGCCAAATGGCTTTCAGAACATGGTTTCGAGGTATCTTATGCACCAGTAAATGAGCAAGGGTTTGTGGATGTTGAAGCTCTTGCTGGATTATTACGCCCTGACACGATCTTGGTTTCGGTTATGGCTGTTAATAATGAAATCGGATCAATTCAACCCATTCAAGCCATCTCAGATCTTTTGGCTAATGAGCCTACGGTATCTTTCCATGTGGATGCTGTCCAGGCTATTGGGAAGATTCCTGTATCGTCATATTTAACCGACCGTGTAGATTTTGCGACTTTTTCTGGTCACAAGTTTCATGCTGTTCGTGGTGTCGGTTTTGTCTACAAAAAGGCAGGAAAAAAGATTACTCCCCTCTTAACCGGTGGTGGTCAAGAAAAAGATTTTCGTTCAACGACTGAAAATGTTGCTGGGATTGCGAGTATGGCCAAGGCCTTGCGCTTGGTAACTGACAAAGAGGAATTTTCTCTTCCTAAAATTGCCAAGATGAAAAAGATTATCTTTGACGAATTGGCTAAGTACGAGGATATTACTATTTTCTCAGGTGAGGGTGAAGACTTTGCTCCCAATATTTTGACCTTTGGAATCAAGGGTGTTCGTGGTGAAGTTATTGTCCATGCTTTTGAAGAGCATCAAATCTATATTTCAACGACATCAGCATGTTCATCTAAGGCGGGGAAACCAGCGGGAACCCTTATTTCTATGGGTGTACCGACTAAGTTAGCTCAAACAGCTGTTCGTATCAGTCTTGATGATGACAATGATATGGGACAGGTGGAACAGTTCCTCACGATTTTCAAGCAGGTCTACGCCAAGACACAAAAAGTGAGATAGCAAGATTTAAGCGATTAAACAATAAAACTAAATTCACATTTAAAAGGAAAAGGAATGACACTAACATATTCAGAAATTATGGTTCGCTATGGTGAATTGTCTACCAAGGGCAAGAACCGTATGCGCTTTATCAATAAACTTAGAAATAATATTAAAGATGTCCTATCCATCTATCCAGAAGTTAAAGTGACTTTTGATCGAGACCGTGGACATATCTATCTCAATGGTACAGACTACGAGCCAGTAGCAGAGTCTTTGAAGCAAATTTTTGGTATTCAAGCCTTTAGTCCTGTTTACAAGTTTGAAAAAGATGTCGAAGTCTTGAAAAAAGCTGTTCAAGACATTATGACTGAACTCTATCGTGATGGTCTCACTTTTAAAGTAACTGCCAAACGTAGTGACCATGACTTTGTTCTCGACAGTCGTGAGCTCAATCTTACTTTAGGAAATGCAGTTTTTGATGTATTACCTGACATTAAGGCTCAGATGAAGGGGCCGGACGTCAACCTTAAGGTAGAAATTCGTGCCGAGGCGGCTTATATTTCTCACGAGGAAATCAAAGGAGCAGGCGGTCTACCTGTAGGTACTGCTGGTAAAGGAATGCTCATGCTTTCAGGTGGGATTGATTCGCCAGTGGCAGGCTATCTTGCCCTTAAACGTGGCGTGGATATTGAAGCTGTCCACTTTGCAAGTCCTCCTTACACTAGCCCTGGAGCTCTTAAAAAGGCTCAAGATTTGACCCGTAAGTTGACTAAGTTTGGTGGTAATATTCAGTTCATCGAAGTACCATTTACTGAAATTCAAGAGGAAATCAAAGAAAAAGCACCAGAAGCTTATTTGATGACCTTGACACGTCGCTTTATGATGCGTATTACGGACCGTATTCGTGAAGAACGTCGAGGCCTTGTGATTATCAATGGTGAAAGTCTTGGTCAGGTTGCTAGTCAGACTATGGAGTCTATGCAGGCGATTAATGCTGTTACATGTACGCCAGTGATTCGCCCGGTTGTCACTATGGACAAGTTGGAAATCATTGATTTGGCACAAAAAATTGATACCTTTGACATTTCGATCCAACCTTTTGAGGATTGCTGTACCATCTTTGCACCTGACCGTCCAAAAACTAATCCAAAAATCAAAAACGTTGAACAATATGAACGTCGTATGGATGTTGAAGCCTTGGTTGAACGTGCGGTTGCAGGAATCATGGTGACTGAAATCACACCTATTGAAGAGGCGCAAGACGAAGTGGATACACTTATTGAAGACTTGCTCTAATCTAGGAGGATATCGTACTAACATAGTAGTGCTTAGCTGCTACTAGAGTTAGGTATGTCGAAAAAGAAATGTCGATGTTGAACTTTTACCCAGAAAGGAAAATACATGACTGTTTATAACATCAATTTAGGAATCGGTTGGGCATCAAGTGGTGTTGAGTACGCCCAGGCCTATCGTTCTACAATTTTCAAAAACACAGGTATTAAGGCCAAATTTGTCTTTATGGATATGTTCTTGCAGGAAAATCTTTCTGATTTGACCCGTAACATGGGGTTTGCAGATGAAGACATTATCTGGCTCTACAGCTATTTTACAGACCTTAAAATTGCTCCAACGACCTATACTGTCAAGGATTTGGAAAAGGAAATCCCTTATGACATCACGCGTCGTGAGATTAATGGTAAAGTGGTTAAGCTCTTTTGTGCCAAGGAAGATATATTTTATGCAGCCTACTTGCGTAAAGAGGGTGAAGATATCGTTCACCGTGTGGAAAAAGTATCGCGTGGTTGCTTAATTCGTAAAGACTTTTACTCTTACACTAAGATGTTCACGGAGTATTACACACCGGTAGACAATAAGGCTCACCTCTATCAACGTCGTTTCTTCAATGAAGATGGTAGTGTTGCCTATGATGAAATTGTTGATGGTAAGGATAGTGTCTTCCGTTTCCCAGATAAGATTTTGTCATCTAAGCATGAATTTATCGCCTACTTCATGTCGCAACTTGGTCTAACTGACCAAGATATCGTCATCTTGGACCGTGCAACTGGTACCGGACAGGCTGTTTTCCGTAACACCAAACCTGCTAAGCTTGGGGTTGTGGTTCATGCAGAGCACTTTAGTGAAAATGCTGTGACAGACAAGACTATTTTATGGAATAACTTCTACGAGTACCAATTCAGCAATGCAGATAAGGTTGATTTCTTTATCACAGCGACAGAACGTCAACGTAGCATTATGCTAGATCAGTTCAATAAATACACACCATTTACACCTCATATCGTAACCATCCCTGTGGGAAGTGTGGATAAACTTAGAAAGCCTGAAGGAGAGCGTAAACCATTCTCTATCATCACAGCCTCACGTTTGGCCAATGAAAAACACGTGGACTGGTTGGCTAAGGCTGTTGTTAAGGCTAAAGAAAGTCTGCCACAAGTAAACTTTGATATCTATGGAACAGGTGCTGAAGAAGCTAAGCTTAAGGCAATTATAGAGGAAAATCACGCTCAGGATTACATCCATCTTAAGGGTCACCAAGATTTAACAGAAGTCTACAAGGACTACGAACTTTACCTATCAGGTTCTAAGAGTGAAGGGTTTGGCTTGACACTTCTAGAAGCTGTGGGATCTGGTCTAGGTATGATTGGTTTTGATGTTCGTTATGGGAACCAAACCTTTATCAAGGATAATGAGAATGGCTACCTCATTCCTCGTTTTGAAAAAGATGATGAGCCTGCTATCGTAGCTGCATTGGCAGAGAAAATTGTAGCCTTCTTCAATCGCTCAGATTTGGAGCATGTTCATCAAGTTTCTTATGATATTGCCAAAGGCTTTTTGACAGAGGAAATCGAGCAGAAGTGGCTTAACTTAGTAAAGGAGATGACTAGTCATGATTAATTTATTTGAAAACTATAGTCAGGGTAGTTGGGATCTCCATTACTCACTGATTGTCGCTGGCTATGTGAATACAACAGTTTGTCTTTCAGATGATGGCTTTCTGCCTAGTGATGTGACCTCACCTTACCTTTATTTCACTGGTTTTGACAAGGTTCAAGGTTCTGCACTTTACTTTAATCAGGTCCCTGTGCCTGACTACTGGGAAATTATAGGAACGAATAGCAATGCGGAAATCTTCCGTTTTGACAAAAAACGTGCGGCCGCCGAAAGGAGGCAGAAAAGGAGAATGACCGCACTGCTGGAACCAGTGGTACTGCTTGTGGTTGGCGGTCTGGTGTTTTTTATTATGGCGTCGGTTATGCAGCCGGTATTTGAAATCTATTCGGGCTATTCCGAGTTAGTATGAGTAAGGGGGAAAAATGAAAAAACTAAAGAGACAGATCGCGGAAAAATATGGCTTCACCCTCATTGAACT
>OGXN01003088.1_pt1 | contig 10257 bp, 10 predicted proteins | sample 1576281 | NCBI WGS metagenome assembly OGXN01 (sample SAMEA3541494, study PRJEB24748) | human gut metagenome | biome: human gut; feature: human-associated habitat; material: faeces | place: China | collected 2012
CGCTCCAATCTCCATTTTTTAATCCTGGGTTTTGCGTTAACGGCATGGGCGGGAATGCCGACCTTGGCTGTGGCGACGTTCGGCGCGGCCGCCGCAATTGCCGTTTATTACCAGGCGGGAAAGACCGGGAAATCCAATGCTGGAGGTGAAATTGATGAGTAAGCAGTTTACAAAAAAAGATATCCGCAGATTATCCTATCGTTGGTCATGGAATCGGTCGTTAGCCTGGAATTATGAGAAAATGATGACAGCCGGCTACATGACGACGATGCTTCCGGTTATTGACAAGCTTTATCAAGATGATCCGGAAGGGCGGAAGAAAGCCTTTGAAACGCACAGCGTGTTCTTCAACTGCGAACCAAACCTGACCAATATTATTCTGGGGATGGACATCGCGATTGAGGAAGAAATGGGGGCTGAAGGTCTTGAGACTGTCGCGGGGATTAAGGCCAGTTTAATGGGGCCGTTTGCAGGTATCGGAGATACGTTGTTTACCAGCGTCTTAGCGACAATCTTTGGCTCTATTGCGGTGACGACCGCTTTGGAAGGCAGCTATTTTGGAATTATCTTATGGGAAATCTGGTTGTTCTTCGTGATGTTTGGATTGCGTCCTTATTTGATGCAGTTAGGTTATACCCAGGGCATTAAGCTGGTTACAACTCTGAGTGGAAAACTAAATCAGATTACACAGGCTGCCAGTGTTTTGGGGATTATGGTTGTCGGCTCCATGGTCGCTTCTTTGGTAAAGGTGAATTTTGGGACGCTGACTATCATGGGTACAGAATTTGATCTGCAGACGAAATTATTTGATGCGATTATGCCGAAGTTCGGCGCGGTTCTGATAGTCGCTTTATGTTATTGGGTTTTAGGTAAAATCGGCATGAAATCTTCGCGTCTGATCCTGATGATTATGGCGCTGGCAATTCTCTGTTCCTTCCTTGGTGTTTTGGTGCCATAAGATGAAAATCATTGTCAACGCTGACGATATGGGATATAACCGAGGTGTCAGTGAGGGAATTATCGAGGGTTATGAAAAGGGAATCGTTACATCAACCACCGTGATGTGCAATATGGATCAAGCTGCTCAAGCCGCTCAACGGCTACGATCGGTTCCGGGACTCGGAACTGGGGTTCATTTAACGTTGACTTGCGGAAGGCCGTTGACAAAAGCGAAAACGTTAGTGGATCAGCATGGTGATTTCCTGAAAAACACACAGTTTTATAAAGTGTATGTTGATCCCGCTGAGGTGGAAGCTGAATTCCGTGCCCAAATTGAAAAATTTATCGAATTGTTCGGCCGCCGACCGACTCACTTGGATTGCCATCAGGGTTGTTACGACGGACAGACATTGACAATGGCGCGCGTTGGCGGAATTGGCGAGGAACATAATACCGAGGAAATTTTGGCTGTAACGTTGGCTTTGGCGAAAGAGTATCAGCTTCCGATGCGGCGTCATTGCGAATACTTATGGCTGAGCTCCTATCATGGTGAACAAGCGACGCCTGAGCATTTTGTGGAAATGTTAGAGGAACATGCCGATGCAGAAAAATTGGAGTTTATGGTTCATCCAGGCTGGTGCGATTTAGAACTATATCAAAAAAGTTCTTATAGTTTAGAGCGGGTTCAGGAACTGGCCGGACTTTGCGATCCTAAACTGAAAGAAGAGTTGAAGTTACGGAATATTGAACTAGTTCATTTCTAATACTGAGGAGCAGTCGTCTGTGTTTATGACATAACGGCTGCTTTTTTTGATATAGGAATTAGGCTTAGCCTGAATAGCGAGAGTTTTTTTCGTTTAAGAATTTTTAAATTTGATTCAGCTGAGCCATAACCATTTCAGATTGATTGGCGAACTCTTTTGAGCTATAATGAGGGTGTAAAATTAACTCAAAAAAGTATTTTTTAATTTTTTTAATGATTTTAGGGGGCTTTTTTCGATTTTCCGCAATATTAATGATAGGAGGTATCCTATTATGCAGAGAATCGACCGGCTCAGAACTTTAACCAAACAGGAAATTCAAAAAGTCAGATTTGTGTTCGCTCCCACGCATCCCGTCTTAGCGGCCTTGGATTATCGGAGTAACGATCTCTTTCGTTACACATTTGGTTCAGAGGATCAACTGTCCAATAAAATCCTGATCGCTTTTCTATCGGATTTGCTCGGCATTCGGATTGTCCGGCTGAAGATCCGGGAGAGTGAACCGGTGAAAACGAACGAAGGTGAAAAAGGGATTCGCTTTGATCTGTTAGTAGAGATCTTTGATGATCAGGGAAGGGAGATGGTGGTTAATTTAGAAATGCAGAATTACCGCATGAAGGGTTCTTTATCGCTGCGCTCTCAAGCCTATCTGTCGCGGATGGTCAGCAGTCAGATCGTTGCCGGAGAGAATTATGAATTCTGCCCGGTTATTCAGATTATGATCGTTAACCGGCTGCCCAACATGAAGAAGCATTCTCATTTTACTCATCAGAGCCGATATTGCGTGATGGAAGATCACATCCTCATGCCGGATGAGCGCTGCCGGATTCTCTGGGTAGAGATGGATTATCTGAATGAAATGGTCAAGAAACCGATTGAAGAGTGGCGGATGGCAGAAAAGATTCTATACATGACACGGTACAGCTTAGATCCAGAAAAGCAGGAAGTCATTCAGGAATTAAAAGAAAAAGAGGAGGTTATACAAATGATGGAAGAAAAGCGGATGGAGTTTTTGAGAAGTACAAGCATGGACATCGCATTAATGCGGACTCGGTTTGATGAAATTGATGAACAGAAGATTTACGAAAAAGGACAGCGGTTAGGGAAGAAGATCGGGGAATGCATTGGCAGGCGACAGGGAGAACACATTGGCAGACAGCAAGGAGAATACATTGGCAGACAGCAAGGAGAACTCATTGGAGAACGCAAAGGGGAAGTAAGACAAAGAATGATGCTTCAACAAATGTTGAGTATCCGGATACCGATGGGTGAAGAAGAAGCTGAACTGCTTCAGCAATTAAACGGTGATGAGCTTTTATTATTGTCGGAACGGTATGAGAGGATAAAGACGTCCGAAGATCTGACTGAACAGGTTCATGAAATTGTAAATCAAAGAATGAATGCTAATGATCAGTTTAATCAGTCTTTAAAAGTCAGAAGCTTGTAATGAAGTTAGAAGAAGACTTTGAACATCTCATTTTGATGGTAAGACATAATTTCACAGCCTAAATGGACAGACCGTAAAATAAACGACGTCCGTGAGAACTTCAGATTGTATTTTGGAAAAGAAAAGGGGTTGTTCATTAAGAAAATCAGAGATAGGGCTCTGCGTGAATTGTCATAGAAACTTTAATAAGATTTAAGAGTTACCAGAAAAGAATCATGATATACTCCTATCATAAACCGCGAAAGAAGGGGTATGATGTTTAGGAATAAAAACGGGGAGATTCGTTCCGGATGGAAAATCGCAGAGATGCTGGGAATCGTCTTCGGCGTATTGTTTCTCTTGATTTTTGTGATTCAGTTTGGATTTGCGTCTGTGATGATCGCAACTGGCAATCTTGATCAGGCGACAGGGATGTCCACGCCGTTTGCTTATCAGATAGCGGCTCTTTTAAATGGATCGATGATGTTTATTCAGTCCGGGGTGATGATCGCGGTGCCGATTCTTTTATGGACACGACGATTAAAAAGAGAGAAGTCGGCGCTGGGGTTGCCTTCTTTGTCAAAACATGGACGCGCGATGATCTTGGGATTGGCAATTGGCGCGGGATCAATGACGCTGACGTTCTTACTGCTTCTGGTGACGGACAGCGCGCAGGTTCTGACCTGGGTTCCGCAGCTGTCGCCTTCGTTGCTTGTGATGTTAATCTTGTATATTCTGGTCGGATATTCGGAAGAAATTATTTGCAGGGGGTACATTCAGGGCGTGATGCGGCAAACGCGAAATCCCTGGCTGATCATTCTGGTGCCTTCGCTGATTTTTTCTTTGCTGCACTCGGCAAATCAGGGGATCGGCTTGATTCCTTATCTCAATATCTTTTTGATCGGGCTGTTCCTGTCGCTGATCACGCTGACCAGCGGCAACTTATATCCTGCCATCGGCTTCCACATTTTCTGGAATTTTTTCCAGGCTTTTCCGTCAGCGGCGGTCAGGAAAACGGTCTTCTGACAACCTACATGAAAGGCAATTCACTGCTCAACGGCGGTGCTTTCGGACCGGAAGGCGGTTTGATTGTCACAGCGGTCATTCTTCTGATGATCGGCGTCTGGTATTGGCGAACCAGGGAACAACTGCCGGGATTGATCGCTCAGCTAAAAGCGGGGGATCAATCCGTAGTCAAAGAGGAAGCGACCGGCGATTTTCAACGGGAAACCGATCAAGAACTCCCAGCGGAATCCAAGGCTGCCAGCCAAGCTGAAAAGATAGAATTGTAAAAATCCAAAGTAAAACGCGTTCGATACTGAAGAAACAGGATAAAACGCGTTTTTAATCTTATGGACAAGTCAGAAATGCGATCGCAATGCTGAGCTGCTTAAGCTTACGCTAACAGCCGGACTTCACTGCGGTATAAGAACAGGATGTAAACGAGGGTGATCGCCAGATTAATGACGTTGCTGGCAATCGAAAGAACGCCGGACCAGTTTGACATAAATACTAACAAAATGGAAAACAGAATATTAAGACCATAGCTGACAATCATCAGCTTCCAGGTTGTTTCACCATGCTTGACCAGCGCTTCTTCCTGCAGCTCGCCCAGGAACTTGGTCGTTCCCTTGATGATGAAGAAATTCTGAAGGAAGCCGAAGACCGCGGCGATAACGGACAAGACCAGCGCGACGATTATAAATGTCTCAGCGGCTCCGGTATTGCCTCCGGCATACAGGTTGGAAAAGTAAACCGTTGCCATCGACAGGATCAAACTGCAGCCTAGACTGCACAGAACCATAATGAAGGCCCGGTTATATAAAGCATCGGCTTTGCGCGCTTTAACGATCCCGACTAAAATTGTGATTCCGGCGATCAAGCTGATAAAATTACCTACGCTGGGCAGGCTGACAAACAGCGCGATTACCTGACCGATAAAAATCAGTTTCAAGGCTTTGCCGGCTGTAAGATAACGTTCTTCTGACATAAAAAGACTCCTCTCTGCATGAATTTTGGAAAAATGCTTGTTCACCGGGAATTCTACCATAGAAAGCCCCGGAGGACAAGGCACAGGTCAGGCTGCAGTCAGAGTGAAAACCGAATAAGCAGGATAACCGCGGGTAAAACTAGCGGGGAAGGGAGATTCGCGATGTATTTTAATTATCATGCTAAAGCGATGCGCCTGATCCGTGAAGGACATTGTACGCATTTTGAATTGGTGGAACGCTGGAATCAAATTGCGCCGGCCATGGTATTGTATTTTGATAACGAGCCGCCGATGCCGATCCGGGAAGAACGCTGGGCAGATTATTTTGAATTGATCGACGAAATTCATAATAAGTCCATAAACGAAGGAGAATAGGCCTTTACTCCCGCAGCGAAATCCGCTAAACTAAAAGCGATTGAAGAGGGTGATAACGTGACGCAGATCAAAGCGGTTGTGTTTGATATGGACGGCGTTCTGATTGATTCGGAACAGTATTATCAAGATCGGTTAATGGCATATTTCAGAGCGATGGAGGTAGATTTACCACCGCATCGGCTGAATCTATTGGTCGGGGCCAACGGTAAAATGAATTTATGGCCCAAGATTCTGGAGGGAATAACGCTGCCGCAGCCGTATGACGAGTTCATGGTCGGTTTGCGGGAATATCGCCATGCCCAGGGAATTGAGGACTACCGGCCGTTGTTATTTCCCGGAGTGGAAGAAACTTTGAAACAACTCAAAGCTCGTGGCAAGAAGCTGGCTTTGGCCTCCTCCAGTTCCTTTGCCTCGATAGAAAAGATGTTGTCGGACACGGGGTTGTATGCTTATTTCGAGTTGGTCACGTCCGGCGGAATGTTTAAAGAATCAAAGCCGAATCCGGAAATCTATTTGTTTACCGCAAAGAAGCTGAAGCTGGATCCGCATCAGTGTCTTGTGGTAGAAGATTCGCAATATGGAATTCAGGCGGGAGTTTCGGCAGGGATGACGGTCATCGCCCGGCAGGACGAACGGTTCCCGATGGACCAGTCGCAGGCTCACTATTTTGTAAAACAATTACAGGAAGTGCCGGCGATTGTTGATCAGCTTGAGCGTTAAATTCAGATAGACTTTTCAGAACCGAAGGAATCATGGATGATCGATGGGCAAGAGGTAATTTATCTTTTGAGTCCAAGACCGTTAATAAATCTCGATTCTTGCCTTTTCTGGAATCGCTCTTTTGGCGGGAAATTGCTGAAAAAGTTCAAGATGTTTGTATGAATGCCAACGTTCGACTTTGAAGGAATCGTTGGAAGCTTTCTCACCAATCTCGCAGTTCCGGTTCCGCTCTATTTTTAAACAGAAGACTGAGTCACTCACTCATCCATGAGGGAACAGTCTTTTTTTGTATTGCAGGCTTGCATCGAAGACGGAAAGAACTCCCGCTTTTGGTATTTCTATCCTCAAAGGATGATCCTTCAGGGAAAAATGGTAGGCAGTCAGACAAAGAAGATTGCTGCAGTTTCGATTTCGACAAAAAGCAAAGGTCCAATCGAATAAACTAGTTTCCAGTAAGCAGAAGTTCAGCGTTTCTCAGGGAATGAACTTTAAAGCTCAGAAATTGGATAAAAAGGAAATCGAATCATCTTCAGGTTCTCTGCGGGATCAGACTGGTTCGAATGGATAAAATTGATGGATTTCAGTTTGTGAAAAAAACAATTTTGTAAGCGCTTCATTTTTTACTTGACTGGTCAGACCAGATACTGCTATGATGAAGAAGTCGAAAGGAAGACTTTGGAAAGAGAGTACGACGAAAGAGAGGAAAAAGGATGAAAAAACTGATGATTTTAGTCCTGGCCGCAGTGTTAGCCACCACAGCGGCCGGATGCAGCACGACTAACTCGTCCCCCGCCGGCCAGCCATCGGCACCGACGAGCCAAACGGGCGGTGTGACGCTGAGCGAAGGCGCCAGTGTTAAAGGGGTTCAGGCGGATGTTACCTATCCGTTGGAAGGACTGGACGATACGCTGGCCATGAACAACCTGACCACGATTAAAACGTATGCCGGACAAGGGAAGGTTTCTGTCACGCCGGAAGGTGCGGAAAGCTTCGATCTGTTTATCAACGGTACTGCGGTGGATCACAGTGAATATGCCGGGAAGGCTTTCACGGTGGATTTCTCCGCTCTGGCCACCAACGAGATCAACACGATTCAGGTGACGAACATTCTTCCGGAAACCGCAAGCGTGAATATTAAAGTCGATTATCCGACGGTTATCGAAGGAACGCCGGAGGAAGTCGGTTTCAGCAGCGAAAAGCTGAGTTTCATTGACGATCTGCTGAACACGGAAGTGGAATACGGTTTCCCGGGTGGTCAGCTGGTCATCATCAAAGACGGGAAAATGATCAAAAACACAGCTTATGGTTATGCCAATTCCTATAATCAAGATGGGACACGGATTGAAAATCCGGTGGCAAGCACGACGGAAACTTTGTATGATTTAGCCTCCAATACCAAAATGTACGCGACCAACTATGCGCTGCAGATGCTGGTCAGCGAAGGGAAGGTTAACATTACCGATACGATCCAGAGCTATTTCCCGGAGTTTAAGGACGAACCCGGCGCGGCAATCCTGGGCAAGAATACGATGACCCTTCAGAATATTCTGGAACACCAGGCCGGCTTCCCAGCCGATCCGCAGTATCATAACGATACGTATGACAAAGATGATGGGATTGTCAACGGCGTCAACGATCTGTATTCGGTGTAAAAAGCCACGACAAAGGAAATGATTATGAAAACGCCGCTGCAGTATGAGCCGGGGAGCAAAACCGTTTACTCCTATGTCGACTACATGCTTTTAGGACTGATCGTTGAACAGGTTACCGGCATGGAGCTGGATGCGTATGTCGAAGAAAATATCTACAAACCACTCGGCCTCGATCACATCGTTTTCAATCCGCTGCAGAAGGGATTTGAAAAAGATCAATGCGCGGCGACTGAGCTGAACGGAAATTCCCGCGACGGTGCGATTTCCTTTACCGTTAACCGCACTGATACGATTCAGGGCGAAGTTCATGATGAAAAAGCTTTCTATGCGATGAATGGCGTTTCCGGACATGCTGGTCTGTTTGCCGACGCGCAGGATTTGGGGCGGCTGGCGCAGGTTATGCTGAACCAGGGCGGTTACGGCGATGTGAAGCTGTTCTCGAAACAGACGATTGATCAGTTCACCAAGCCGAAGTTTACAAGTCAGACCTATGGGCTGGGCTGGCGGCGGATGGGCGATCACGGCTACAGCTGGTATTTCGGTCCGCAGGCCGGAGCTTCGACGTATGGTCATACCGGCTGGACAGGAACGTTAAGTCTGATCTATCCGGAAAACGACATGATCGTCATCTGGCTGTCCAACAAAATCAACAGTCCGGTTGTCGATCCGACGGTCAATCCCAATTATTTCTACGGCAACCATTTTGTCGGCGGCACCCTGGGCGGCGTGGCGACACTTACTTATGACGCGCTGAATCCGACGTCGATGGACAGCACGGATTCCCTGTTAGCGCAGATGGTCGCGAACAAGCTGACATTGATCGAAACGGACGAAGGCTATCAAAATGCTGCCTATGAACAGTCGCTGCAAGCCTTGATGGATCTGTTGGTCAGCCGCGTGGAAAAGACCGGCTCCGCCGCCGTGAAGAGTCAGGCCGAACGACTGGTCGGCAAGCTGAGCGATGATGCGGCGAAAACGGCGCTGAATGAACGTTTGGCCGCGGTGAAATAAGCAGCTTTCTTCCTGAAAATCAGAATTTCAGGCAAGCGGGAAGGATGAAATCCAAGCCGTGAAGAACCTGCTTTCAGACCTATTCTGCTGAATGTGCTGAAATTTTCTAATATGGAATCGAAGTAAAAAGAAGCGAAATCAATCCGCTTCTTTTTTTGACTCTTTCAACTCGCGAGAGAGAATCTCTCTTTATGAAGGCTGATAAAGAAGATCAAGGAAAAAACATCTGCTCATGCTGATTGGTTTCACCTGGAAACAACCTTCCCCGCTTCGATTCATTCCCGGCGGATTTCCTGTTGCGATTCGGAACTTGATCAAAGAATAAGAAAAGCGGACGGTCCGACGTGATTCACGACTTTGACAATCCGCTGTTTTTTTGATTTCTTTTACCAATTCTCAATCCCAGGGCTAAGTGTTTTGTGTCAATGACTTCCATTGCTTAATCAGGGCTGCGACAGAGTTTCAGAATTCCCTTGGATCTGATCCTTAAAGTAGCTGCCGCCGAATAAGCGCTCATACTGCAAGGTTTGATAGTCTTTGATGAGCGGCGTGAAATCCGTTGATTCCCAATGACTGTACGCATTTCCCTGAGCATCCATGTAGCCCGCGAAGGTTACGACCGGCAGCGACGTGCGCAGCGTTTGTAAATATTGTCCATACGCGTCGCTTTCCACTCCGGCATAGTCCAGCAGCAGCGCCGACAGAAAATTCAGACTGGTTTCCGGCAGCGGGGCCTCAGGCAGCGGATAATTGGCCCAGAGAACAAACGGAACACGGAATTTATTCATATACTCTTCCATGGACATCGCGCCCTCTTCCACCCCATAAGCTTGATCCAGGAACGCCTGTTCCAGTGACGGCTGATGATCGCCGAACATCAGAATCAGAATGCAGAAGAAGAGGGCGGCAAGCTGCCAGCCATTGTTTCCAAATGCGGACGCCATCGAGACGAAAGCAGAGGCAAAACCGTCTGTGTCGGCCGGGGCAAGCGTGGCACCGGTAAAGGCTCCGATGGCATATTTTAGGATCCAGCCCATGACGACTGTATAGCCGATCGCCATCGCGAGGGAACCAGGCAAGGTGACAAGCCCAGAAACTGTGGCGGAATATCCCATTATGGACTGTACATATAAAGGCATGATGACAGAAGAGCCCATCATAATAAAATACAACAGCATGCTTCCGATGACGCTTAAAGCGTACTCTGTACTTTTTAATATACCGAGTTCCAGAAATGGTTCTTCTATATGAAGCTGCCTGTATGTAAATAGAACAGAGGTGATGATGCCTGTTATCAGAGGAATGAAAACAAGAGGAGAAGTAAGGCCGTAAGCGCTGATATTTCCGATACCGAGAGTGACCCCGCCGAAGGCAAAGACACTT
>OGXN01003091.1_pt1 | contig 10244 bp, 15 predicted proteins | sample 1576281 | NCBI WGS metagenome assembly OGXN01 (sample SAMEA3541494, study PRJEB24748) | human gut metagenome | biome: human gut; feature: human-associated habitat; material: faeces | place: China | collected 2012
ACGAACCGATCTCCATCGATGTTACTCACCGATCTCCTTCACGGTAATACGCAACGTACGAGTTGTACGAAGGTGACGCTGCCTACAAAGCTGCGCTTGACAAAGCATTAAAACCGGTCGGACTGAGCGGCATGTTCGGTAAAGGCGGGTATATGGATGGCCCTGGCGGAAACGTAACGCCAGTAACCATTAACGGTACAGTCTGGCTCCAGGGCGACGGTTGCAAAGCCAATACCTGCGGCTGGGACTTTATCGTAACACTCTATAACCCAAAAACCCATGAAGTCGTTGGCTACCGCTACTTTGGTTTAGATGACCCGGCCTACCTGGTTTGGTTCGGCGAAATTGGCGTGCATGAATTCGCGTATCTGGTGAAAAACTACGTAGCTGCGGTTAACTAATTTAAGGAGTCTGTCATGAAAACTTTTATCAAAACTTTACTCGTTGCTGTAACTATTCTGTTCTCTGTCTTCGCTGCGGCGAAACAAGTAAAACTGCCAAACAACATCAAATACGTTAATACTACAGAGGCGTTTTCCTGTACTGAGATTGACGGTATGAATTGCCAGACGAAGAATCCGTTCAACTATAAAGATAACAGCTATGTTTTCGTGCTTGAACGTGGTGGTGCCTGGTGTTACGACTACACTGTCTCGGTACTTAACCTGAAAACCGGGAAAGAACAGATGCTCGAATACAAAGACAACCAGCTGTGCTCAGGTAGCAACAAACCGTTCTTCGAAATCAAAAATGGCGTACCGACGGTAGGAGTCATCGACACATCCGGAAAACCTGTCGTTGTGGCTCTGGACAAACTTAAAACCTGAGGAGTAAACCATGCGTTTCTCTGCACATTATTAATATCAAAGGTAAATACAGCCCCAGCCATTGTTGCCGGAAAGCCGCTTAATGCGTGGCTCGCCAGTGAAAGGCTTCTCAGACAATAAACCTCATTCATTTCACCCGTCAGGCCGCGTCTTCTCCGGGAGACGTGGCTTTTTTCATTTATTACACCAGTAAATCTTAACCACCGATAAGGAGCAAATTATGCGACTAGCCAGTCGTTTTGGTTATACGAACCAGATACGCCGTGACCGTCCGCTGACACACGAAGAACTGATGCACTATGTTCCCAGTATTTTCGGTGAAGACCGGCATACCTCCTGCAGTGAACGCTATACGTACATCCCCACCATCACCGTACTGGAAAGCCTGCAGCGGGAAGGCTTTCAGCCATTCTTCGCCTGCCAGACCCGTGTGCGCGACCCGGGCCGCCGGGGATACACAAAACACATGCTGCGTCTGCGGCGGGCCGGAGAGATAAACGGAGAACATGTCCCTGAAATTATTCTGCTCAACTCTCATGACGGTACCTCCAGCTACCAGATGCTGCCGGGTTACTTCAGGTTCGTCTGCCAGAACGGATGCGTCTGTGGTCAGTCTCTGGGGGAAGTGCGTGTTCCGCACCGGGGAAATGTGGTGGACAGAGTCATTGAAGGGGCTTACGAGGTAGTGGGCGTGTTTGACCGGATTGAGGAAAAGCGTGATGCCATGCAGTCGCTGATTCTGCCGCCACCGGCACGCCAGGCGCTGGCACAGGCGGCACTGACTTACCGTTATGGTGACGAACATCGGCCCGTCACCACCGCCGACATTCTGACGCCACGACGCCGGGAGGATTACGGTAAGGACCTGTGGAGTACTTATCAGACCATCCAGGAGAATATGCTGAAAGGCGGAATTTCCGGCCGCAGTGCAAAAGGAAAACGTATCCACACCCGTGCCATTCACAACATCGACACCGATATTAAGCTCAACCGCGCATTGTGGGTAATGGCAGAAACGCTGCTGGAGAGCCTGCGCTGATGCAGCATGTCCCTGAAGGCGTGATTCAGGCACCAGAATCACCCGACGCCCCGGAGGCGCTGCCGGGGTGTCGTTCCATTTCTGATGATGACCTGTGCGCCTGGTGTACCCGTCTGCTTTACCGTCCCGGAGAAATCAGTCTGTGCAGACTGAGTATACAGGCAATGGCATCTGGCCATCCGTCTGTGACCGGAACGGTTACGCGTACGGCTGTCCGGAATTTCAGCCGAATATCATTCATCCCTGATATTACCGGGTCATCACGGTCAGTGATGAACGTGATGTTGCCAGCTCCCGACCTTTACTCCCTCTCATTTATTCACATTACAAGGATTTCATACATGAAAACATTGTCTCAGAACACCACCTCTTCGGCCTGTGCACCGGAGACTGGCCTGCAACAACTGGTTGCCACCATAGTCCCTGATGAACAGCGCATCAGCTTCTGGCCGCAGCATTTTGGCCTCATTCCACAGTGGGTGACCCTGGAGCCCCGTGTCTTCGGCTGGATGGACCGTCTGTGCGAAGACTACTGCGGTGGTATCTGGAATCTGTACACCCTGAACAACGGCGGGGCATTTATGGCCCCCGAACCGGATGACGATGATGACGAAACATGGGTACTGTTCAATGCCATGAACGGTAACCGCGCTGAAATGAGCCCGGAAGCCGCCGGCATTGCTGCCTGTCTGATGACGTACAGTCATCATGCCTGTCGTACGGAGTGTTATGCCATGACGGTCCATTATTACCGGCTGCGGGATTACGCCCTGCAGCATCCGGAATGCAGCGCCATTATGCGCATCATCGACTGAATGGAGGCAGGGACAATGCAGCAGCTTTCCTTTCTGCCCGGAGAAATGACAACCAGAGAGCGCAGCCTCATTCAGCGGGCCCTGAAAACCCTGGACCGCCATCTTCATGAACCCGGCGTGGCCTTCACCTCCACCCGTGCGGCACGAGAATGGCTGATTCTGAACATGGCGGGACTGGAGCGTGAAGAGTTCCGGGTGCTGTATCTGAACAACCAGAATCAGCTGATTGCCGGTGAAACCCTCTTCACCGGCACCATCAACCGCACGGAAGTCCATCCCCGGGAAGTGATTAAACGCGCCCTGTATCACAATGCCGCTGCTGTGGTGCTGGCACACAATCACCCGTCCGGTGAAGTCACACCCAGCAAGGCAGACCGCCTTATCACGGAACGTCTGGTACAGGCACTGGGCCTGGTGGATATCCGGGTGCCGGACCATCTGATAGTCGGTGGCAACCAGGTTTTCTCCTTTGCCGAACATGGTCTGCTTTAACCCGTCACAACCACATCACACCTGTTTTCACTTTTATCTTCTGTCTTCAGAGGTATCCCACTATGAAAATCATCACCCGTGGCGAAGCCATGCGTATTCACCGTCAGCATCCGGCATCCCGTCTTTTTCCGTTCTGTACCGGCAAATACCGCTGGCACGGCAGTGCTGAAGCGTATACCGGTCGTGAAGTGCAGGATATTCCCGGTGTGCTGGCCGTGTTTGCAGAACGCCGTAAGGACAGTTTTGGTCCGTATGTCCGGCTGATGAGCGTCACCCTGAACTGATGTTCCGTCACCCGGAAAACGAGTACGACTGGCAGAGCTCAGACGCCGCTGTGGATGAGGTCCTGCTCATCAACGAATACACCTTTACCGAAGCCGGTCTGCGCGCCGGCTGACCCGTCATCGTTAAACTATCATTCACCGATTTTCTGTGAGGATTTTATCGTGTCAGACACACTTTCCGGGACAACGCATCCCGATGACAATGACGACCATCCCTGGTGGGGACTACCCTGCACAGTGACGCCCTGTTTCGGCGCCCGTCTGGTGCAGGAGGGTAACCGGTTGCATTACCTTGCCGACCGCGCCGGTATCAGAGGCCTGTTCAGCGATGCAGATGCGTACCACCTGGACCAGGCCTTTCCGCTGCTGATGAAACAACTGGAACTCATGCTCACCAGCGGTGAACTGAATCCCCGCCATCAGCATACCGTCACGCTGTATGCAAAAGGGCTGACCTGCAAAGCCGATACCCTCAGCAGTTGTGGTTACGTTTATCTGGCTGTTTATCCGACGCCCGAAATGAAAAATTAACTCTCCAGAATAGCCTTCTGCTACGGCCTGGTGTTTTCACCACGCCACTTTTCCATTTTTATATCTGCATATCAGGAAAATCTTCAGTATGAAAACATTACCCGACACACACGTACGGGCGGCATCGCGCTGCCCGTCTCCCGTCACCATCTGGCAGACACTGCTCACCCGACTGCTGGACCAGCACTATGGCCTCACGCTGAATGACACACCGTTCGCTGATGAACGTGTGATTGAGCAGCATATTGAGGCAGGCATTTCACTGTGTGATGCAGTGAACTTTCTCGTGGAAAAATACGCACTGGTACGTACCGACCTGCCGGGATTCAGCGCCTGTACCCACTCTCAGTTAATAAACAGCATCGATATCCTCCGGGCTCGCCGGGCAACAGGCCTGATGATCCGCGACAATTACAGAACGGTAAATAACATTACCCTGGGGAAGCATCCGGAGGCGAAACGATGAAACTGGCCCTGACGCTGGAAGCCGACAGCGTTAACGTGCAGGCGCTGAACATGGGGCGCATTGTCGTTGACATTGATGGTGTTAATCTCGCTGAACTGATTAACATGGTCTGCGATAACGGCTACTCCCTTCGTGTTGTTGATGAATCTGACCGGACCTCAGCAGACTGCACGCCACCATTTGTTGCCCTTACCGGCATACGCTGCAGTACCGCACATATCACGGAAACGGACAACGCCTGGCTGTACTCGCTGTCACACCAGACCAGTGACTTCGGTGAATCAGAATGGATTCATTTTACAGGTAGCGGATATCTGTTACGTACCGATGCGTGGTCATACCCGGTTCTGCGGCTTAAACGCCTGGGGCTGTCAAAAACGTTCCGCCGTCTGGTTGTCACACTTACCCGACGTTATGGCGTCAGTCTCATTCATCTGGATGCCAGCACTGAATGCCTGCCGGATTTACCCACTTTCGACTGGTAACCCGGAAATTCACAACATGAAATCATTAACCACGGAAACAGCGCTGTATATTCTGATTGCGTGGCTGCAGGACAATATTGACTGCGAATCAGGGATTATCTTCGACAACGATGAGGATAAAACGGATTCAGCAGCACTGCTGCCCTGCATTAAACAGGCCAGGGAAGATATCCGTACCCTGCGCCAACTGCAGCTTCTGCAACAGAACCGGTGAGTCTTACTCACCAGACTTCATTCCACTGACGCCAGCCTGAATACGGCTGGCGTTTTCGTTTATAAACCAAAAGGAAAAACGATGATGTCAGATATCACAATCTCCCGCCCGGAACTGGTCAACGGACATACGGACGTTATCTGCTCAACCAGTATCCGCCACATTCTGGCTGTACGAAAGAGTGCGCTGCTGCAAATCGACACACTTATCCGGCAACTGGCAGAAATCTCAGTACTGACAGAAAGTATTGGAGGTAAAACCGCCCTGGACTGGGCGATGAAACAGGATTTTCGCTGCGGCTGCTGGCTCATGGAGAAACCGGAAACCGCAATGAAAGCCATCACCCGCAATCTCGATCGCGAAATCTGGCGTGACCTGATGCAACATTCCGGGATGCTGTCATTAATGGATGCGCAGGCCCATGATACATGGTACCGCTCACTGGAGTACGATAACTTTCCGGAAATCAGCGAGGCGAATATCCTGAGTACGTTTGAACAACTGCACCAGAATAAGGATGACGTGTTTGAGCGAGGTGTGATCAACCTCTTCAGAGGGCTGAGCTGGAATTACAAAACCAATTGCCCCTGTAAATTTGGCAATAAAATTATCGTCAACAATCTGGTGAGATGGGACCGATGGGGATTGCATCTTATCACCGGGCAACAGGCAGATCGACTCGCTGACCTGGAAAGAATGCTGCATCTGTTCAGCGGCAAACCGATCCCCGACAGCCGGGAAAATATCATCATTCGGCTGGATGATCACATCCGCTCCGTTCAGGGCAAAGCGTGCTATGAAGATGAGATGTTCAGCATCAGATACTTTAAGAAGGGCTCCGCACACATCACGTTCAGGAAACCAGAACTGGTTGACAGGCTAAATGACATAATTGCCAGGCACTATCCAAATGTATTAGCAGACAGGTAATGTGGCCTTGCCCCGCTATTAAACATGTCATATTTTTGCTATCATTGTGAAAATTTTTCGGAGGAAACATGACTACAAAAGACCGTATTCAGTCCCGACTGAACCGTTCAAAACGTTATGTGTTCACCCGGGATGATTTCAGGGATATCGCTGGCTATGATCAGGTTGGCAGAGCTCTTCGTACACTGGTAAACGAAGGTAAGTTGATGAAAGTGGGCTATGGTGTTTACACCAAAGCCCGTCGTAACATCATCACTGGGAAAATCATGCCCGCAGCGCCTGGGGGCTCTGCTGCAGTAATTACAGAGGCCCTGGAGCGCCTGAATATCAGATACCGTCTGGCAGGAGCAACGGAATGCTACAATAAAAGTCAGTCCACACAAATTCCTGTATCTCTGGGGATAAAAACACCTTCTCGATTTAAAAGAATGTTAATAGTAGGGAAAAGTAAAATCAATGCCTGAATTAACATCATTATTTCCTGACGTTGCCGATGCACTGGATATTGAATCTGTCGCTATCGTCGAAAAAGATTATTTTGTGGTTGATCTTTTAAGATTATTAAAAGAAATAAAACCAGAAACACATACTCTCGTGTTTGCAGGAGGTACCGCATTATCAAAAGCAGGTATCTCGCTAAACAGAATGTCAGAAGATATTGATATAAAGCTCGTGCCAACAGAGAACTTTATGCAAAATGGCAGAGACAAGAGAAGAAAAATTCGCAAGGAAATCGTGCAAATAATCACGGATGTTATTCATAATTCTGACATTTTCAGCTTGGATAATGAAAACGCCCGTATAACACGTGATGAGTATCGTTATAACGAAATCTCGGTACGTTATCCCCAGACATTTGCACAAGTCCCCTGTCTTCGTCCATTTATTAAGCTGGAGTTGATGGAAAGCACTCTGCTGGAACATCCGGAAAGCAGAGATATTTATTCCCTTGTCACGGAGTTAACGGGTAAAGGTACACCTGTAACAGCATTCCCCTGTGCCACCATTTTATCCACTCAGGCTGAAAAGCTCATCTCCATGATGCGAAGAACAGCAGCACATCTTCGTAATCCCGAACAACAGGATGATGAGTTTCTGGTACGTCACATTTACGACAACTACTGCATTGTCAGGGAAAAAGGTGTGAATGTTCCTGTATTGAAAAATTTTGTTCAGATATGTATTCAGCTATGGTAACCAGTACCCACAATTTTGTAGCTCACCAGTTGATGAACTTAAGAAAGGGCTGGATGCACTCCGGGATTATCCTGTACACAAATTGCGCTTTCAACGATTTGTTAAACCGATGGTATTTGGTAATACACAGATTAACTGGGAAGAAGCCTATTCCAGTTTCAGACAAACAGCGCTAAGTGTTCTGACCAGCTAACAAACGCGTTAAGTACGATTCCACAATTCAGCATATCGAACCAGACCAAATGATTACAGCAAAGCACAAAAAAGAGGGATTATAGCGTCAAAAGAATTCGAATTGCACATGGGGGCCTCATTGGTGGCCTCAAAAACAACAAATACAAAATAATCTATATAAAACAATTTGTTATACAATCAGTTTCATTCCGATTCCGGGCACCACTAATTCTTAAGAACCCGCCCACAAGGCGGGTTTTTGCTTTTGGATCTTTATATAAAATAAACTTGGGAGCATAACGCCATCAGGTCTTAAACACTCCCGAATCATCAATAAACATCCCCCGCTAACAAAACACAGTTCAGTTCACATAACATCCCTGTTATCCCACACATATCTGCTGGCCGAACGACGCCAGTGCGCGTACGGAGGCAAGAGCAGCCCTGCACATGGCAGCGCTTGTGGTAACCTGGTTTAATCCGGTGAAAGAGGCGTTTTACATGCATCTGCCAGCAGCCGGAAAAACCAAAAAAGTGGCGCTGGTTGACTGTATGCGTAAATTGCTGACCATCCTGAACGCAATGCTCAGAAAGAACGAAGAGTGAAATGAATCGTAGCATCATGTTGCTCCATAATTTTTACGTTCAAGACAGTTGATTATCGGCGCATATGACTCAAAAAGAGCCTGATGATTGCCTCTTTTCCATAGGCTCTTTCTCTGAAGTGAAGGAAGGCCCGGAAGAAAGCACTCGCTGGCATACGTGACTCCAGCTCAACCGGAGATAATCACCATTGTTATTTTTCTATTTAATAATAATCTCCTGAAAAATAGATATAGCAAAAATACAATCCGGCCAGATTTAATTCCGCATTCATTACCAGAAATAATCAACACTACAACTATTATATCATTCAATAGTCACCGCTAAAATTTTATTATTTTCCTCTTCTTTACATAGAAATTATCAACCTGTTTATTATGCCGAATTTAAATAATTAATCACAAAACAACATCACCATTATTTGCGTGTTTTATTTATTAATAACATAGTCATACGTTCTTTTTTTACAAGGAAATAATCAATTGATAAATTGTTTTTGGTATTAATAGTCAAGTAGGAAACATTTTAACAAATGATAAAAATCCTAAATTCCTTGTTCATAATGTAGGAGTGTGTTAAATAGGTGGGCAAAATTTGGTTCCCTTTCTCGCCTGTAATATTGCAGCGTCTTCGCACCTCCATGAGACATTGCGACTTAATAAGAAGGTGATAAGTCCTGCATATAAGCATGGACTGACCATGGTTTTATATTCATTAAAAATTTTGTTACAACCCATTGATTTAGCATAAATAAATTATAGTGGGTTCGGGTTTGTTGTGACTGTGGCATTATTTCCGTGCAAAGGAGCTGATATGTCTGAAAGACATTTACCTGATGACCAGAGCAGTACTATCGATCCATATCTAATTACCTCTGTTCGCCAGACTCTGGCAGAACAAAGCGCAGCATTACAAAACTTGTCTAAACAACTGGATTCCGGGCAGTACCAGCGTGTCCTTAATTTGATAATGAACTGTAAAGGGCACGTTATTCTTTCGGGAATGGGTAAATCAGGGCATGTCGGTCGTAAAATGTCAGCGACGCTGGCCTCTACGGGTACGCCTAGTTTCTTTATTCATCCTGCAGAAGCTTTCCATGGCGATCTGGGCATGATTACGCCTTACGATCTTCTGATCCTTATTTCTGCCAGCGGTGAAACGGATGAAATCCTCAAGCTAGTTCCTTCACTGAAAAATTTCGGCAACCGAATTATCGCCATTACCAATAATGGAAATTCCACGCTGGCGAAAAATGCTGATGCCGTGCTGGAACTCCACATGGCGAATGAAACCTGCCCGAATAATCTTGCACCAACAACGTCTACCACGCTGACGATGGCGATCGGCGATGCGCTGGCGATTGCCATGATCCACCAACGCAAATTTATGCCGAATGATTTTGCGCGCTATCACCCGGGCGGTTCATTAGGTCGTCGCCTGCTGACCCGCGTTGCTGATGTCATGCAGCATGATGTTCCTGCGGTACAGCTGGATGCGTCATTTAAAACCGTGATTCAACGTATCACCAGCGGATGCCAGGGAATGGTGATGGTAGAAGACGCAGAAGGTGGGCTAGCGGGCATTATCACCGACGGTGACCTGCGTCGCTTTATGGAAAAAGAGGATTCTCTGACATCCGCCACGGCTGCGCAGATGATGACACGTGAACCGCTGACGCTACCGGAAGACACCATGATCATTGAAGCGGAAGAAAAAATGCAAAAGCACCGCGTCTCAACGTTATTGGTGACCAACAAGGCAAATAAAGTCACTGGCCTTGTGCGCATTTTCGACTAATTAAGCAACGGGGTGCGAGAGGTTAGTCTCTCATTGAGTTTGCGCCCCACTGAAACTTTGATAATCGTTACATGTTGATAAAAGTGAAGTCTGCCGTATCCTGGATGCGTGCTCGTCTGTCTGCCATCTCACTGGCAGATATCCAAAAACACCTGGCGAAAATCATCATTCTGGCACCGATGGCGGTGCTGCTGATCTATCTGGCTATCTTCAGCCAGCCTCGCTATATGAGCGAGTCGAAAGTCGCCATTAAACGCTCGGATGATTTAAACAGCGGCAGCCTGAATTTTGGTCTGCTTCTGGGTGCCTCTAACCCCAGTTCCGCAGAAGATGCGTTGTATCTGAAAGAGTACATCAACTCGCCGGATATGCTGGCGGCGCTGGATAAGC
>OGXN01003092.1_pt1 | contig 10242 bp, 10 predicted proteins | sample 1576281 | NCBI WGS metagenome assembly OGXN01 (sample SAMEA3541494, study PRJEB24748) | human gut metagenome | biome: human gut; feature: human-associated habitat; material: faeces | place: China | collected 2012
AGAAAATGCCCGCGGAAGGAATTCCCTTCCGCGGGCATTTTCTGGTAGATATATTTTATGCGGTAATTAAAGTCCCAGCTTTTCCTCTGACGGCATCCCCAACGAAATCAAGAGAAGTAATCAGCACGCTTCCGGAAGGAACCGCTTCCAGGTAAGAAACAGCGGCTTCGATTTTGGGAAGCATGGTCCCGGCCTCGAATTGTCCGTCCTGGATATATGCCCTGGCCTCCTGAATATTCATCCGGCGTATGGGAGTTTCCGTTTCTTTCTGGTAATCCTTATAAACCTGCTTTACACTGGTTAAAATAATCAGCTGATCCGCATGGAGATCGCCGGCAAGCTTGCCTGCGATGCAGTCCTTTTCGATGACTGCGGAAGCGCCCTTCAGGGCATGTTCCTGAGGAATGACGGGAATTCCGCCGCCGCCGCAGGCAATGACAACCTGATCGGCATCAGCCAGTGTGCGGATAGCGTCGATTTCCAGGATATCGATAGGCTTGGGAGCCGCCACGATACGGCGGAAGCCCTTGCCGGGTTCTTCGATGACAAAGTTTCCTTTTTTCTGTTCTGTTTCCGCGTCTTCCTTTGACATATAGCGGCCGATGAGCTTGGTGGGCTCATAGAAGGCTTCATCATAAGGATCTACGGCAACCTGTGTGAGGATGGTGCTGACCGGTGTGGAAATACCCCGGCTCAGCAGCTCCGCACGCAGGGAATTCTGGATATCATAACCCACATATCCCTGGCTCATGGCGCTGCATACACACATGGGAGCGGCAGTATAGTCTATATATACACGGCGCAGCTCCGTCATGGCCTTGTGTATCATGCTGACCTGGGGGCCGTTGCTGTGTGTGATAGTCAGCTGGTAATCGGCTTCCACCAAATCGGCCAGAGCCTTGGCGGTAACTTTTACGGCATCCCACTGTTCTGTTGTGGTATATCCCAGAGCCTGATGCCCCAGGGAAACGACTGCTCTTTTTTTGCTCATATACGCATCCTCGCTTTTATAGTTTGGGGAATATACGGAGGAGCCGTATATCCCTATATTTTTCGAAAAAACTTCTGCTCCTATTATAACAAAAAGCGAAAAGTTTGTACACTGTTGATTCGGCCGGGGATACAGATAAAAACATCGGAGCCGCTTGTGTCTGCCTACGGTTCCTGACGCCTTCCCTGTACAGCCGCCGCCCTGCAAGGATTCCTGTAAGGGGCGTCATAAACACGCCGGTCCTTAGGCTGCGTCCTTTTGCAGCCTTAGTACCGCTGCGTGATTATCCGAGCGGAAGCGTCCCCTCTAAGGAACCTTGCAGGGCGGCGGCTGTACAGGGAAGGCGTCAGGAACCGTAGGCAGACACAAGCGGCTCCGATGTTTTTATCTGTATCCCCGGTGAGGAGCCATTCGGGAAAAAAATGAACTAGTGGTGCGGGCCGTCTTGTTTTATTTTTATATTTTGATATGATGGTAATCTGTACGGGACGCTGGCCGGGGAACAGGCGGCGGCCGGCGGAGAGGAGGGAGAGCCGCGGTGGTGCTTGGTTTGTACTGCAGGGATGATTTGCTCGCGCGGGAAATAGAAGAAACAGTGCTGTCACTCCGGATGGGAGCGGGCTGTGGAGAGAAGCCTGTCCGGGGGATGGATTATGAACTGCGGCGGCTTGCTTCTCTGCCGGGGGCGTTTGGAGATATGGCGGAGGGGGATGGGGGATTTTTCCTTATTCTCGCCGGAGAAAAGCCGGAGGATGCTATTGCCGCGGCGGAAAGGCTTTGGGCGGATAGACCTTCTCTTTCTGTTATTTATGTGGCTTCGCAGGCGGAGGATGTGTTTTCGGCCCTGCCTTATCCGTTTTACCATCTGGTGAGGAGATTTGCCCTGGAGCAGGATTTGGGGGCGGTATTTAAGAAGATGGAACGGAGCCGTCCTCCGGTACAGCGGTGGCATACTTTTTTGTGTAAGAATGAGTTGGTGAGGGTGTGTCAGAAGGATATTTTGTATCTGGAAAGTGAACGGCATGAAATAAGGATTCACTGCAGGGATGAAATCATGACCACCACGGAACCATTATCCCAATGTGAGGAGAGGCTGAAGGACGGAGGGTTTGCCAGGATTCATAAAAGCTTTCTGGTGAGTCTGTATCATGTGAACCGTATGGAGCGGGACAGTCTGACTCTGGATAACGGGGAAAAGCTGTATATCAGCAGGTACCGGTATCCGGAGGTGAAGCTTCAGTTTGAAAGTTATATAAGGCATCTGGAATTTTTATAGCCGTAAGGACGGCTGGGTAAAAGGCGCAGGCTTCCCCGGGAGCGGGGAACGCGGTCAGGAGGATGGAATGGCTGTAATCAGGGTGGAGCATCTGAAAAAAGAATTTGAATATTATAAGAAGGGGACGGGGCTGCCGGGTTCTCTGCATAATCTGTTTCACCGGGAAATGCTGAAAAAAGAGGCGGTGAAGGATATATCCTTTTCTGTGGAAAGGGGAGAGATGATAGGGCTTCTGGGGCCGAACGGGGCGGGAAAAACAACGACCCTTAAGATGCTTTCCGGGATTTTGTTTCCCACGGCAGGAGAGGTGGAAATAGACGGGTATATTCCCTGGGAACGGAAAAATGCATTTAAGCGGAGGTTTTCCATTGTTATGGGGCAGAAGAACCAGCTGTGGTGGGATCTTCCGGCGAGTGACAGTTTTTATCTGAATAAATGTATTTTCGATGTGCCGGACGGGGAGTACCGAAGGACGGTGGAGGAGCTTTCGGAGCTTCTGGATGTGAAGGATCTGATGAATGTGCAGGTGAGACGGCTGTCTTTGGGGGAGAGGATGAAGATGGAGATTCTGGCAGCCCTGATTCACAGGCCGGATATTTTGTTCCTGGATGAGCCGACTATCGGTCTGGATATTCTGTCGCAGCAGAAAATACGGGATTTTCTGAAGACTTATAATGAGCAGACAAAGACTACTGTCATTCTGACCAGCCATTATATGCGGGATATTGAGGAATTGTGCAGAAGGGCGGTTATCATAAATCAGGGGCAGCTGGTATATGATGGTACGCTGGCGGATATCAATCATCGAATGGGGGACAGGAAGCTTTTGTCCCTGAAGAGTATTGAGCCGGTGCCGAGGGAACATCTTTCTTTATTTGGCAGGGTTCGGGAGTATCATGGCAGGGAAGCGGTCCTGGAGGTTCCCAAGGAGAAGATAAAGGAAACGGCGTCAGCTATTCTTTCCCTGCTGCCTGTGGAAGATTTTACGGTAACAGAAATTCCGCTGGAGGAGAGCATTTCATTGTTTTTTCAAAAAGAGGTGACTGCATTATGAATCCTTACCGTTGTACCTTTCAGATGGGGATGGAAAAAGCGCTGGAATACCGGGTTAATTTTGTACTGAGCCTGCTGAGCGCGGTCTTTCCCATTGTTATCCAGACATTTTTATGGAATTATCTGTATGGGAATTCGGATGCTGCTGCAATGACCGGATATTCCTACAGCCAGATCATGGTATATACGCTGCTTGCATCCATGGTTTCCCATCTGGTTTATACCGGTTTTGAGTATCAGGTAAATGAGGATATTAAAAACGGCGGGCTGAATAAGTATCTGGTAAAGCCGGTGAATTACCGAAGCTATCAGTTTTTTTCATTTCTGGGGGAGAAGGCGCCTCAGCTTCTGATTCTGCTGGCAGTGGCCGCCGCTCTTCTCATTTTTTCCGTGGCGGCGCTTGGGCTGATGCTTTCCTTTCCCAGGGTGCTGGCTTTTCTTGTGAGCCTGGTACTGGCGCTGGTGCTGAATTTTTTTATCTTTTATTGTGTGGCGCTGATAAGCTTCTGGCTGACGGACGTGAATCTGCTGTTCGGCACGGTGAGCGTGGTGCTGGTGGTGGTCAGCGGCGGGGGATTCCCTATGGACATTTTCGGGGAACGGATCGCTTTTGCGGTGAATCTTCTGCCTTTTGGCTATACGACTCAGTTCCCGGTAAATATTATTAACGGGCGTTTTGGGCTGAGGGAGACAGGGGCGGGATTCCTCTGCCAGATTTTCTGGATCTGCTGTTTTGGAATGCTGGCTGAAATTTTGTGGAAGCGCGGGCTGAAGCGGTTTACTGCGGTGGGAGGCTGAATATGGAACATTTATTTCGAAAGAGAGAGGACGGGGGACGCGGATATCTGGCGGCAGTGAAGCGTTATGCGCGTCTTCTGTATGTGTTTGCCAGGTTTTCCCTGATGTCCCAGCTGGAATACCGGCTGAATTTTGTCGCGGGGGTGGCGGTGGAGACCGGCTGGATGCTGATTAAGCTGCTGTATGTAGCGGTGGTTTACCGGGCGGGAGTGAATATTGGGGTGCTGACGCCGGACCATATTCTGCTGTTCATCGGTATTTACGTATTGATGACAGGATTTTATATGCTGTATTACGGTAATTTTACTTCTATCAGCCGGATGGTAAGAGAAGGGGAGCTGGATATGTATCTGGTGAAGCCGGTATCCCTGCAGTTTTTTGTGACTATGAAGCGGCTGGATCTGGCTCTTCTGCTGCCTGATTTTGTGGCGGGAACCATTATGATTGGTCTGGGCTGGCACCGGGCGGGGCTTCCGGTGAACGCGTGGGCCATAGCGGGCTTCCTCTTTTTCCTGATGTGCGGCAATCTGCTGACCTACAGCCTGTTTCTGATTCCCAACCTTTTATGCTTCTGGATTGTGGCCAGCAGGGGGATTGCGGATATAACGGCGGCTCTTTGGGATTTTAACAATATGCCCCAGCTGATTTACGGAAAATGGATGCAGCGTATCGGAACCTTTATCCTGCCGGTATTTGTGATTACGAATTTTCCGGGGCTGTTCCTCATGGGACAGTTATCTCCCGGCATGATGGCCTGGGGGGTGATTTCACCGGTTCTGTTCTTTTTTATTTCGCGGGGGATCTGGAAAAAGGCGGTAAAAAATTACAGCTCGGCCAGTTCCTGAGTGACTTTTCCGGACAAGTGTGCTAGTATGCAGATATATCAGGTAAATTGAAAAGCGGATGGATTTCCGCGGAAAGGTGAGGAGAAGGATTTATGTATTTTAAGCTGATGAATGGCCGGGAAACATATCTGGAAGGAATGCGGGAACTGCTTGAGGAACGGCACCATCAGGTGATTTCGGAGGATGCCGGGGACAGGGTGGACCCGGTGCTCAACGGAGGACTGGAAACACCGGTGGAAGTGTGGATGGAGCTGATCCCGGAAGAAGAATCCGGGCCGGAAAATCATGTGGTTTTGACAGATTACAGCTGTGAAATGGCAGGCGGTTTGAAGCGGGGGAAAGCCGTACTGAGGGCATGCGGGAAAACCTTTTTGTTCCGCGCGCTGATGACGCTTGTGCGCGAACTGGAAAAGCGGGTGACAATGCATGCCGGTGCATCGATGGAAAGCTACAGCCACAGGGAGAATGTGTACCTGGATAAAAACGGAATTATGCTGGACTGCTCCAGGAACAGTGTGCTGAATGTGGAAACCATAAAGAAATATATCCGTTTGCAGGCATCTCTGGGAATGAATACGATGATGCTTTATACCGAGGATACCTATGAGGTGCCGGAGTATCCTTATTTTGGAGCATTCCGCGGAAGATACACGAGGGAAGAGCTGAAGGAATGCGACGATTATGCGGATTTGTTCGGAATCGAAATGGTGCCCTGTATCCAGGCGCTGGCGCATCTGAAGACGGCGCTGCGCTGGGATGTGATGCAGGGAACCCGGGATACGGAGGATATCCTGATGGTGGGCGAGGAGAAGGTTTATGATTTTGTGAAGGCCTGTATCCGTTCCGTGTCGGAAACCTTCCGCAGCAGGCGGGTGCATCTGGGTATGGATGAGGCCTGGTCCCTGGGGCTGGGAAATTATCTGCTGAAAAACGGGTACCATACCAAAGCGGAAATCATGACGGAGCATCTGGAACGGGTGACGGATATCTGTCGTGAGCTGGGTCTGGAGCCTATGATTTGGAGTGATATGTATCTGCGGATGAATTCCCCGGCCAGTGAATATTATGATGTGCCTCTGGATACGGATCTTTCGGGTGCGGTGAAGCCTCCGAAGGAAATCGGCCTGGTTTATTGGGATTATTATCATGCGGATGAAGAGTTCTACAAAGCGTATTTACATATGCACAGACAGCTGTCGGATAAGGTGGTATTTGCCGGGGGAGGCTGGGTATGGAACGGCCTTGCGCCTAATTTCCGGGTGGCTTTTTCCACAACGGAGGCCGCCATGCGGGCCTGCAAGGCGGAAGGAGTGCGGGAAGCGGTATGTACCATGTGGCAGGACGACGGGGCGGAAACGCCTATGGCAGCAGGGCTGCCTTCCATTGTGCTGTTTGCGGAGCATGGCTTTTCGGAGCAGCCTGACAGGGAGCAGTTAAAGGAGCAGTTTGAATTCCTTACGGGCAGCAGCTATGATGCTTATTTGGCGTTAGGGGAATTTGATGCGGTGCCGGGCAGCAGAGAATATGACAATCCGTCCAAGTATCTTTTTTATCAGGATATCCTGCTGGGGCTGTTTGACGGGCAGGCAGCAGTGGCTGAAAAGGCTATGGAAGACGGCGCAGCCAAAGACGGGAATGGGTCATCCCAGGGGAATAACCTGGATACTTATTATGATTTGCTTCGGGAGAAGCTGCAGGATCTTGCGGGAAGCGAAGCGGCTGTGGAGGATGAGATACTGGAGCTTTATATCCATCTGGCGGATGTGCTTTCTGTTAAGGCGGGTATTGGCAACCGACTATGTGCGGCTTATAAGGCGAAGGATATGGCTGGGCTGAAGAAAATTGCCAATGAGGAGATTCCTTCCTGTATGGAAAAGGTGAAGGAATATAAACGCTGCAGGGAAGCGGTATGGGATAAAGAAAGCAAGATTTATGGCTTTGAAGTGCTGGATATCAGGATTGGCGGACTTTTGGCCAGAATGGAGACGGCGCAGAGAAGGCTGCTGGCCTATGCGGGAGGAAGGATTGACAGTCTGCCGGAGCTTGAAGAGGAGAGGCTGCCTTACCGTCCTGTGAAGGATGGGGAGGAGCGTACCCTTTGCAGCTGTAATACATGGAGGATGATTGTGTCGGCTTCGCCGGTGTAAGAAAAGATGGCAGGATAATCTTCAAGGTGCGGGTACATTTTGTGCTACCATCACCAAAAAATTGAGATATAAAATCAAGCGTATGCTGAAAAATGAGATTCAGAATATGTGAGGACGACATAACAAAAGCCGGGGTGCCTGAAAAATGGTCCTCCGGCTTTTGCTGCATAATAGAGGGTTAGTCCTCCGTATCTTCTATTTCTAGAAATTGAGCAACAGTCATGCACTTCGGATGCTCCATGTCCAGACTTAAAAAGTCCTTATCCCCTGTGAGAATAATATCCACATCATAAACAATGGCCGCATTTAATATGGGCTGATCTTTTGCATCGCGTATCAGTTTTTCAGCGTGCTCTACTGCTGGAATCAATTCATAAGACATTTCCGCGAGAAGGACTTCCGCATCCGGCAGAAATTTGGGGGCTTTCCTTTTTAGAATATCCCGCAACTCCATAAGATTGCGATCGCACAAAACAATTTCGTGATTTTCTGCAACATACAGCAGTGCCTGCGCCGGTTTGGAGCGTGGAAAAACTAATGCGGAAAACAGAATATTTGTATCAACCAATATCCGCATTCTATTTTTCCTTTCCATAGCGTACTTCGTCTACAAGTGCCTGAACATCATCTTCACTGTAGATGCCCATATCTTCAGCGACTCCGGTAAATGCAGCCTGCGCTTTGCGGATTGCCTGTGAAGAAGCGTTGCTCATTACAATTTCGCCATCCTGTTTTTGGTAGAACAGAATCTTATCGCCGGATTTCAAGCCAAGCAGCCGTCGGATTTCAACCGGCACGGTGATTTGACCGTTTGCAGATATTTTTGCCAAGTTCATAAAAACCATCCTTTCTATTCTTGAAATCTAAGGAAAACTTGAATCTAATCATAGTATATCCCCAATAGGCGTAAAAGTAAACTTACAGGGTAAAGAAAAACGTCCTACTTCAAATTTTTTTGAAGCGAAGAGGAATACAGTTATCCCCTAATCATCTATCTTCAATTTAATTTAAAAAGTAACTTTGACCATTGAAAAATACTTCTTTTTCCATCTCTTTCCTTCGGTATACCTTTAAAAAGTACCAAATTGCATATCTCATTTTTATGCACATGTACAAAAATGATTCAATTATTAAAAAAAGTTTAATTAGTAGTTGAATTATTTTTATAGATGGTATATATTGATACCAGAAAGAGAAAAGGCACATAAATACATATTAAAGATGGATAAAATATACATAGTGCCCAAACAGTTCATGGGGAAAAGGAGAGGATAACTTGAATTCTAAGAAAAGGAACAGATACGCATATTTTTATATTGCACCATTTTTTATAGTTTTTTTAATATTTAGTTTATTCCCGATTTTATATTCTTTTGTATTGAGCTTCTGCAATATGGATGTTCTGTCCGGAAAGTTTACCTTTATCGGAGTGGAGAATTACAAGCGTATGATTGAATCGGGTTATTTCTTCCAGACCATTTTGAATACGCTGCTGATTTGGATCATGTCAATTATACCGCAGCTGACAATCGCGTTTGTGCTTTCATTGATACTCAGCAACAAATGGTTCCGGGGGAAATTCCTTTTAAGAAATCTTTACTATTTCCCCAACCTGGTAACGCCGGTAACAATTGGCCTGTTATTCGGAGCCCTGTTCTCTTATCCGGGCGGAGCGGTGAACAACATCATCAGCACATTCGGACTGCAGGCTGTGGATTTCCAGAATAACCCCATGCTGGCGAGAATTGTAATCGCCATCGCTATCTGCTGGAAGAATTTCGGTTTCAATATCATTTATTTTACGGCGGGCATCAATTCCATTTCCGAAGAGGTCATGGAAGCGGCTGAGGTTGACGGAGCCAGCTCCTGGCAGAAAATAACACGGATAACGATTCCGCTCATGAAGCCGATTTTGATTTATGTTATGGTAACGTCAATTATCGGCGGACTGCAGATGTTTGATGAATCCCATCTGGTATTCAAATCCGTTCCGGGAGATGCGACCTGGACGATGGTTAAGTATATGTACGAATCCGCATTTGTAAGATTCCAGTTTGGATATGGTGCGGCTGTAGCTTATGGTATTTTTGTCATCATTGCCATTTTCAGTGTGTTCTCGCTGTTGGTGACGAGGGATAAAAAAGATGATTACGGCAGTAAGCCTAAGAAAATAAGGAAAGGAGGAAAGGCATAATGAAGACTGTTGCAAATAAATCCAGAGATGATTTAAATAGAAGCGCGAAAAGAAAAAGGATATTATGCAGAGGCCTTGTTTACCTGTTTGCCATTGTCATGGCCATAACTGCCTTTTACCCCTTCTTTGTAATGATAATTTCATCGACTCATGATAATTACAATATAGTAGCCAAAATAAATGTACTTCCCGGTACGCATCTGAAGGAAAATTTTGAACGGCTGACCCAGAATATTGAATTATATAAGGGAATCATCAACAGCCTTTTACTGGCAGTCACGGTAACGGTGGTTCAGAACTATTTCACTATGATGGCTGCATACGCGTTTTCCAAATTTAACTTCAAAGGGAAGAACTTCCTGTTTTCTGTGATTCTGGTTGCGATGATGCTTCCGGGACAGCTGGGTATCATCGGCTTCTATAAGGAAATACAGGCAATGAAGCTTTTGAACAACTATTTTACGCTGGTGGTGCCTACCATATCCAATTGCTTTGCAGTTTTCTTCTATAAACAGTATATAGACGGCGCACTGCCGAATGAACTGATTGAGGCGGCGGTAATGGATGGCTGTAAAGAACTTACGATATATCACAAGCTGGTGCTGCCGCTGGTAATACCGGCGCTGGTAACGCAGGGAGTCATGACATTCATAGGAACCTGGAACAGTTACCTTACGCCGCTGATTGTTTTGAATGATAAGAATAAATTCACCCTCCCTCTGATGATTGCGACGGTCCGTGATTCCACTCATGCGGATTACGGCGCACAGTATGTGGGAATGCTGGTTTCCATAATTCCCATGGTTATTGTATTCTGTTTTGCGTCCAGAATTATTATGGAGAAGATATCCATAGGGGCGGCAGTAAAAGGTTAATAATCCGAGGTTCCCTGTGCCGCGCCCTTGCCATCCTGTTCCGGGACGTCCTGTACAGGCTGC
>OGXN01003094.1_pt1 | contig 10227 bp, 10 predicted proteins | sample 1576281 | NCBI WGS metagenome assembly OGXN01 (sample SAMEA3541494, study PRJEB24748) | human gut metagenome | biome: human gut; feature: human-associated habitat; material: faeces | place: China | collected 2012
GGCGCAGCGGGAGGGATTCGAACCCTCGTGCGATTGCTCGCAAACTGATTTCGAGGGGAATAGTGAATAAAATATCGCCTCATAAGTCTGTATTTTGCAATTTTTTCTTACTAAAATATGCTCCCTTGGCAGAAGAATCTCATTTCTTCCCACCAAGGGAGTTTTTCTTTTTATAGAGCTTCAGATGCGGTCAGGCACCATTTAGGCACCATGTTATTGCTTGGTATAAATACCATCGTACTCTAGGTCAATAGCCGGGTATATTCCGATTTGACTGACCTCAACAGTGGCTTCTCCGCTATTTTCGTCCCTTGCTAATGTGAAATAAAGAGTTTTTTCCTCTTCGTAAGAAGCAAAATATGCCCCATTTCCATATGTACCTATACTAGCTATACCTGAAAAAGAATCCGTGTGCCCATCCCCGTAGGTATGCTCCATAGAAACAGAAAGCGAAGTATCGTCAATTTTCTCAATCGTCAAAATTTTTGTACCATCTTCGCCTCCATTATTACAGAAATATGTTCCATCCCAGTTCAAATCAGGTAAGATTTCAATTGCTTCGTTTTCGATGATATCGTCCTGGGGTACATCCGGTGAAATCTCATCTTTTCTTTGAGTATCGAAGTTTTCCCAAATCTCATCCAAGGCATTGTCTTGGCGTTTTACATAGATACCATCATATTCTAGATCAATTGCTGGGTATATCCCCAATTGGCTAATGGTTATGGTTTTTTCTCTGGTTTCAATATCCATCTCTAAGGTAAAATACAAACTTTTTTCACCGGACTCGCCATGGGCAGAAAATGGATCATATTCTTCAATTTTAGCATTCGTTTGATAAGTGTCCACTTGTCCATCAGCATAGTTGTGAATCATTTTGATAGAGAGAAGTGTATCATCAACTTGTGTAACTGAAATACTTTTTGTCCCGTCATCTCCCCCGTTGTTGCATGTATATGTACCCTCCCAATTCAGCCTAACACCATATTTTCCGATTTCCGAATCCAAGTCACTTGCCTCAGCATAAAGGCCAATATACTCTGAATATGGGAATTCTGTTATTTCTATTAGTTGCCGTCCGTCTTCCGTCTGTCCTAGAACATCAAACGCAATCCCCCCCTCCTCAGACGTATATTCGATATGTTTAGACTCACTAGTTCCTCGTGGATAGGGCACATCAAAATCAAAAATTTCATAGTGGGTAGGGCCCCATAAATATGCATTTGCAAATTTAAATGACAGATCTTTCTGGCTATTATTATTTATTTCAAAACGCAAATAAGGTGCATCTTCCGCTCCATTAAGAAAAGGTAGCGATATATACAAACCGAAATAATCATCAATCCAATGATTCGGCTCCATAGCGGCCTCTATTGCCTGTTTAGCGGCACGTCGCTCCTCAAGCAAACCATCCCATGTATCATTATCAACGTATTTCCCAGTATAAGGGGTCGGAGTACCTGAATTGGCTGCCTCCTGATTGATCTCCAAAGTGTGATTCTTTGGATGGAAGTTGATAGTCAGAGTGCTCTCATGTGATTGGTCATAGAATGTAAAGGAATTCTCCTCCGGCCTCGGAATATCAACTACAAAATTTTGCTGATAATTGACTGACACAGCATATGCGTATCCAGAAATCGTAATATTATCAGAGGATGATTCACTTTCTCCAATCGTAATTGAAGTTTGGAAAGGTTGTCCTTCCAAAAATGCAGTGTTATAGAAGTTTCCATAATAGTCCGGAACAGGCTTTTTAGGAAGGAAAACGGATTGAATGGCAAGTGGTATCCCTACAACGATTGCCCCTGCTAAAAGGAAACAGATAAAAAGCTCACGGGCTATGCCGGAAAGTGCATTGGTATAAATAACCCGAAACATTTTATGGTACAATCTAAACAATGCAATTGTTAGGACAATCATCAAAATGCCTTGTATCAGTTTCATATCAAATCACCACTTACAATAAACTTATGAGCATGCCTTTAATACGAAAATAATGACGATAACCCAAAAGCCAATATTGACGATCCATTTCAAAGGACTACTTGTTTGCTGTTTCAACAGGTCGAGTTGAATCTCAAATTTCTCCCTATCCTTTTTGGCTGCTTCCAGCAATTCAGGAAACCTCTTTTGATCTTCTCTGGCTTTTTGAAGATACTCAAACATTGTTGCTTTTTGTTTTTCAGCAGAAGAGATAATTTCTGCACATAGTTTTTTCGTTGCTGCCATCCGATTTTCATCATAGTTTTCTCGTACAGCTTGACTTAGCATTTTCTCACATTCTTTCTCCGCTTCATAAAGGTCTTGGCAACTATCTTGATAGTCCTTCTCCGCTTCTTTTAGATCCTCTTCCCATTCGGTTTTTGCATTGTTAATGAAATCATTACATTTACGAAGGAGACCCTCTATCTCTTTGATTTTTTCTGCTTGATTTTTGTTAGACATATATAAGCACCTCTTTAATTGTAATTCTCCGCCACCATTTTACCCTATAAGTTCCTTTAATTCAACCCTTTAAGTTCATTTATGAGTATAACTTTCCGGGGTATGCTAAATCAAAACGCCGGAGGAGCGACTATGGACTGGACAGTAGTTGGAAGCAGAATACGGAAACAGCGGGAATATCTCGGCTATACTCGGGAGCAGCTTGCCGAGCAACTGGACGTGAGCACAAAGTTTTGCTCCGACATTGAATTGGGTGTCAAGGGCATGTCCATTCCAACCCTGTGTAAAATAGCCCGGATCTTACGATTATCCACAGATTACATTCTGTTTGGAACTTTGGAACAAAGTGGTGCCGAACCCTTGGAATTACTGCTGAAAAGCTGTTCCAAGGCAGAGCGGCACTATGCCGAACAGCTCCTAAAAACCTTTTTAATTGCTATGGATGCCAAAAAAGATTCGCCTTGAATGGGCGAATCTTTTTTGGCGTTTGTAAGCCTGTCACAGCTCACCACAGTATAGAAATTCCTCCAGCTCTTCCGCCGAGAATCCCATAGCCGCCAATCTGTCGATAGCCTCAGGGGTATATCCAAAGGCGGAGGCCACTGACTTGACTTCCTCCAAGTAGGAATCCGGCATAGAAAGTGTGGGTATGGCAGTCCTTTTCGTGCCTCTGTATGGATATGACCACATCGGGCCAAACCAGCCGGAGAACAAATGGGAATCATCAAATTGGCTCCGAGTGAGGTTCCCTGCTCTGTCAATTCGCAGAATCTCTCCGCTGTTCGCTCTGGTTTTTACTGCCTTTTTGGGTGATAACCGTAGCTTAGGTAAGGCCATCCGCATGATCTCCTCTGTGGAGGTATAGAGATACAGGCCAAACGCCGGAAAATGATACAGACACATGGGGTTGTCCCCTTTGACAATATGCAGATTATTTCGCTGATCCAGCACCGTAAATGTAAACGAACCCTCAACCTGTTCAGCCATATACCGGAGGCTGTCAGGATTGAGGGCTTTTTTCTGCTCAATGAGCTGAACGGCAATGTAGCTGTCCGTTTCGATCTTTGTCTTGGGCAGACCAAGGGAGCGGCGCAGGTATCCATCATTATGTAGAACGCCGTTATGCGCTAACGCAAATACTCCCTCTTTCGTGCTCCCGAGAAACGGATGGTTGTTGTAGTTTTTTCCGGCGCTCCCTTGGGTTGTCATGCGTGTATGGCCCATAATGATTTGAGCATCCTCCGGGATACGGAAGCGCATCCTATGGCCGGGAAGAGGCCGCTTATAGATGGTGAGCTTTCCATGACTGTTATATGCGATTCCGGTTGCGTCTGTGCCTCTGGCCTCACATGCCGTTGCCAGAACAGAAGTCATGCGGTTTTTCTGCTCTGCGGTCAGGCTGTGGCCGTAATCAATGATTCCAAATAAACAGCACATTAGATTTCCTCCTCTGCCGCCACAGCATCGTTGACATAGATGCGCCGCTCCTTCAAATACTGTACCAGCTCCGTGGCCTGACACCCGGACGCAAAGGTAGACCAAGACATATTTTTGACTTCTTCATCAGACAAACAAATCGCCACCTCACAGATCCGGTCAACAAGCTGCAAGGTGGCGATCAGTGTATTCAGTTTTAATGTCCCACGGAACATCCGAAATTCAATCGTGCTGTCATTCTGGAGGTTGACGCAGGTATAGCGGCCTCCGTGATAGCCTTTCTTGGCGTGTTCCAGTATTTCTCTGGGCTGCTCCTTGTAGCCGTACCGGGCAGCCCATCGGTCAAGCTGTCGCTGGGTGCGGCGGCTGAATTTCAGCAGCTCTTCCCAATGCTTTTCGAAGAAGTACAGGACACGGGCAATGCACGCCTCCTGCTCGTCCTCTGTACTGCCAAAGGCGCTCCGGTTCACATGGACGTGAAGTCCGCATGTCCCCGCCTGATGGCTTTTATAGCCCATTGCAACGGCCTTATGCAGAATGTTCGCCCAAGCCATCCCTTCCCGGTGGTAGTCCAATGTCATAGGATGGGTGACGATTTCAAATCCTTCCTCCAGAGAACCGTCATGTTTGCAATAGATATGCTCGTAGTTGCGGTTGGCAATGCTCAACAATTCTTTGGCATTGCTGGAGGATTCTCCGCCGTCGTCGATCTCCAGTTCTACTCCCATGTACCTGCTTCCCTTTCCGTAAAAGATAGGGGCAGGCTTGTAGTAGTAATCCTGAATCCCCCTCTGCACCACAGAACGGGAATTGCAGTCATGGCAAAGCGGTTCTTCCTCGCCCGGATCATCCTCTGAATAGTGGGCATCATCCATGTGCAGCAGAGCACCACACCGGACACAGTTTGTATAGTTCCGGTCATAGCAGGGCTGGCAGAGAGGGATATCTTCATCCCCAGCATTACTGTCATTCCACAGGCGTTCTCCGCACGTGTTGCAAACAACGGTTTCCGAATCCAGACAAAAGCGGCATAGTGACTGGCCGTTGAACTCGGTGCGCTGCTCCGCTGGGAACCGCTCTCCACAGCAATCACAAGTAAACTCTTCTGTCCTCATAGCTCAATCCTCCTGATTTAGAAAGTAGTCAATGGCGGTGCATAGCAGCGCCGCCAAGGTAGTGAGGATGATGCCCACAATTTTCTCACGGGCATCCCTCCTCTGATTCTCAGTTACCCCATGGCGCAAACCCGCCGCAACAGCAAATCCACCAGCTCAGAAATAATTGTGCGGATCACAGCAAGAAGCATATTCAGCATGGTTTCTCCTCCTTTCGTCCAAAACGCATAAAAGCGCCGGGAATTTTCGATGGGTAAAACCATCGAAAATTCCCGGCGTTCTATAAAAATAATATATGGATGATGGGGATAGGAAAAGCAAACAAGGGGCTAAACAACCAACCACATCAGGAGGTAAATTTATGAGAAATACAGACTTATATGACAGACTTGAAGCACAAAAACAGGAGGAACTTCCAACCATACTCACCCCGGCAGAGGTAATGGATATCCTTGGCATTGGGAAAAACACGGTCTATCGGTTGCTCAATTCTGGACAGCTACCCGCTGTGCGTATAGGACGTATGTGGCGAATTCAGTTAACTTCTCTTAATTCTATCTTCCCCGCTCAAAATAGCGATTACTAAGAAGATGGAATACTTTCTTTAGCCGCTTCTGGATTTTGTACATAATAATCGAACAGTAGTTGGCACCCCTGCAAGTCAAGCTCCTTTTCCAGTCGATATAACCTTGCTGTGTGGGCACATTGAGGAATAATTCTGCACCATTCTTCAAACACATCTCTCAGAACATCCGCATTCATAATATATGGCTTTTTACCCAGGCAAAAGAAAATGGATGGTTTTTCCTCTTGGGGGCCATAGAAGATTTCCTTACTACGCAGACCTATGCTGAAAATTTCTGAGAAGTTTTTAATTGCTTTTTTAATTGAAGCCGCTGTATCGCAGTCAGCCTTTTCGAAGATCACCTTCCGAAAGAAATCTTTGTGATTATTTTTAAATCTGCCCAAATTAAGGCAAAATGCAGTCAAAAGATACGGAAGTAATTTGCAAATTTTCTTGTTTTTTAAGTCAAATATTTCACAAAAATATTCCAGTTCAATTTCATCCAGTAAAAGTATATTTTCCTCTATTTGACTGCTGCGCCGTTGTTCGCCATCTCTCAAAATCTCCATTAGTTCATCAAACTTTTTTCGAGCTTCTTTTCTGTGTTCCGTATAGTTTAGGTAGTATCCTTCTATATCTTTATACATTTCTTCAAATGACTCCAAGCTGTATGCATCATCAATATACCAAGAAATACCTTTTAACATTTCGGGTTCATGATCTACTTCTCCATCTATTATAGTACAGCTCATTTCCCTTACATAAGTTGGAGTAACCGACTTTTTATATCTTTCAAAGTACTCCATACATGCAACCCAAAATTTATCCGCACTTTCAGCCTGTTTGGGCATATTTTTCTCAGCTTTTTCTTTTTTTGCTTTATTTTGCCACTTTCTGTTTGCATTGAACACCCGTAGCATATAATCTTCAATAACACGAATTGCAACTTGTTCATCTATCAATAGCTTGTCAATGTTTGTTAGATTTTCTTCCATTTTTTCTTAACACCTTTTCATCAACTCTAAAATTGAGAATTATTTATCAAACTTCATGCGCAATTAGTAACGAATCAGCCCATTTTTTGACCCCACAAGTCAGCAAGCATTGCTCCTAACCTCTTCCGCATTTTTCTGTTATAGTGTGGCACGAACCGGTTCACTAATCATTTTTAAGTAAGTGAGGTTTTGTACCATGAATGTATTTGATGACGATTTTTTCTTCGACAGCACCCCTGACGAAGATCCTGACAGCCTCTGGAGCACGATGAAAGAGGCCGAAGAGGAAGATGACAAGCGCCGCTTCTATGGCATCTCCGACCAGCCCACACCCCAGCCGCCACCGGAGGAACCTTCTCCGGTGGCAAAAAGCCCCCGCAAACGGGCTAACTACTTCTCTGACCTCGTAGAGCGACTTGTCGAAAGCAAGCAGCTCCTCGTTGCAAGGGAGAACGGTCAGGTGTTTTTCTATGAAGATGATGGCGGCCTGTATCGACCTATTTCCCACCTGAACTCTTTTCTGGTGAACTTTTTTGACGAGTACACCAAGAGGGGTTTGCTGGCCCATGATGTTCGTGAGATTGCAGAACGCCTAACTTGGAAGAAAGAAATCCAGTGTGGGCGGGACAGCTTCAACCAAGATCCGTGTCTAATCAACCTCAAAAACGGGGTGTTCTGTGTGGACACAGGCATACTCTTGGAGCACTCCCCCAGGTTCCGCTTTACTTACCAAGTGGAAGCCGAGTACCTTGAAAATCAAGATGACATTCATTGTCCTGCGTTTGAGCTGTTCTGCCAGTCCTCGCTGGACGGAGACGCAGATAAACGCCAACTGCTCCTAGAGTTTATTGGTTACATCTGCTCAGACAGCAATGCGGGAAAGTGCGCCTTATTCCTAAAGGGGCAGCCCAACACGGGAAAAAGCGTGATTTCAGAGTTCATCACACGGCTATTTGACCCTGCGCTGGTGTCCAACATCCCGCTTCACCAGCTTGGGGATCGTTTCTTCCGGGCAGAATTAGCCGGGAAGAAACTGAATGTGGCTGGAGAGATCGCTGGCCGTGCCTTGCGTGACATCTCCATTTTCAAGAGCATCACTGGAAATGATCGAATTACAGGCGAGTTTAAGGGGCGAAATCCCTTCTACTTTACCTCCAGATGCAAGCTGCTGTTCTCTGGCAATACGCTGCCCCAAACCACCGAGGCCGATGCCACAGCCGCCTATGCCAACCGGATCAAGGTACTGCTCTTTAACCAAAGTGTGCCACCGGAAAAGCAGGACAAATGGCTGCCCGACAAACTGTGGGATGAACGCAATTCTATCGTGACACTTGCGCTTCACGCCTACCAAGAGTTGGTCGAGCGAAATTTCCGCTTCACTCTGCCCGCTGACTCCAAACTCTTTGTGGAGTCCTTTGCCCTTCGTGGCAACGTCTTGGGAGGCTTTCTGGAAGAGTGCTGTGTATGTGAGCCGGGGGCTCGGGTATTTAACACAGAACTCTATGCCGCTTTTGCCGCTTTTTGTAAGCGAAATGGCGTGGACTGTATTCCTCGAAAGCAATTTTACGAATTGCTCTCCGGCATCCCTTATGTAGCTGCTAAACGGCTGCGGATTGGAACAGAGAACCGCCAAGGACACGAGGGTATTCGCCTAAAAGAATTTAGCGCCCTCGGAACTGCGGAACCTGTACCCCAATCGCTTGGTACACAAGGATTCCAGCGTTCCAGCAATCTGGAACCGCATATCATTGATAGGAGGGAACCGTAATGCGAACAAAGTCACAGGCGGAGCGGCTATCCCTCTTCCTGACTCCGGAACAAGCCAGCAAAATCAGCGGCCTTGGGGTAAACCGGATTCGCCAGCTCATGGAGGATGGGCAGCTTGAATATCTGCCTGTCGGCAACCGTAAACTGACAACGATTGAGGCATTGCGGGATTATTACCAGCGTGCCAAAATCGCCGCAACCTGATTATAGCCGAACAACGAGCTGTAATCAACAGCAAAGGCCGCCAGAATCCAGTGATCTGGATTCTGGTGGCCTTACCAAAGAAATTAGAGCAGGAGGAATTTAGCTATGGCAATCACAGAGAGAAGCGTTAAAAATAAGCGCAACAGCTCCGGTGAATTAACTGGGAGGGCCGGAACTGTGTATGACGTAAACATCAAGTACAAATCCGAGGGAAAAAGCAAGACCTATTCCCGCAAGGGGTTCCCCACCAGAAAAGAGGCCGTACAGCACGAGGCAGATATGAAAGCAAAACTTACCAATCCGTCCTATGTCCCGCCCTCTGCCGAGCAGCGCAAGCTAACGGTGCGGGAGTATATGACGGAATGGCTGGAGCGGCATGGCGCTGCCAATCTTCGTCCAAGCACCCATGCCAGCTATCAAAGCCATATGAAAAACCATATCTTTCCTTATGTTGGAGACACCTTTCTCAACCAGCTATCCCCGGCCATGCTGGATGATATGTACCGCCAGCTCTCTGAAAAAGGGCTGTCTCCCTCTTCGGTCAAATACGCCCATCGAATTATGGGGGTATCTCTGGAGCACGCTCGGCGGTATCACTACATCAGCAGCAATCCCGCTAGGGACATACTTACCAAGTTCGGCAAGCAGGGCAAGACTCCAGATCCGTACACCGTGGAGCAGATGCGCCAGCTATTGGCCCACGTGACCGGGACAGAATGGGAACTGATTGTGATATTAGGTGGGCTGTATGGACTGCGGCTGAGTGAGATTATCGGCCTTCGCTGGCAAAATGTCCATCTGGATGAAGACTGCTTCGGTGTGGTGGAGCAGCTTCCGTTTGACGTTCCTGCCGACACCACCACAATCTCGGAAATGGCCCCGGTTAAGTCCAGTGAGCGCACCCTTCCTATCACACCACTCACAAAGCCCTATTTTGAGCGGCATTTGGCCCTTCAAAATGAGCAGAAACGATTTGCCGAGTTGTCAGGAGAGGTTTACTACGACAATGATCTGGTATTCGCCAAACCAAACGGTGCCCCCAAGCGGCGGGAGCGCATTTCTGCAAACTTCGGTCAGCTACTTCGGCACTCCGGTATGCCTCATATGCGTTTCCATGATTTAAGGCACACAGCGGCTACCAACATGCATCAGTTAACCGGGGACTTCTACACAGTAGGGCAGATTTTAGGGCACAGCTTAAAAGGAATCGGTATCCAGCTCCAACTTTCCAACAACTTAGAGGCTGTCACCGCTCAGTATGTTGATGTGCGGATGGAGCGCAAATCATTAGTGCTGAATACCTATCATCAGGCAGTGCTTGGAGAGAGCGCAGAATAAGACCCTCAAAAAATGGGAGGCTGTTTTACAGCCTCCCATTTTTTGAGGGTGCCGCAGCGTCGCAACGCTGCGAATCCTTTTTTGCCGATACAGCACAAGCTATATTTTCACGCAGCCTTTTACAGCTTTATTTTGAAGTGCCGGGCACCATTTGGGCTCCACAACACGAAATTTCTGTATATGATATTCACCTGTTGGGCACCACAAGTTCGGCACCACGGGCACCATTTCGCAGAATTGCGCCCTCAATCTGAGCAACACACAAAAAAAGAAATCCCTTGAAACCATTGAGGTTCAAGGGATTTGTGGCGGAAGCGGTGGGATTCGAACCCACGTGCCCTTGCGGACAACTTGATTTCGA
>OGXN01003112.1_pt1 | contig 10156 bp, 11 predicted proteins | sample 1576281 | NCBI WGS metagenome assembly OGXN01 (sample SAMEA3541494, study PRJEB24748) | human gut metagenome | biome: human gut; feature: human-associated habitat; material: faeces | place: China | collected 2012
CTACTCGTCGTCAAGCTCGTCAATTCGTTAACCACGGTCACATCCTTGTTGACGGTAAGCGTGTTGATATCCCTTCATACCGTGTAACTCCTGGTCAAGTTATCTCAGTTCGCGAAAAATCAGCTAAAGTACCTGCTATCCTTGAAGCTGTTGAAGCTACTCTTGGACGTCCAGCATTCGTATCATTCGATACTGAAAAACTTGAAGGTTCATTGACTCGTCTTCCAGAACGCGACGAAATCAACCCAGAAATCAACGAAGCACTTGTCGTTGAATACTACAACAAAATGCTTTAATTCTCAGTTGATTGAAGTATTTAAAACCATGGTTTTTACCGTGGTTTTTTTATAAATAGAAAAAGTCGCCAAGGGGCGACTGTAGGAATGGATGATTATAGTGACAGTGGTAAAAGTTTTAAAATGAGGTTAGTCATTTGGCGAGGAGATTCTTTTTTACCATTAGCTATCCAAGATTGGCAGAGACCAAAGAAGGCGTAGGCAAAGTAGATACTACTGTATTCTTTTTCGACAGGGGAAAGTTCTTCACGCCCAAAACGATTTTGAAAATCAGTGTTGATAAAGATGCGCACCTTATTAACAATAAAAGCTTGGAATTCTCGCGTGCCGTTCGCTGAAATCAAAGCAGATAGCAATTGCTCACGTTTTAAAAATTCAAAAATCTCTAAAAACGCTTGTTTTTTATTGCCTTCGTGTTTTTCAAAAATATATTCAACTTGATTGAAAAGGGTCCGTTGACAGGAATCAATCAATTCAAATTTATCCTTATAATGTGTGTAGAAGCTTGAACGGCTAATGCCAGCTTCTTTAGAAATTTTGATGGTGGTAATGTCGTCAAAACTCTCTGTCTTTAAAAGGGTGACCATAGCTTCTTGAATGGCTTTTTTGGTGTTAGCTCTGCGATTATCATTTGTCATAATAAAAATCTTTTGAACACTCTTAGACAGAGTGTCCAAAAATTCCTTCTTTTGTCTTGAAATTATTTTATATCTCTGTATAATATATTTTATCATAATTTTTGAACACTGTGTCCAAATTAGGAGAAAATATGTTAGAAGAATTAAAAGCACTTATAAAAAGCCCAAAACTTTGGGTAACAATGATTGGTGTTGCTCTTGTTCCAGCACTTTATAACTTATCTTTTTTGGGGTCTATGTGGGACCCGTACGGAAATGTTGATGATTTGCCAGTAGCAGTTGTCAATCAAGATAAGTCATCAACTTTAAATGACCAAACGCTATCAATCGGTGATGATATGCTGGACAGCATGTCTAAAAATAAAGCCTTAGATTATCACTTTGTTAGCGCAGAAAAAGCAGAAGAGGGTCTGGAAAATGGTGATTACTATATGGTTATCACATTGCCAGAGGATTTATCTGAAAAGGCAGCTAGCCTTTTGACAGATGACCCTGAAAAATTAACAATTAATTATCAAACAACAGCTGGACGTAGCTTTGTTGCTTCTAAAATGAGCGAATCTGCGATGACCAAGCTTAAAGATACTGTTTCTGAAAATATCACAGAAACTTATACAAAAGCTGTATTCAAGAGCATGTCTAGTTTACAAGATGGTTTACAAGAAGCAAGCGACGGTGGCAATGAGTTGCTCTCAGGAAGTCAACAGCTTGAATCTGGCAGTCAAACCATTACAGATAACCTCAACACAGCAGCATCAGGCAGCCAAACTTTAGCAGACGGAACAGCGACACTTTCAAGCGGCTTGACAACTTATACAAACGGCGTGTCAAGTTTGGCGAGTGGAGCCAATGAATTAGATAGTAACTCAGCAGCACTTGTAAGTGGTGTAGCTCAACTAAAAGAAAGTTCTGCACAAGTACAACAATTAGTTGATGGTGCTAATAGTTTAACCGATGGTTTACAGAAGTTAGCAACAGAGACAACACTTTCAGCAGAAGAATCTGCAAATATTCAGTCATTAATTTCAGGTTTACCTCAATTAAATGCTGGAATTCAACAATTAAATACTTCAGTTTCCAAGATTTCTACTAATGTTGATATCACACAAATTTCGACTGTTTTAAGTGATATTGCTTCACAAGCTCAGGGAATTTTGGAGGCAGAAGAAAAGGACAGTTCAGCCAGATTGACTGCTATTCAAGCAACTGCTGCTTATCAAAGTTTAGAGGCAGCACAACAAGCTGAGTTAGTTAATGCATTGAATACTTCAGGAAATAGTGTTAGTCAACAAGCACAGCAAATTTTAACAGATGTTCAAACAATGAAAACTGCTTTAACAGAGTTATCAAGTAAGGTAACTGAGTTACAAACGAGCGTTTCTCAAATTGCAAATAACTCAAATGTAGCTTTGCCTGGTTCTGTTGAGGCTTTGACAACATTATCTACTGGTTTAAATAAAGTTAATACGGCTGCTACAACAGAACTTGTCCCTGGAAGCAGTAAAATTGCTTCAGGAATCGCAACACTTAATACTAAACTAAGTAGTGGTGCAAGTGAGTTGTTGACAGGAGTAACAACATATACAAGTGCTGTTTCCAAAGTCGCTTCTGGTGCTAATCAATTGGCTGCTAGCAATAGTCAGTTGACCAGCGGAGCTTCTCAATTGCAATCTGGTGCGGAAACATTAGCTTCTGGTTCAAGTCAGTTAGCTTCTGGTAGTGATACGTTGACAAGTGGCTTGACAACCTTGACAAGTGGTATTTCAACATTGACATCATCACTTTCAGAGGCAAGTAATCAATTATCACTCGTTTCTGTAACAAATAAGAATGCTAAATTGGTTTCTAACCCTGTATCAACAAAAGAAACAGATAATGATAGCGTGAAAGTAAATGGTATTGGTATGGCACCTTACATGATTGCAGTATCACTTATGGTAGTTGCCCTTTCAACGAACGTTATCTTTGCAAGCTCATTGTCAGGACGTCCTGTGAAAAATCGTTTTGAATGGGCAAAACAAAAACTCTTTATTAATGGATTGATTTCAACGGTTGGTTCATTAGTATTGTATGGTGCTATTCAATTCCTTGGATTTGAAGCTAACTACGAATGGAGAACAATTTTCCTTATCATCTTAGGTGGTTGGACGTTAATGGCTCTTGTAACGGCTCTAGTTGGTTGGGATAATCGTTATGGTTCATTCCTTTCACTTCTTATGCTATTACTTCAAATCGGTTCTGCGGGTGGTTCATATCCAATCGAGCTTAGTCCTAAGTTCTTCCAAGTGGTTCATCCATATATGCCAATGACTTACATTGTAACAGGCTTACGTCAAACCATTTCGATGACAGGTTCAATTGGTACACAAATCGGTGTTCTTTCAGCACTCCTTGTTGTTTTCATGGTACTTGGACTTATCATTTACAGACAACCAAAAACAGAAAAATAAGATTACTAGATTGAGGAAAACGTTCATTTTGGACAATCTCTTCAATCTTTTTTTGATATGAACGATGTTCTCAGTTTTTACAATCAGATTATTTGAAAAACGAAGGAAACTTTTATACACTTAATGAGTTAACTAGAAATACTGATTACAGCAGTCTTTCTTTACAGTATATTTACAGCGATGTAAATGATTAATTTGCTATTTAGATTGAGGAAACGATGTCACTTATTACTATTATTTTGTCGTTATTGGTAGCTCTGGAACATTTTTACATTATGTATTTAGAAACAGTTGTAACACAATCACCTGCGACAACGCGTGTTTTTGGACTATCGCAAGAAGAGTTAGAACGTGAGTCTGTAAGTAATTTATTTAAAAATCAGGGTGTTTACAATGGCTTGATTGCTGTTTTTCTGATTTACGGTATCTTTACAGCCAATGCTACTTTGGTAACTGTTTTTCTAATAAATGTCGTTCTTGTTGCTCTTTATGGTAGCTTGACAGCAGACCGTAAAATTATTTTAAAGCAAGGCGGTTTAGCCATTTTAGCTTTACTGACGTTGTTATTTTAAAATGATAAAGGCATCGCATTTGCGATGCCTTTTAAGTTTTATTGAACTGTAATGTCACCAACGTTTCCGTTGATTGTCAATGTGTTTTTACTTGATTGATTTAAGTTTGAAGTGATATCAGCATCGCCTAGAAGATTTGTCATTGCTACTTTCAAATCTTTGCTGGCAAGAGTAATGTCAACCTCACCAGTAGTCATTGTTATGATGTTATCATTTTTGAAGGTGGCGGCATTGGCTGAAAAATCTCCCATGTTTAACTCAAAGGTTGTGTCAGAAGCTTGGCTATTTTCTAAATCAATATCACCTGTTGTAATAGAAAAGGCGACGTTTGTTAAGTTGCTGTTCTCAATTTCAGCATCCCCAGAGGTGATGGTTACTGTCCCTGAGTTGAGGGTTGTGTTGGTCATTGTTAGTTCCCCGGCCAGAAGTTCGAGCGTTGTGGTATCAAGTGAAAGCTGACTGACATCCAAATCTCCTGAGCTAAGATTTGCTTTGACTGAAGTGAGTTCTGTATCTTGAGGAACAGATATAACGATTGTATGTGAATTTTCGATAATACCAGTTTTAGCAATGTTAATAATATCTCTTAAACTTAAAAAATGAATGTTTGCATTCCCTAACTGGGTACGAGTTCCTGTTTGCTTTACAGTAAGGGTGTCATCCTTGACTTCGTAGCTGACAGGTGTTTTTTTATTGGCTGAGTAAGAAATAAAGGGCTTGTCAATATTAGCCTTTGAAATGATGACATCAGATGTTGTGCTGTCAATATCAATTTTACTGAAACTGTTAAGGGTAGCTTTTTGATAATCTACATTCCTTACAATATCAGTACTATTTTCTAAATCAGAAAGTCCACCAGTGGCGAAACCATAACCTGCAAGGGCTGCCCCCAATAAGCTACAACTAACGCCAATTCCTAAAATAGTCTTTGTCCACGATTTCATAATTTTCTCCTTTTGTTTTCTGTCTTTCGTGCTAAATTGACAATGCTACGTCCAACTACTTTACAAACAGCCCCTGCAGCAAGGAGAGCCAGTAATGATAAACCGAGAGCTAAAAGTCCTAGGCCAAAACTAAGAGCAGTAGCAGAAAATGAAATGTTAAGGTAAGACCAGCTATCAAATAGCATGTAAATTCCAGAGGTTAGGAAGGCAACCCCAAGGGAAAGAACAACAGCGATAGCCGCCACTCCAAGAGCTAGGATAGTGATGACGGCTAAGAAAAGGAAGAGAGCTAGTGGGAGAGTAACGGGTGCTGATAGAATGGCTAAAATAGCAAGCCAAACCATAGATACTCTGCTTTTAGGTGTCTTTTCTTGATCAATGATTTTTTCGTCAAGTAAACGGCTAATGATGTCTCGCGCCGCTTCTTTTGGTGTTCCAAGTTCGGCGATAACTTGTGCTTCATTTTCTGGACCAGCTTCTTCAAAGTATTCACTAAAGTAGTCCATAGCCTCTTGATAATCCTCTTTGGGTAACTTACGTAGGTATTTATCTAACTTAGCTAAATATTCAACTTTTGTCATCCTCTAATCTCCCTTCAATAATCTCATCGACTTTTTCTTTGTACTGTTGCCATTCTTTTTTGAGAAAGGTCAACTGTTCTTTGCCAGCTGCTGTGATAGCATAATATTTTCGTTTACGTCCTTGGTAGGCTTGTTGATAAGTGGTTAAATAGCCAGCTTTTTCCAGTTTTTTTAAAATTGGATATAAGGTGGATTCTTTGATGTTAGCAATTTGCTTAATGGTTTGGCTGATGGCATAACCATAAGAGTCATCTTTGTCAACAATGGCTAAAATGAGGAATTCGATGACAGTGGCCGAAGTTGGAAAATACATGAAGCTCCTTTCTCTGAATACATATAATTTTAATATATAATTATTTTACATATAGAATATAGAAAAATAAGTAGCAAGTCAAGCATAATGTATCAGAAATACAAGAAAAGGTTAGCGTGATAGCAGCATCTTTACAACAACTTTTCGGTAGCTGAAATTAGATTATCAAGAATGATAAATTCTTGAACACTTTTCTTAAAAATAAGTGAATTTTCCTTTTTGAAGTGCTGCTCTTTGTGATGTTGGATATGTTCAGGATGTTTCAACTAAGCATTGAAATCATCTTGGTTCTTCCAACGTGAAACAGCAGTAAAGGAAACACTATTTGCATCAGAATTATCTTGAATCCAGACTTCATTTCCTAAATATGTTTCCTAATTTTTGAGTGAGATAGTGTCGTTGTGGAATTTTTGTTCAAATTTATCTTTAACAGTAGCTTTGATTTCAAAAGTAACTGTTTTAATAATCATATGTTATTCCTCCTTTGGGTGACTTTCATTATATAAGGAGGAACTAAACTTTCAAAATTTTTGAGATAAAAAATGATTTGGTTTGATATTCAATCAGCCAGAAATGCTATTTTTGAACTAAAAAAGCCTAGAAACGTTGGTTTCGTAGGCTTTTGATGTATTCAATTATTTAACTTCAGTAAGGGTCTAATAATATCTATTTTAGCGGTTATAAACCTTGTTAAATCAAGGTTTGTGAATGAGTCGAGTCTAATGTGTAGAGAAAAATGTAGAGATAAATCAAGCTGTTAGTTTTGAAACTTTGTCAAGGTAAATATCCACTGCTCTAAACTTTTTCTTAGGTGCTAATTCAGCATAGGTATCCATTGTCGTTGTGATAGATTTATGCCCCATTCTGATTTGTAATTCTTTCCAGTTGGCTCCAGCATTTAACATCAAAGATGCGTGAGTGTGACGGAATAAGTGAAAACCATAATCAGGCAATCCTAGTGAGGATAGGCGCTTCTTGAGTGTAGCACGCTCATTTCTATCACACATATAATTACCATAAATTGTTGGAAATATTAAGTCGGACTTAGGCAATCCATGTTTTTCAAAATAAACATTCATCTCATTGTGAAAATCCACTAAAGCAACAATTATTTCATTTGGAACAGGTATTCGCCTATTTCCAGCATCAGTTTTTGGAGTTGGCTTGCAAATCATCTCTCCTTTTAAGTCCAGCTTTTTATTTGCTCTTCTCCACATCAAAGTTTTATTTACTATAATTTCATTAGTTTCTATGTCTAAATCATGAATATCCAATGCTAGCAATTCATTGATACGGCAAGCTGAGGCAAGTAGGGTGTTGCAAATGACTTTGAACCTACGATTAGCACGTGTATCTGGTAAATCTGATAAAAATTTTAACCAGTGTGATAAATCTTCATCGTGTAATACCATAATTCGCTTCTTATTTGCCTTTGGCTTTGGAGGGATTTTGATAGTTAATGCTGGATTCTTTAACAAACCATAGTTTGTTATCCCAAAGTCTAAAATATCACTTAACTTATGAGCTACAGCACCAAAATCTTTTGCACTTCCTTTTTGAGCTCGTTTAACGCCAGATTCAACAGATTTTCTAGCTTTATCGGCTAGTTCATTAACCCATGACTGAATCTCGGAAGAGGTTATTTTATCAGGGATATAATCGCCAAAGCGTGGAATAATGTAAGTATCAAGGTAACCTCTCACACGGTTTAACGTATTATATGACGTAACCCAGCTTTGATAATTTTTAAACCATTCTTCAGCTAGTTCCTTCAACGTTGTCACTGTTATAGTCTCTTTTCGAGTAGAGCCATTTTGCTCAAAGTCTAACTTGGCTTGAGTGTATTTTCTGTCCAATTGACGAAGTGTTTTGGCTGTAATTGATGTTGTAACTTGTTTTCCAGTTTTCTCATCTAAACCAAGGTAAACACCTCGTAAGACATAGTTAGTTTCGCCGTTGTTTTTAGTTTTTTTGACAACTTTTTTGTTTTTGTAAATGATTGTTTCAGTTTTCATAATGCCTCTTCATGCAGATAATGAAAAGGCTAAAATAGACTATCCTCTTTTCCTAATTAGATGAATCTATTTTAGCACATTCTTACCTAGTTTTCCAAAAAATCAAGTACATCTGATAGTTTATAATATACAGTTCTAGTACCTTCGATTGGGGGTTCAAGTCGTGGCAAACCTTTTTTCTCCCAACTTTTCAAAGTATTAGGAGAAATATCTAAGAGAACTAATAGCTCTTTTTGTGTCACAATTCCAAATGTAGTACGTTGTTTTACCTGTTGCTGAATCAAGCTAACTAGCAGAGTCAGCAGAGTTTCAATATGATTTATTCTTTCAGAGTTCATTTGTATTATCCTTTTTCTTTTAAATATGAGATAATAACAATAGAGATAGGTTTGTTATTTATCTCACTGATTTAGGTCATCACTTTTGCTTTGGTCGGTAGTAGTGATGGCTTTTTTGCTATCTTGATAAGAAATTTCCCAGTGATTGTTTAAGCGAACAGTTTCAATGAGAAATTCAAGTAAATTTTCAGAGCTCACTTCTTTAGCTGTTGAGAAATCATAGTCTAATGATACTATAACTTCTTTGTTAGGGATTTTTCTTTGTATTGGAGTATGCTTTCGTTCAGGGAATGAACTACTGTAAATGATGTTGCCAGAGCTGTCTGTTCGTAGCGTTATGAAATGATTGATTCTCCTGACAAACTGACTGAGGTCTTCATAACCACTATCTTTTGTTTTAAAGAAAAATTCAAGGGCTGACTTGCTACTTGTGATAATAATTGTTTTGACAGCACCAGAACGATTTTTAAAGCGTGAAGAAATTGGAGAAGCTGTAAAAGGGTCTAGTAATTTCAGCCAGTCTGAAGCTGATAGTGCCTGTCCACGAACGTCATCCAGAAGAATAATTTCTTCTCCTCTAACATCATCAAAAGGATTTGTTGCTGCTGTAATAACAGTCTCCCAATCCTCTCCATTAACCCTTGATAAGAACTGAAGTTTATGTGCTAGTTCTTTTGCTAGCGTAGTTTTACCCAGCCCAGATGCACCTTGCAGAAAGATGATAGTTTTTTGAAACAATCCTAATTCTAAATCTTTGTAAGTTTTTAGTGACTTTCGTTCTGCATAGGTCTCGAATGCTTCATTCAACTTTGATTTATTGAATGCATATATAGCATAAAATTCAGGGTTATTCAGAATCTCATCCTTTTTTATTTTACCTTTGATGATATCCATAATAAGTGCTTCAACGTCGTTTTTAGCCTGTTTTGAAGTCTTTTTAGCACGTCCCTTCTCCCATGTACGAATTCGCTCATTATAAATTGTTTGATAATCTCTTCCCATTAGAGTAACTACTTCTGATGGAGAGTAAAAGAATTTATCAGGTTCTTTGGCATGTATTAGGTAAGACAATAGGTTGTCGTAGGCATACCTTCCAGATTTTGGCTTTTCTAAATATTGAGTTTCAAGACCTAATGCATTCGCAATTTCAGGTAAAGTAGCTCCTTCAGCAAGTTTAAAAAGAAAATGAACGTGTATCGTTTTTAATACTTTTTCGTATTCATTGAGTGATGGATTCCAGACTTCGGACCAATCCTTATTATGGATGATAATGTAAGCGTCTGCAACTACTACGATTGTAGAAAGATATTCTACCATTTTATGGAGTAGTTCTTTTGCATTTCCATCAATAGCTTTTTGGATAAGCTCTTTAGGATAATTTTTCCAAAACTCAAATTCTAATTGTTGTGTACCAGCGACTACAGTCAAATTAGATTGTTTTTGTGTCATAGTTAAAATCCTTTTCGATAATTATTCGTTTAACTATTCTTGGGTGTACTACTGTTGACAAGCCCTTTTGTACACCCGTTAGAATAATTAGAGTTAAAATTTACTTGAAAGTTTTGAGTATGTCATCCACTGATACAATGAGTCGTGCTTCAGAAATCTCAAACTTTGGACGTTGGCCGAATCTTGATTGGTCAACGAGAGATACCTCGTAGATTCCTAATTTAGAGAAGGTAGAGGTAAAAATTTCTTTATTGAAAGGTAAGAGCAGTGTTTTCCAAGCTGGTGCATTGGTTTTGACACAAGATAACCAACCCTCTTTTTTATCTTCTTTATTACTGATACCTAATACTGTTATAATTTCTACTTGAGCCATATTATTAATCCTCATTTTTTCTTTGTTATTTTTTTATTAGCTAAACTGAAAAGACATTTTCTCTTGATGAGAGTACAAGTTTAATTTCAAACGTGAATGATATTTAGACTTTATTGACGATAAAAAATCAACAGAAACATCTAAATACAAAGTTGTAAAATTAGTTGCTGAACAGTCAAAATTTTAG
>OGXN01003114.1_pt1 | contig 10137 bp, 23 predicted proteins | sample 1576281 | NCBI WGS metagenome assembly OGXN01 (sample SAMEA3541494, study PRJEB24748) | human gut metagenome | biome: human gut; feature: human-associated habitat; material: faeces | place: China | collected 2012
CAAACAATAAAAGACGCACTATTCTGGACAGTCATATTATTTAATACCGTTCTGGAAGTACCAGATGGAATGTCCATGCCGGCACAGTTATTTGGAGCAGGAACTATTTTCTTCCTGGTTTATACACTGCTAGATAAGTGCAAAGAAGTAACTAAAAAAGTCCGCCAGGCCTAGGAACCAAGTGCGGACAAAAACATAAAATACACCTTCATTGTAAGGTGTAGATAGGGAGGATGTCAAGATGATTAATGTAGAAAATGTAAAGCTTCCGTTTAATGAAGATGGAGAGACGGCAATTATCACACTTAGTAAGTATAGCTATGATGCACTGATTAGAAAATCTGCACAGCTGGAAGCTATAAAAAATATGGCTCTGCAAAAAGAAGTACTGGATGGGGATGCTGTCCTGGCTGTATGTGGGGTTGTGAAAGAGGAGGAAAAATAAATGGCAAGCTTATACGAAATTGAAGAACAAATTCTTAATTGTGTAGATTTAGAAACAGGAGAAATTATTGACGAAGAGGCATTAGCTAATCTCAGCATGGAGCGAGATACAAAAGTAGAAAATATTGCTTTGTGGATTAAAAATCTTCTGGCAGAAGCAAAGATGATTAAAGAAGAGAAAGACAACCTTGCTAACAGGCAGAAGGTTTGCGAGAACAAAGCGGAGAGCTTAAAGGAATATCTGAGCGGATTCCTGGCAGGGGAGAAATTCAAGACATCAAAAGTCAATATTTCTTACCGGAAATCTGAGAGGGTAGATGTTTCGGACATTACCAAGTTGGATGATGATTATCTGAAATTCAAAGAACCTGAGCCGGACAAGACAAAAATCAAAAAGGCATTGAAAGATGGAGTGCAGCTCCAGGGTGTGCAGTTAGTAGAGAGTCAGAATATTCAGATCAGATAAGGAGAAAGAACATGAGCGAGCATGATTGGAAAGTACATATTCCAGCGAGACAGAAAAGCATGACGGACAAACAGGAAGTGATTCGTGTATCCCCTGAAGCCTACAATGCTCTGGTAGAAATTTATAATGAATCTACTCTGTCTATTAAGGAATTGGCCAGTATTTTAATTTTAGAAGCATCAAAAAGAGTTGTCTACGATAAGGAGGAAAATTAATGAGTAAAGTAATTTGTGTTGCCGGAGAATCCGGTTCAGGAAAAACAACCAGCATGAGAAATTTAGACCCGAAAACAACCTTGTATATTGACTGTGATAAAAAGGGCCTTTCTTGGAAAGGATGGAGGTCACAGTATAATTCAGAAAATCAAAATTATATCAAGACAGACTTTGCCCAAGTGGTCCAGCAGACCTTGCAAAAGGTGGATAAAGTTGAGAAATGGAAACATATCAAAGTTGTGGTGATTGATACCATCAATGGTCTCATGGTTTCTGATGAAATGAGAAGAAGTAAAGAAAAAGGTTATGACAAATGGGTGGATTTAGCTGCCTGCGTCTGGGATTTAGTAAATGAAGCATATGAATATCGTGATGATTTAACCATCATATTTACAGCCCACACCCAGACAGACCATGACGAAAACGGTTATATGTTTACCAGAATCAAGACATCCGGAAAAAAACTGGACAAGATTGTCTTGGAAAGTAAATTTACAACGGTCCTTCTCAGTAAATGTGTGGATGGAAAGTATAAATTTGAGACCCATGCCAACAACAGTACAGCAAAAACTCCTATGGGGGCATTTGAGGAGTTTGAAATTGATAACGATATTGTAACAGTAATCAAAGCATTGGAGGAATTTTAAGTATGAAAAAACCAAATAATTACGAAAACACACAGGCATCAGGAGATTTTACACCGGTAGAGCTGGGAGGGCATTACCTCACAATTAAAGATGTGGCGGAAATGAAATCAAAAAGCGGAAAAGACATGATTAGGGTATCCTTTGATTTTGCAGCAAACGATAAGCAGCCAGGATATTTTATGGAGTCATTCAAAAATGATATCCGTCCAGATAAAAAATGGCCGAATCAGGCAACGCAATATATTTTAACCGAAGACGAAAACGGAAACTGCAGCAAATCCTTTAAAACATTTATTACATGTGTAGAACATTCTAATTCAGGTTTTGTGACTCAGTGGGGAGATAATTTTGGAGCACAGTTTAAAAATAAAGTAGTCGGTGGGGTGTTCGGACCTCAGAAAGACTATTACGAAAACAAAGAAAGAGAAAAAAGAGTTCTTCGTTGGTTTGTGTCTGCGGACAAGGTAAAGGATGCTCAGGTGCCAGATATCCAAGAAACTCAGGCATACAAAAACTACAAGAATGGATATCACCCAAGTGCAACATCAGCAGGAGACGGATTTATGAATATTCCAGATGGTATTGATGATGAAGAATTACCATTTAACTAGGCGGTGATCTGGTTGGACATTCAAATTGATACAAGAGAAAAAGCAAGGGCAATAACAAAGATTATCAAATATTTTGATGAGAAAGAAATAAAGCATTTTTCTAGTAAGTTATTAGTTGGGGATTATATGTCTTTGGACAATCCCCGATTAATAATCGACAGAAAGCAGAACCTTCAGGAGCTGTGCGGAAATGTCTGTCAACAGCATGAGAGATTCAAAAAGGAGTTATTAAGGGCAATAGATGCAGGAATTCAATTAATTATCCTTGTAGAACATGGAAAAGACATTTCTTGTCTGGAAGATGTTTATTTCTGGAAAAATCCAAGAAAACATGAAGTTCGGTGGAGAGTTGTGAATGGCAAAAGAGAAAAATATGTGGTATCTGCCAAAGCAGTTGATGGGGAGCAGCTGTACAAATCTCTTTGTACTATCCGGGATAGATACAATGTGAGATTTGAATTTTGTGAGAAAAAAGAGACAGGGGAAAGGATAGTAGAGCTATTGAGTGGCTGCCATGACTAAAGAGGAACTGAAAAATACATATAGCATGAAAGATGTGATAGGAAAATACGGATTATTTCCAAACAGAGCAGGGTTTGTTTCATGCCCTTTCCATTACGGAGATCACACAGCTTCCTTAAAAATCTACAAAGACAGCTTTTATTGTTTTGGATGTGGAGCATCTGGGGACATTTTTGATTTTGTTATGAGAATGGAACGCTGCGATTTCAAGACAGCTTTCGGGATTTTGGGTGGAACTTATCAGAAACCAACGTTCTCATCAAGGCTCGCAATTTACCAGTCTCAAAAAAAAATGCAGATGAGGGAAAAAGAGAAGCAAAGAGAAGAGGATATAAAATCTCTTAATATTGCGAAAATAAGCCTTCTGCAAGATTTTCTGAATAAATCAGAGCCTCTAAGTAATGTCTGGTGCGATTGCTACAACCTGTTGCAGAAAGAATTATACAGACATTCGATTTTAAACGGACTGGAAAGTAGGTGGTAATGTGGTTCCGTTAAATCAACTAACTAGAGAAACGATTCTGTCAAAAGAAATTCTGACCGAAGTTTTTGACCAGGAAGACGAGTTATACAAAGCGGAATTGTTAGCCTCTCTCGGACTTCGTGCAGCAGAACTGAAAGTAAAGACGGAATTTAAGGATTTAGTGGCTGCTTACAAGAGAGTAGAAAGAGATATGAAAAAACAAACCGTAAGCAATGATATCAGCCTTTTGGATAACTGGACGAATTTTTCCGGACCGTATGACAATATGAAGTGCAAAACCTGGATAGCTTCAGATGATGGAATTTATCAATACAACCCAAACCCTATGGCTCCTGATCTGCTTGCCTGTTACCATCCAATTCTTCCGGTTGAAAGATTTAAGAATCTTGAGACCGGAGAAGAACAGATAAAAATAGCGTTCAAGAGGTCTGGCCGTTGGGAAGAGATTATCGTACCAAAAACACTGATTACGTCGGCCAGTAAGATTGTCGCATTATCCTCCAGGGGCGTGGCCGTTACATCTGAAAACGCAAAGTCATTGGTACGATACCTTTCAGACGTAGAAAACTTAAATGACAACGAAATTAAGGTGCAACATTCAACTTCAAAACTAGGATGGGTAAAGGGAGATTTTATTCCCTACGATACAAATATTGTGTTTGATGGAGATGGAAGGTTTCGAGATTTGTTTGATTCTGTTCAGGAAAGAGGTTCGGAAACAATCTGGCTAAAACATATGACAGAACTAAGAAAGACAGGCCGTGCAGAAGTCAAATTTATGTTGGCTGCGTCTTTCGCAAGTGTATTGGTTGGGCTGCTTGGTGGGCTTCCATTTTTCGTAGACCTGTGGGGCGAGACCGAGGGCGGTAAAACAGTATCGCTCATGGTTGCAACATCAGTCTGGGCAGACCCGGGAGAAAGCAGATATATTGGGGATTTTAAAACAACAGATGTTGCCCTGGAAGCAAAAGCGGATATGTTAAATAATCTTCCTATGATTTTGGATGATACCAGTAAGACTTCTTCTAGAATCCGGGATAACTTTGAGGGCGTTGTATATGATCTCTGCTCTGGAAAAGGAAAGAGCCGTTCAAACAAAGAACTTGGCATAAACCGGGAGAACCGGTGGAGAAATTGCATCATTGTAAACGGGGAACGGCCTTTGAATAGTTATGTGAATCAGGGCGGTGCAATCAACAGGATATTGGAGGTTGAATGCGGAGAAAAAATTTACAAAGACCCTCAGGAGACAGTAGAGATTGTAAAAAAGAACTATGGATTTGCTGGCAAACGCTTTGTTGAAATCGTTAAAGAAATGGACATAGAGGAAATCAAAAAAATTCAAAAAGAATTTCAGAAGCAGTTATTTGATTCAGACAAAATGCAAAAGCAAGCAATGTCATTATCCATTATCTTGACAGCCGATAAAATAGCCACAGAACAGATTTTTAAGGACGGGCAGTATATTTCTATAGAAGAAGGCAAACAAGTGCTTATTGACCGCTCTGCGCTGTCTGACAACGAAAGGTGCTATCAATTTATTCTGGACAAAGTAGCTATGAATGGACAGAGATTTGATATTGCCACGAATTGCGAAAAATGGGGTGTTTTTGAGAATGAGTATATCGTTTTTTACAATCAGGCGTTTACTGATTTGTGTAAGTCAGGTGGTTTCTCCAGGAAATCCTTTTTATCTTGGGCAGATAAAGAAGGTCTAATTAAGACCAACAAGGGCGAAGTTACAAAAAATAAGAGAATAGGAGATAAAATACATAGATGTGTGTATTTAAAGCAAGAAACTGAAAATAATCTAAAAACTAATAGTGATAGCTTTATGACGTTAGAAAATAGTGAACAAGAAATGTTACCGTTTTCGTAAATGTTACGGACGTTACAGTGTTACAGACGATTCCCTATATAGGTATTTTTAATTTTATTTATTTTATTTCTTACATGGGTTAGAAATAAAATAAAAAAATTTTTCCTATATAGAAACTAACCGTAACACCGTAACAAACGTAACAAACAGTAAACACCGCATAAATACTAGATTTTCGTGTTGCAAAAACGTTACTAAAAGTTACGAAACGAGGAAATTAGATGGATATTAAAAAATATTACGAGCTATTCGCAGACTTATGGAGATTATTTAAAAAATACTCCTCACCAGATCACAGCGAATCATTCTGGAAGTTGTACGCCGAAGATGTAAAAGCACTTGACAGTAAGTATGAGTATTCAGAATTGTTTCGAAATCTGGTGCTGGCAGTAACAAAGGAGTTGGAGAGAATTGAAAAGCAAAGCTAATCAAAAAAGAGAAGAACATATAGTACATGTCTGTTATTTCTGTGGAAAAACCATTGAAGATGAGGACTATGAATATATCAGAACCAGGAGAAAAACAGATATTTGGATGCATAAGCGGTGCGTACCAAAGGGAAGGAGTGAGCAGAATGCTGCATATCATAGATAACTACTATGCACAGACAAATAATTATGGATACAGCGTTTTAAGAGATACAGGAAAGCAGAACCCTAAAACTGGTGAGCAGACATACATTACACTGGGGTATGTCGGAACCATAAAAGAAGCGCTGGAACTGGTGAAAAAAGATATTGTGCATAACCATATCAAAGAGCATGATATGGAACTTACACAGGCTCTTGGATTTATCCGGGAGCAGACGGACAGGATATTAAAATCTGTGGATGGGATAGAGGTGTGAGAATTTGCAAGCATTATACACAATACAAGAAATTGCAGTGCTGCTTATCCAGATAAGTGTATTCCTGATAGCCCTGCTGGTCGTGTGGGTTCTTGTGCTGGCAGGAGCGGAATTATATTGGGACAGGAAAAAAGAGTTATGTAGAAAAGAGAGCGTAAGAGGCAGGAGGAGAAAAAATGAATCGCAAGGAAGAACAATGGAGGAATGAGGGTGCAGCTTATGCACTTAGAACAGCAAAAGCCAAGGGAATAGACGGACTGGAAGCGGACTTGCGGTGCAGAGGTATCTGTGGGATATCCGTTGTAGTCTCGGAAGAGCACCTTAAGAGCATGTATTTGGTGCTACTGCACAGATTATCGGATACCATTAGAACGTTGGCTCTATGGACGTTATACGAGGACTACGGATGGCGAGGAAAACGCCTGAAACAGTATATTGAGCGGATGCTTAAGCACACATTAGACTGTGACAGTTGGGATACCTATGCAAATAGGTATGTGAAAGTTTCCGACATGATGAAGGAATTGGAAGAAAAGTGCGGTGTTGAATCTGCCTGGGGAGAAATGGAAAACAATCTAAGAGAGGCGGACAGCAAGAACAGATATATTTCCGTAGACCTGGCAGTAAAAACACTTCTGGATGAAGGATACGAAGAACCAGCTGCATTGATTCAGAAAAAGTGGCAGGACAACAGGGAGGGGGGAGCATGGATAAGAAAGACCTAATCCCAGGAAAAACATATCTCCGCAAGCACAAGGCAACTATGCACAGCAGATATGGCAACAAAGAAGCCGAAGCAGAGGGCTATATTGAATGTATGCAGGTGACACCGGCAGGGGCTATATTCTTTCAGTCGGGGAATTTGCTTAAACTGACGGATGAGGAGATAGAAAGAGAGGTCAAGGACATTGATTGAATTAATCTTTCTGTAGGCGGATATATAGTAAAGAAAATGATTGAAGCACAGGAGGTAAACAATGCAAAAACCGATTTTAGATGTTTGCTGTGGAAGTCGGATGTTTTACTTTGATAAAAATAATCCTAACGTATGTTTTATGGATTCCAGAGAAGTGAAGGATACGCTTTGTGATGGGCGAAAATTAGAGATTAAGCCAGAAATAGTAGGAGATTTCAGAAATATTCCTTTTGAAGATAATACATTTAGAATGGTCGTATTTGATCCACCACATTTGCTAAAAGCCGGAGAAAAATCATGGTTGGCCAAGAAATATGGAAAACTTGAAGAGAGTTGGAAAGAAGATTTAAGTCAAGGCTTTAAAGAATGTATGCGAGTACTAAAACATGGTGGAACACTTATTTTCAAATGGAACGAAGAGCAAATAAAATTATCTGAGATTTTGAAATTATTTTGTGAAAAACCATTATTAGGAAATAAACGTTCAAAAACTCATTGGCTGGTTTTTTATAAGGAGTAGGAGATGAACGAAAAGAAAGTTAAAGAAGCAATCAAAGCATTAAAAATTACAATTGATATAGGCAAACAAAAGATTGAGTATAACAAAACTTTTGAACCTAAAAATGATAATGAACCTATAGAGAAAAGTATTGAATATGCCAAAACAGCAATCGAAGCACTGGAAAAGCAGTTACCGAAGAAGCCGACATATGACGGAGATGGTTATGCACCAGACGGAACATTTATATGGGATGAATGGTTATGCCCTCATTGTGGCAGCGGGTACGAGGTAGATTATGACGATTATAGCTACTGTCCGAATTGCGGACAGCGGATTGACAGGGAGGAAGAATAGAATGAACGTACTTGAGAAGATTTTGGAAGAGATAAAAGAGATGCATAACATTATGGAATCTACAGTTGCTATAGATTGCTTTGAAAAAGATTGTGAGCATAATGATTGTACGGTTTGCGTATGTGAAAGAGCAATGGAAATTATTCGTTCTCACATGGATGATGTGAAAAATAACAATTGGATTCCATGCAGTGAGAGGTTGCCGGAAGAAGAAAATGAAAGATATTATCCAATGCTGAATGTGGCAACATCATACGGAGCTGTTAAATGGGGATTTTACAGAGTTAGAGATAAGCAATGGTATATTTATAGTGAAATCCATGATGAGTTTATAGAAGCCCGTGACAAGGAAATAGTAGCCTGGCAGCCACTTCCAGAAGGATATAAAGGAGAATAATGACATGAGCATGCTAATAGGAATAATAGCATTTTTGGCCGGAGCATTAATCGGCGCAATCATAATGGCCCTTGCTTTTGCTGCAACAAGAAGTGCAGAAAAAGAGGAGGGACTTATGAACTACATAGAAAGAGGAGAACGCGATGGAAAATAAAACTTGTGCAACTTGTATGGAAAATGACGGAGGCCTGTGCGATTTAAAAGGCATCCTAGTAGAAAATGATGATACATGCGAAAGATGGAGCAATAAGCAAGCAGACTGGCGGGAACATATGCTGCATACGTTTCTGGCCGGGCATTAATGCAAATAAATTTATCGGAGGTAAAAGAACATGAAGAAAAAATTATTTATAGCAGCAGTTATCGGAGTAACAGTATTAGCAGGATGTGATACAGAGGCAAACAGAGTATCCTACAATCTTTCTCAGGAAGCGGATAATTTTAATGATATCCGGCAGATTACGGTAATTAATTGTTTACAGGGAGATGTTCTCTTCCAAATGACCGGAAAGATGTCCATTACAGCAGATACGGCAGACAACCAACTGGAAGTGATTGTAGAGGATGAAAAAGGAGAATACAAGAAACATTTTATTGGTCTGAGTGATAATGTGACCTATGTGGTAGAAGACGTAACATCAGGGGATGTGGAGAAATACAAATACACATTAAACTTTAATCCTGAAATGTGGCTGCCTTATGAAGTTGAGACGATAGATTAAAGAAGGTGACTAAATGGAAGACAGATGCATATGCTGTGGGGAGATAATCCCAGAAGGGCAGTAGGTATGTCGGATATGTGAGGCGGCAGCAGAATGATGAAGAACGGATCTGGGGCAGCAGTACCAACAGAAGAAGCTGCCATGAGGAATATAGCAAAAGAAAATCACAGATATGTAGAGCAGGTATTTGACAGCATAGAGCAAACGCTAAGTCTTCTGGGTTATACCTTAGAAAGCATACATATCAAAGACCGAAAGAGCAGGAAACGATACAGGAGGGATAGGAGAAAGTGAAAAAAGAGAAAGAACCCAAAGACCTTCTGTTGGAATGCCTGAAAGACATAGAAAGTGATTTAATAAATGCAGACCACTGCCTTTCTACGAATATTAACAGAGAAGAGGCTAGGAGACATATAAGTAGAACAATTGGACGCATAAGAAACTTTAAAACCGTCCTTGGTTATTTGGAAGGAGAGTGATTCCATTGGAAAAGAGACTAAGAGATATGACCTGGGAAGATTATGGAATATCCAAGAATCGGTATAAAGAACTAAAAGCCTTCTGTCTGCAATATGACGAAAAGAAAAGCAAGATAAAATACGGAATATCCGCTATGCAGTATGATGGCCAGCCAAAAGCCCACAACACAGGAAGCCAGGTAGAGAACCAGGCAATAGAAAATGACATCTACAAAAGAGATTGTGCTATGATAGAAGAAGCTGCTATAAGGGCAAATCCGGGGATATGGAAGTACATACTGAAATCTGCAACTAAAGGGATTCCATATGAATATATAGAGTATGATGAGGAACAAGGTAAAATTCCAATGGGAAAAACGGATTTCAATGCAAACAGGAGATTGTTTTACTATAATTTGCATTGTTTAAAAATTGGGTTCAAATTGAGAAACTACCCATGATATTATGATATCAGGTAAAGTTGCAACAGAGATAGTAACTTACCACATTTGACTATCGGACTCCTTTGTATGTATAGCATGGCAGCAGGGTGTCACAGCCCTGTTGCTGTATCAGGCTCAGACGGTAACGCCTTTGCAGGAAAAAGCATAGAGACCGTCACTCATCTTTTGTGTTAGGATATTTTATTGTACAGTGCCGGCAAGAGGCAGTC
>OGXN01003115.1_pt1 | contig 10137 bp, 9 predicted proteins | sample 1576281 | NCBI WGS metagenome assembly OGXN01 (sample SAMEA3541494, study PRJEB24748) | human gut metagenome | biome: human gut; feature: human-associated habitat; material: faeces | place: China | collected 2012
GCTGTCCCTGAAGGAATATTCCGGTTAAACACTATCGGAGCAGGGCGGGCGCATGCTCCATCTCCTTTAGGACGACCCGGAAGCGGAGCTCTGGGGCCGGAGGTGCGGGAGCGGCTGCCGGCCCCAGCATTTCCCCCGCCTCTGCCGGGACGGTTTCCTCCGGCGGGAACTCCGGCTGTGCCGCTACCTCCCCGACCGCCGCCAGATCTGGAGGTACCTCCGGTTCTCTCTCCGGCTCCGCCAGGGTGCTCACGGCTTTCCCCGCCTGTGGAGCTGTCTCCAGGGCGGTATCCTCTGGGAGACATTCCTCAGTTTTCCCTGCAAGCGGGACAGGCGGCCCCTCTGTTTCTCCCGCCGTGGCAGCCCGGGGCATTTCCCGCTCAACGACCGGAGACGCCGCCGGCTGGTGCACAGGCTGGATCGTCTCGGCCTGCGGCGCCTCTTTCCGCGCTTCCCCTGCCTCCTGGGGCGTCTGTCTGGCACCGCAGTATTTGCAGAAGGGCACGCCGTCCGGCAGCTCCTTTTGACATTGGCAGCATCGCATATCTGTCACTTCCTATCCAACATTAAAATATACAGTCTCACCCGGCAATGGCCCGTCAGGGCTTTTTTCTCAATACCCATAGGAGAAGTTGAGGAACAGCCATGGCTCCTGATAAGGGCTCTCCCTCCCCCAGGGATATGGATCCTGATAGCGCATGGAAAACGAATCGTCTCCCGTCGCAAGATGTACCCCGCAGCCGGAGTGGGCGGAGCAGGACACGACGCCATTGCGGAAGGGTTCCTGACGAAGAGCCCCGTCCTGGAAGGTGAGCTGGAAGGTATGGATGGCGCCATTCTGAGGCAGCTGCATCGTGACCTCTCCGCGGACGATCACCTCTTCCGCCGTTCCGTCCAGCGTGGCCGTCATGTCGTACGTTGTAAAGGTGTCCGCGGCATCGGTGCACCTCTCCGACCGCCACGCCGTTTTCCCACTGGCCATCCAGCCGTAGGTAGCCCACAGCGCCGCTGTCCGGATACCAGGTATGGACCGTGGCACAGCTGCCCGCCCCATCGGGTACATTCTCAGAGATCTCCCCATAGAAGATGCTGGTACCCCAGAGCAAAAGACTAGTGCCGGTGTAATCGGACCAGAGCCGCTCGCCGTCCCACGCCAAGTTTCCAGTTTTGACCCAGAGAGGATTTTGCGTGTGCTTTCCTTCAGAATCCCACACCCTTTGTCCGTTCTCCCAGTCCTCAAGCGCGGCAGAGAACGACGTCTCATCGCCATCTGCAAAGGCATGATAGAGCGTGTCCAGACAGGTCCGCTGGTCCTCCGGCATCTCCAGAGTGGACTCCACCGCTTTCAGCGGCAGCTCCAGCGACTCTGCTCCGATGGTCTCCATGCCCCGCCGCAGCACCTCCGCAGCATCATCGTCCCGCTCTGCTTCCCGGTAGGCCTGCGCCAGAAGCAGGTACCGCTCCGGTATCTCCGGAGATTGCTCCAGGGCCCCCTCCAAATCGTCAATGGCCGCCGCCCAGTTTCCCTGTTCCGTCTGTCCGAGTCCCTGCTGCCACAGGTCTCCCGTCTGGTTCTCCCCATCCGGGCTCCCCTGGTCCGGGGCCTGTGCCAGTTCCTCCGTATGGGGCGCTCCTGTGGCGGATACTGCCACCGGCGGCCGTAGGACACCATACAGCGCCAGCCCCAGCACACAGGACGCCAGAACCGCGATCAAAATATTGAGACTCCTTACAAGCGTTCGCACTGGCCGTCATCTCCTTGTGCCGATACGATCATGTTGATCTCCCTCTCATTCATATTGGATATAAGTGACGGTCTTTTTCTGGAGATCCCAGTTCTCCATCTGAACCATATTCCCGGACTCGTCATAGGTGTAATTAGTCCCGAAATACGCTGACCCATCGGCACCATAGCAGATATAATTGGTTCTGTTCCCATCCGCATCATAGGTGTTGATGGTATAGTGCCTAAGCGCCCCATCAGGTTCATAAAAATCTGTCCGCACAGGCTTTCCGCTGCTGTCGTATTCATACAGGGAGTAGCCGGTCAGCACCCCATCTGCAGAATAGCTGTTGGAACGTACTGCCTGTGCTGCTCCGCCGTACTGATAGATCAGATAAGAACGCAATTCACCGTCGGCGTAGTACTCTTCACGTCCCATCCTTCCGGCAGTATCATAGTGGTATAGGATGGGATCGACCATGCCATTTTGCTCATCCTGCGTTAAACTCCAGCCATAAGACTGGATCTCCCGGCCATCGGTGTCATAGAGTATGTCCACATACCCGTTCTGTTCCCCGGCGGCATTATAGGCGGTCACACCGCTCAGCCGTCCCTGGTCGTTGTATTGGTACACGTGGGACCACAGCAGATCACCGGCTTCATCATAAGTATCTCGCCGAAGTTCTCTGGCGGAAGCGGCCCCGGCTACCGGCTCTCCGGTCAGTTCCTCCAGGGCTTTTCCGATGTCCGTGTCACCGCTTGTATCTTCCAATCCCTGACGGAGCACCCGTTCAGCGCGGTCTGCATCTCCACGGTCCATCCAGTATTCCGCAAGTTCCAGATAAGTTTCCGCAGTGGCGGCTCCGGACGCAATGTCTTCCTCATATTTTTCTAGTAAATGCTGATCTTCATTCGATGTCCCTATCTCACTGGATTGATCCGCATCCATCCTCTCTGACGATTCTGCTCCAGCGGGACGGCCCGCATCCACATCTCCCTCCGTTAACGTGGGAGTCGGAACGCAGGCCAGCAACAGCCCGCAGATCACCAGTCCGCCAGCCGCCACGCCCAGGCAGGCCATCAGGGCGTTCAGGACCCGAATCACTGGGCGCTTTTGCATATCCATGTCCTTTCCCCCTTTACTTGGCTCGCAGGAACTGGAAGCGGAAGGGTTCCCTCCCGGGCAGGCCGATGATGGCCTCGCCGATCTTCAGCCGCTGAATGTCCCAGTCCTCCACCACATTGGCGTCCCGGACGTTCTCCACAATGCCCCGGCCTTGGACAGCAGCCATATAGACCTCCTTCTTCCGGTTGCGGCCATGGAGCTGCTGCACATACTCCACTGACGTATGGTCGTTGACCCGGAAGCAAATGCTGGTGAGAAAGCCCGAGAGGATGCTGCGGGCCCTGGCCTGGCCGTAGACCTCATACATCTGCTCAATGTTCTGCAGCCCCACCATGAACTTGACGCCCATGCTGCGGCCGAAGTTCACCGCGTCGTCAATGTGGGTGAGGTTGGGCAGCAGCCGGAACTCATCCACCGCGAAAAAGACGTTGCCCTCGCTCTTCTTGCGGCTGAGCGCCTCCTTGATGGCCAGATCAAACAACAGCGTATAGATGGGGGTCAGCGTCTCGCCCACGCTAAGATCGTACTCCACAAAGATCATCCGGCCGCCCTTTTGCCGCACCAGCTCCCGCATGGAGAGGGTGCCCCGCTTCTTGAAGTTGCCGATGAACAGCTCCCGCACCTGCTGCTGCAGCTCCGACAGTACGCCCTGGGTCTGACCCGAGGCGTCATCGTAGATGTAGCTGGTCATGGCCCGCAGGTCCGGATGCTGCTCCAGCATCTCCCGCAGCTGGGCGGTGGGCATGGCGTCCATGAACTGGCGCATGGCCCGGTTGTCACAGTAGAAGCTGCCCTGGTTGCGGCTGAAATGGGCCAGCACCGCACCAAACAAATCCTTGGCCGCATTGGGGAAGAAGGGCTGGGTGGTATTCTTCAGTCGCTGGGCGAACAGCGTCTTGGAGATCTCGTTGATGGCCACCTCCATGTCCTCGCCCGGCTCCAGCTCGTTGAAGAGGTTCCAGTAGTCCGGCCCCTCCGGGCCGCAGGCCGTAGCGTCGTTGCTGATGACCACGTCGCCCGGCCGATAGAAGGACTGGTAGAAGTCGCCCTTGGTGTCAAAGACAATCATCACATCCTGGTCGGTCATGCCCCGGCGCAGCTGGCTGATGATCTGGTAAAAGGCATTGGTCTTGCCGGTGCCGATACCGCCCAGCAGCATCATGTGGCGGCTGAGGAGCTCCTCGTCCATCCGGACATACGTTCGCTCCCCCGATGCATCCTGCCCGCACAACACGCAGCGGGCGGGGCCCGCCGGGTACTCCACCGGCAGATCGTGCAGGGTGTTGCCGTCAAATACTTCGATCTCCTTCAATAGTGATACCCCCCATTCTTGCTGTTTGTGGGTCCGTCATCATGGGAAGGCGGTTCCTGTTTGGGCGGTTCCTGGTCGCGGTCCCCGCCGTCCTTTTCCACACCGGAGTCCTGATCCGGCCCTTTCCGCCGCCATGGCTCCCGCGGCTGATCCGCCTGTTTCGGCAGCTCCGCCTCCCGGCCGCCGCTCCTTTTCCAGGGCTCCTGCTGTCCACCGTCATCCGCTTTCTGTCCGCTGGTCTGGTCCTCCCTGAGAGCCGCCGTTTTCCCTCCGGCCGTTTGGGAGAGGGGTTCTGCCTCTTGGCTTTCATCCGGTTGCTTCCGGTCGGTCTCCGATTCTTCTTGACCGGCGCTTTTCTTCCCGGACTCCTCGGTCTGTTTTCTGGAAGGTGTCTGGTCCTTCCCGGCATTCTTCCCCGGTGATTCACGGCTGCTGTCCGGTGCGGTCTGTTCCAATTCCCGCCGGTCTCCGGTCTTATTCTCATTAGAGTGCATCTGCTCCCCCTCGCGGCTCCCCTGCTCCGGCTGGCGGGTCTTCTGCCCGTTGTCCGTCTCCTGACCGGAGGCCTTCTCTGCCCCTTCCGGGTCCTCGCTCTCCTGGCGCTCCCGCTGGTTCTGTTCCGCCTCGGGGGTGTTCCGCTCAGGCTTCTTCTCAGCGTCCTCCGTCTTGTCATCCGTCCGCTCCGCCTGTCCGACCGAAGCTGCTCCGGTCTGGCTCTGGCCTACCGTTGCCGTTTGTTTTCCGGACATGGCCGGCTCCTGTTCAGCCACCTCCAGAGCTGCGGTTTCCTCCCGCGTCATCCCCGCCCTGTCCAAAGATTCATCCATGGCATTCGGGATGGAGGTGGCCCCGAAATCCTTGTCCTGATATTTGCTCATATCCGTATTGGTCCAGGAGAAGTGCTCCCGATCCACCAAATTGCCGTCAGAGTCGTAGACACTGCGGGTCACCATAATGCCGTCCGGCCGAAGCTCGGAGCTCCCCATGTGGCTGGAGCCCTCCAGCCGCACGGTGTATCCCTCTTCCAGGAGCTTGTGGTTCTCCCGCTCGAAGGCCCGGTAATCCCGGGTGTTGACCTTGGCGTTCATAGGCGTCAGGTTTTCGGCCAGCCCGGATCCGCCTTCGGAGGCCGCCAGATAATGCCCGGCGTGGTCTCCCTCCAGCTTTCCCGGCAGGTTTTTCTGATGGCTGAGCGACCGGGGTGCCGCCTGCTGGGGCCCGGTAAGCGTGGCGGACCAGGACCGGATCGCGCCGCTTTCATCTGTGTGATATGTCGCGCCGTTGGCGGTATAGGTCTGATTGGGCTTCAGCGTATAGGCCCCCTGGAAGTGATCTCCTCCGTCTCCGGTGAGCATTTTGGACGGTGTCCCATTAGAAGGCGGCAAAGCCAGCGGCTTTTCCACATAGGGGAGAATTTTGGACGGCACGCCCCCGGGGGACTTTGGCAGAAAAAGCGGTTCCCTATTGGGAAAGAGAGGCGTCAAATCTGCGTATTCTCCGTATAAGGGACCTCTATGGACCACCTCGTCCAGCTCCTTCGCCCGCTCCTGCGCCTCGGCGATGTCTCCGCCGGTCAAGCCGCCGCCGACATCCTGCACCGCGTTGTACAGCGTCTCAGCCGGCGGATCGATCTCCCAGGGCTTCTCCCCTGCCGGTGCTCCACTGTCCTTCCCGAACGGTGCGGCCTTCTCCTCCTGGGCCAAGGACGCCTGGGGAGCCGTTATCTGAGCCTCCGGCCGCTCCCGGCCTCTTGACTCCGGCACCGGGGCGGTGATCCCCGCCTGCTCCAGATAGTCCCGCAGCTCATCCATCGGCGCGGCCTGCGGAGTGGATGCCTCTGACACGACGGCCGCATCCGGCGTATGCAGCAGTGCCGCCCAGGCGGCGTCGATCTGCTCCTGCTGCTGAGCGGCCTGCATGGTCCCTGTTAGGGCCGTCACGCCGCTACCCAGATAGGTCACCGCTTTGGAGAAAGCCTCCAGCCACTTGTGTCCCATCGTCCCGCCTCCTCATCGAAAATAGCAGAGCTCGGAAGATGCCAGTCCCAGGATATTCTCCATCAGCAGCTCCTGTTGCTCCGGCGACTCGCTCCGCCAGGACAGATTCATCCCCTTCAGGATCGCCCCCAGGGTGTGCCGCCCATCAGCCGCAAGCCAAAGCCGCTCCTGAAACCCGGTGAGCAGGATCTGCTCCTCTCCCAGCTGGACGGCGGCCCCCTCCTCCGCCGGCAGGCAGAAGCCCTGCCGCACGGGGACACACTGTGCCAGGGCCGACAGCACCTCCGCCGCGCTGTCTCCCGACGCCGCGGCCCCCAGCGCCGTCAGTACCTCCGCCGCCGGCTTCTCCTCCTCACGCAGCTCCCGCCACATGGAGAGGCCGCCCCACCGCATGGCCTGCTCTGAAGAGAGGGTAACCCGGCAGTCCTGGCGCTCTATCTCCTGCACCGCCCGGTCCCGCTCCACATACAGGCGCAGAGGATACCCAATGGCCACGGCGTATCTCATACCTTCTGTGCCTCCCGCGCCGCGCTCCGCCATTTCTCGATGCCGTAATCGCCCAGGCGCTGGATGTCATTGATGATGGCGCCAACCTCCTGGATAGCGGTCTCCGTCTCCGCGGTGGGCAAGAGCTCCTGTGCTGTCTGGAGCCGGAAGTGCTGCATACTTTGGTATCCGATGGCCACATCCGTTCCGGCCTTGCACATGACCGCCAGACTGACAACCGGCTTCATGCCGCTCATAAACAGGAAAATCAGTGCCGCTATAAAGAGCAGGGTCATGGCGATGGTGAACAGGCCGCCGAGGATCATGTGCTGCCCGACTTGCGCCCAAAACAGCAGCTTCACCGCGCTCATGGCGCCGGCGGTACTTAGCACCAGCTTCCAGCGGTGGCGCTTTCTGCCCAGGAAATACATTGCCGCAATGCAGCCGGCGGTCAGCAGCAGCGGCAGGAGCCATGCCGGCTCTTGCCCCAGAAGCAGGTACACCAGGGTGCCGCAGAGCGCCGCCAGAAGAAAGCTGTTAAAGAAGTCAAACAGGCTGAACCGAACTCCGTGAGAGATATTGATGCCGGAGATCTCGTCCAGCTCGTATTCCTGCTCCACTCTGGTGCGGCCGATGAAGGACCGGCCGGAGGCCCGGAACAGCAGCCGCTTGTTGGTGACCATAATCCGTCCCTCCGCCCACAGGCCCTGGAGGCGGGAACGGATGTCCACCACATGGTACTGCTGGATGGGGATCTCATTTTCACAGGGGGCCACCAAGTCCGGGACGATCTGTTTCCCCCGCTCATAGTAGTCCGTATTCCGGTCATAGTCCGGATCGTTCAGCCGCAGGATATTCTGAAAGGACACGCCGCTCTGGGCGGGCTGGCCACCCTCCTGCCGGGGAACGCCCCGCCGGATCCGGCAGGGGCAGATCGCGCCGTCCGGCAGCTTCCGGCCACATTTGACACAATAGTACGCCATGGTTCTCTCCTTCCTTTCTCAATAGATATTGTAGACCCGGAAGCCCATCAGCTGCCATGTCCCGTCCTGGAAGGCCACCGTCATCTCGGCGGAGCCGGAGAACGGCGTGGGCAGGTCTGTCGGTTCCAACCCTTGCCGCATACATTCATAGGAGAACTCGCAGTCCACCGTTCCATTGCCGGTATCCAGATCACAGCGTTCCAGCTCTGCATCCGTCAGCTGGAAATGGCCATAGCGGGAGGCATAGGACGCACAATCGTCCTGGAAATCCCGGAAATCCTCCGCGGCATCGCTCATGGCCTCACCAGAGACCGGGACCTCGGTGCTCTCCAGCGTCCCGCCGTCCAGAGCCTCCGCAAAGAGAGCGGAGAGATATGCCGTCACATTGCCGTAGGCATCGTCCTGCAAGGCAGAGGCTTTCACAGTGCAGCTGTCCGCCAGGTCATAGGAGACGCCGCTGCTCACATACTCCGTGATGTCCGTACATTGGTAGACCGGATGCTGAAGTCCGATGGTGTATATGCCGGCGAACATCTGGGGCAGCCAGCAGATCTGGCGTGTGCCTTCCACCTCTGTCTCTGCCTCCAGCGCCTCGCCGTCCAGCAGCAGCGTGGCCCCCACCGGGATAGTCACTGTGCAGTTTTCCGCCCCCAGACCCTCCAGAGAGACCTTGTAGGTATCAAACAGCAGCGCGGTCTTGCCTGTGCGGACCAGGGTCACATCCAGTTGGGAAGGTGCCGAGCTTCCTGTGGCGGAGTATGTAAAACGATAACCAAGATAGAGACTGTCCCCGTCCGTCTGGCCAAGCGGCTCCATCTGGTAGTCCAGATATTCCGAGTGCTCCCACGCTTCGGCCACCTGAAGGAAGTGGGCCTCGTCCAGCATTTCCCCCTCTGGCAGGTCGATCTCCTGGTAGACCGCCGCCCAGTCCCCGCTCATGTAGTTCTCAAAGAAGCGCTTTGCGCTCCGCTCGGGGCTGAACAGGGTGCGCAAAGTGGAAACCCCGCCCACGAGGACGGCCGCCACAACTGCACAAACCGCTAATGCCTTTCGGTGCCTCACCAAGAAGCTCTTCGCCGCCGCGCCCCCTTTCCGGGCATCGCCCCGGAAAAAAACCTCCAGCCGGTTCCGCAGGAACTGGCCCGGCGAGACCTCCTCCGGCTGGGTGTCCACGATCTCCCCTCCGCAATAGGCGCAGTATTTTGCATCCTCGTCGTTCCTCTTACCGCACTTAGGACAAAACATTCTCCGCATCTCCTCTCATGACTCACTCGGCAGTGTTTCACCGCTTGATGAAATTATAGCAAGTTTGAGGGGATGCCGCATTATCCTAGAATAATTGGCCAGGGGATTCCCAGAAAAAAGAGGGCTCCTGATGCAATGTCATTAAGTTAAGGCTTTCAGCCCGAAGCAAAAAGTACCCACCACGTTTCAAACGGGGTGGGTACTTTTTTGTGATGATACGGTTTTACTTTGTGGGCAGGACGATGACCTGTCCCTCGTAGATGGTGTTGGCGTTCACCAGACGGTCGGCGTTGCGCTCATAGATGGCCTTGTACTGCATGACATTGCCATAGTGGGCCTTGGCGCTGGCGCCCAGAGTATCACCGTACTGGACGGTGTAGAGGGTTTCGCCCTCGTTGGCAACGGCGGCGGGAATGAGGGTATCCTTGCCCAGCTTCTCGGGCAGGGTGATGACCTCGCCGTCGGCCAGTTTGACATTCTTGTTGACCTTCATCAGCTTGTACCGCTGGGCATTGTCGCCGCAAAAGTTGGTGCAGATGGTAGGCCAGATATCACCCTTCTTCACGGTGTAGGTGCCGGGCTTGTCGGGCGTGGCAGGCTCGGTGGGCTGTTCGGGTTCTACTGGGGTGGTGAGTTTGGTAGCGGCAGCATTGGGGGCAATCATCAGCCAGATGCCCTCATCGTCGGGAGCAAAGACTTCATCTCCTTTGGGGATACTCCCGATGTTGAATGCCACTTTCTCCACATCGCTCCCCCAGTCAACACCCGTAAGTGTATAACTGCTGCTGCCATCACCGTAAATAGGGCCACCCTCATTGTCACCGGCAGGGAAAAAGTAAGAACCGGATATTGCACAGGACTCATCAGCAACAGTAACAGCTGTTCCGTCGGGCACCAGATAGACAGTACGGGTTACTTCCTTCATTTCAATGAAGTTCCCATCATCGTCATATTGAGGTTCGTTGAACACACGCTCAGCGGCCATAGGCTCGTTGGACAGGGTATAGGTATACTTGTCGCTCTTCAGTTCTGCGGCGAACGCGGGGACGGCTAGCCCCATGCATAGGGCCAGAGCCAAAAACAGACTTGCAAACTTTTTCATATTTCGGACTTCCTTTCTCATATTTTGTCGCGCCGCTCCTCCTCTCCCTACGGCCCCTCTCGTCTGGGGCTTCTCACCCTGCGCGGCACAACAAAATTCAATCAAGGTCAGCCCTCATATTTCCGACGGACGGCCCTGCGTGGTGGAGGGATTTCGCCCGCCA
>OGXN01003122.1_pt1 | contig 10107 bp, 10 predicted proteins | sample 1576281 | NCBI WGS metagenome assembly OGXN01 (sample SAMEA3541494, study PRJEB24748) | human gut metagenome | biome: human gut; feature: human-associated habitat; material: faeces | place: China | collected 2012
CAGCTTCGTCATTGGCCTTAATCATGTTAGCAATCATTAGTTGACGAACTTTTTCGTCCTCTTCTGCTTCACCTGGCTTAGCTTCTAGTCCCAAGCGTTCAAAGTTGTAACGGTTCATCCGTTTCAACAGCTCATGGAAGGTAGCTTCTGTTTCAGTTCCTTCATCCACAAAGAGACTGATTCCACTCAAGACGCTCGAAACAGCAGAAACAACCAAGAAGGAACTTTCTTCTGTCAAATGTTCAATCACTGGCAAGAGGCTTGCATAAGAAATTTGACCACTTTCAGCTAAAAGACGACGTTCTTGAACCACTTGTAATTTTGAAGTGCTATCTAAGTTAGCAAGGTCAGCAAGGATGTCTTCCAACAATTCCCCACGGTAGTCACTGATATAGTGAGCCGTATTTTCTGTATTGAAGCGAAGAGCACCGCTATTAGCCACTTTCAAGGCACTGTAGTTTGGAATTTCTAAGACTTCTGTTTCCAAGGTATCTGGAATACCGGTCCAGTTGCTATTCAAAGGAACAACCCACTTGCGACCTTTTTCTTCTCTTTCTCCGATGAAGAACTGCTCTTGACGGATGATCAAGGTGTCGTTCTCTACAGAAGCTGAGACAACAGGGTATCCTGGTTGCTCCAACCATGAATCCATAAAGGCTGCGACATCACGACCTGAAGCCTGCCCAAGAGCATCCCAAAGGTCACGACCGATGGTATTGCCATATTGGTGTTTTTCAAAGTAGATCTTCAAACCTTTACGGAAGGCATCATCGCCTAACCAACGGCGAAGCATGTGCATGAGACGGCTACCCTTGGCGTAAACGATTGCTGGGTCAAAGAGGGTGTTGATCTCATCAGGGTGTTTGACTTCCACATGGACGGATTGAACGCCATCTGTAGCATCGCGTTTCAAGGCAGCAGGCACACCGGTTGTTTGGAAGTCTTCGAAGATATTCCAGCTTGGTTCGATAGCATCCAAGCTGACATATTCCATCATATTGGCAAAACTTTCATTCAACCAGAGGTCATCCCACCATTTCATGGTCACGAGGTTTCCGAACCATTGGTGAGCCAATTCGTGAGCCACCACCAAGGCTACTGTTTGACGGCTTTGGGCAGTCGAGTTTTCATCTACAAGGAGATAAACTTCACGATAGGTTACCAAGCCCCAATTTTCCATCGCTCCTGAAGAGAAGTCTGGAAGAGCGATATGAAGGGATTGAGGGATTGGATACTTCACGCCATAGTAGTCTTCGTAGAATTCAATAGCACGAACGGCAATATCTAATGAGAAGTCCAAATTTTCTAATGGGTGAGCTTTTGTTGAGTAGACTCCGACAAGGGTTCCATTCTTAGTCTTAGCTGTCACTCCTTGAAGATCTCCGGCAGCAAAGGCAAGGAGGTAAGAAGACATCCGTGGAGTCGTAGCAAATTTCCAAATTCCTGTTTCTTTGCGGTTTTCCACATCGATTTCAGGCATATTTGAAAGGGCAATTTCACCTTCTTCTTGGTCAAATTTCAAAGAAAGATCAAATGTTGCTTTAGCTTCTGGCTCATCCACACTTGGGAAGGCTTCACGCGCAAAATGGCTCTCAAACTGAGTTGAAAGGACTTCCTTCTTCACACCATCAATGCTGTAGTAAGATGGGTAAATCCCAGTCATATTGTCAGTGATCTTACCAGAATAGGTCAGAGTAACTGTCACTTGACCTGTGCCTTCCAATTCAACATAAACTGCTTCATTGGCATCATCAACCGTAAATGGACGGGCTTGACCGGCTACTTCTACTGTTTCAATGGTCAAATCTTTTTGGTGAAGCGAGATCTTTTCCGCCTTGGCTTGACCTGTGATCACCACACGACCGCTAAAGGTCTTGGTTTTACGACTTAAATCCAAAAACACTTCATAATGTTCTGGAACGAATGTTTCTACAAAATGTGCAACTGCTTGCATAATTTCCTCCTTTAAATGTTTCACGCTTTTCCAATCAAAAGCCCTAATAAAACTATTTTATCACAAAGTTGGGATAAAAGAAAAGACAAGCATGACAATGCCTGTCTGATATCAAAAAGACTTCACGATCTTACATTTCGATAATTTTACCTGTTTCGAAGTAAACTACCCATTCACAGATATTTTTTGCATAATCTCCGATGCGTTCCAAGAAGTTGATCACTTGGAAATAATCACGTCCCGTCACGATGGACTCTGGATTTTTCCGAATTTCTTCTGTTGCTAATTCTTGGATGCTATCGAAGTAATGGTTGATGACTTCATCACGTGAAGCAACTTCATAGGCCAAATCCACATCGCCTTTGAGGTAAACATCTAGTGTCGCTTCGACAAAATCTTTGACTTCACGGCCCATCTTGCTGATTTCTTCCTCAACAGATTGGATACGGACTTCCCCTTTCATGCGAATCGTTGCCTTGGCAATCGATACTGCGTGGTCCCCCATCCGCTCCAAGTCAGAAACTGCTTTTAAGACGGTCATCACGACACGAAGGTCTTGTGAAACCGGCTGTTGAAGGGCGATAATCTCAAAAGACTTACGCTCTAGCTTCACTTCGTATTCGTTGATCTCCGCATCATCTTCGATGACCTGACGGGCCAATTCACGGTCATGGGTCACGAAAGCACGAACTGTACGGTTGATCTGACTCAACACTTCATTTCCCATTGCATAAAACTGGTTATGCAACTTCTCTAAATCTTCTTCAAATTGAACTCGTAACATTTTATTTTCTTCCTATCCAAATTTACCAGAGACATAGTCTTCTGTTTCTTTCTTAGCTGGGTTCAAGAACATTTCATTGGTATCATTGTACTCGATCAAATCCCCATCCAAGAAAAAGGCTGTTTTATCGGAAATCCGACTTGCTTGTTGCATGGAGCGTGTCACCAAGAGCATGGTGTAGCGGTCTTTTAGTCCATATAAGGTTTCTTCAATCTTCCCAGCTGAAATTGGGTCCAGCGCTGAAGTTGGCTCATCCAAAAGAATAATCTTTGGACTAGTCGCAAGAACCCGCGCCACACAGACCCGCTGCTGCTGACCACCGGAAAGTCCAATAGCCGAATCATGCAGGCGATCCTTGACTTCATCCCAGATGGAAGCGCGTTTCAAAGAGGTTTCAACTGCTTCATCCAAGACAGCCTTGTCCTTGACACCATTAATCATCAATCCATAGGTCACATTATCATAAATGGACATTGGGAAAGGATTAGGCTGTTGGAAGACCATTCCGATTTCCTTACGCAATTCGACCGTATCGGTCCGTGGTCCGTAGATATTATGTCCATTGTAGAGGATGGTTCCTGTGGTGGTGACCTCATGGTTGAGGTCGCCCATACGGTTAATGGCTTTTAAAAGGGTAGATTTCCCTGATCCTGAAGGACCAATCAAGGCTGTAATCTCCTTTGGAGCAAAGTCCAAGGAGACGCTATTTAAAGCCTTCTTTTTATTGTAATAAACCGACAAGTCCTTGACTTGCAAAATTGGTTCTGTCATTCTATTTTCCTTTTTGTTGTCATTTTACTTTATCCAAAGTGACCCGATACATAATCGTTGGTCGATTGCAATTTCGCATTTTGGAAAATATTCGAAGTCTTATCGTACTCAATGAGGTTTCCAAGGTAGAAGAAACCGGTATAATCACTAGCACGAGCTGCTTGCTGCATGCTGTGGGTCACGATGACAATCGTGTAATCCTTCTTCAACTCAAGCATGGTTTCTTCTAATTGCGCTGTCGCGATCGGATCAAGCGCTGATGCTGGCTCATCCATAAGTAAGATATCTGGCTTCACAGAGATGGCCCGTGCGATACAAAGTCGTTGCTGTTGGCCACCTGAAAGGGTCAGGGCAGATTTATGAAGATCATCTTTAACCTGATCCCAAAGACCTGCTTGCTTAAGTGATGTCTCAACAATCTCGTCCAAGGTTTGCTTATCTCTTACACCTTTACGTTCGTGAGCAAAGGTAATGTTTCTGTAGATAGACTTGGCAAATGGATTTGGACGTTGGAAAACCATTCCAATATGTTTACGCATTTCATAAACATTGATATTGCTTGCATTGACATCGACGCCTTGATAAAGGATTTGTCCAGTAACCTTAGCAATATCAATCGTATCATTCATACGGTTTAGGCTACGAAGAAAGGTTGATTTCCCGCATCCTGAAGGGCCAATAAGAGCCGTAATTTTATTTTTCTCGAATTGCATATCGATTCCTTTGATGGCTTCTTTTTGACCATAATAGACATGCAAGTCCTTTGTTTCAAGAGCGAGCTCCTTCTCTGGGAAGGTGATAATATGACGCTCGTCCCAATTGTATTTTGTCATGATAACTCCTTTAAGCGGATGTTAATTTCTTATGGAGGTATGCTCCCAAACGACGTGCACCAAAGTTGAAAATCAAAATGAAAATCAAGAGTACTGCTGCTGAACCAGCAGATACTGCAGTGGCGTCAGGTGTCGTACCTTCTGAGTTGACCTTCCAGATGTGAACAGCAAGTGTTTCTGCTTGGCGGAAAATCGAGATTGGACTAGAGATACTAAGCGGATTCCAGTCGCTCCAGTTAAGTGCTGGTGCCGATTGACCTGCTGTATAGATAAGCGCTGCTGCTTCCCCGAAAATACGACCAGAAGCAAGAACGATACCAGTAACAATACCAGGCAATGCCTCTGGAACAACAACGTGTAAAATCGTTTCCCATCGAGACAAGCCTAGAGCTAGCCCAGCTTCACGTTGGGTATGGTGGACTGTTCGCAAACTATCTTCAACCGTACGAGTCATTTGTGGCAAGTTAAAGACCGTTAAGGCCAAGGCACCTGATAGGATTGAAAATCCATACTGGAATTGGACAACAAAAATCAAATAACCAAAGAGTCCGACCACTACTGAAGGTAGTGAAGAAAGGATTTCAATACAGGTACGAACAAAGTTGGTAAGGCGTCCTTTTTTAGCATATTCTGATAAGAAGATCCCAGCTCCCATAGAAAGAGGCACAGAAATAATCAGGGTAATAACCAAAAGGAAGAATGAATTGTAGAGTTGAACCCCAATTCCTCCACCAGCTTTGTAAGATGATGATCGACTAGTCAAGAATGACCAGCTGATGTGTGGTATTCCGCGAACCAAGATATAGAGAATCAAGGCTGCCAGGATTGTTACAATAATGCCAGCAATCACATAGAGTGTGCCGATGGCAATTTTATCAATTTTTTTAGCGTGCATAATTTCTCTTTCTCTCACGGGTAATGAATTTCACCAACATATTGAAACCAAGACTCATCAATAAGAGAACCAAGGCGAGAGACCAAAGGACATTGTTTGAAACAGTCCCCATGACTGTATTCCCGATTCCCATAGTCAAGACAGATGTCAATGTTGCTGCTGGTGTCGTTAAAGAAGTTGGAATCACTGCGGAATTTCCGACGACCATTTGGATGGCAAGAGCCTCACCAAAGGCACGGGCCATACCAAAGATAACGGCCGTGAAAATACCTGGTTTAGCCGCGTTAAGTGTCACACGCCAAATCGTTTGCCAGCGTGTAGCTCCCATTGCCAGACTAGCTTCACGGTAGTGACGAGGCACTGCACGAAGCGTATCTGTTGTCATAAAGGTTACGGTTGGTAGAATCATGACGAACAAGACAAAGGTACCTGAAAGAATACCAAACCCTGTGCCACCAAAAATTAAGCGAACAAATGGAACCACGACTTGGAGACCAATGAAACCATAAACAACAGATGGAATCCCAACCAAAAGTTCAATAGCTGGTTGTAAGAATTTAGCCCCTTTCGGAGAAATTTCAGTCATAAAGATGGCTGCTCCAATGGCAACTGGCGTTGCTACCAAGGCTGAGAGCAAGGTAACTACGAATGATCCCAAAATCATTGGAAGAGCTCCGAACTTGCCTTCAGATGGCGACCAATCGCCACTAAAGAGGAACTCGATCAAGCTAACTTTATTAACAAAGAAAGTCGCCAGCCCTTTTTGAGCAACGAAAAGTAAAATCATGGCTACGATAAAAACAATCAAAGCTAAACAAAGGAAAGTGATTGTTTTACCAAACTTCTCGAGGCGTGAATTTTTAGAGGGTGATGTTAATTGTTTCACCAATTCTTCATTTTTCATGCTTACTCCTCACTCTTCTTTGAGACTTTACCATCAGCATCCTTTGTAACTTTCATGCTATGGATGGAAATGTAACCCATTTTTGCGACGACATTTTCTTGGACTTCGTCACTCATCATGTAATCTAAGAATTGTTTGGTATAGCTATTCGGTTTTCCCTTGGTATACATATGCTCGTAAGACCAAATAGGCCAATCGTTTGTTGCAACATTTTCAGCTTTTGGTTCAAATCCATTTAACTTCAATGTTTTAACAGAATCATCAAGGTAGGCAAATGATAGGTAGGAAATAGCTCCTGGTGTCTGAGCAACGATTGACTTAACCATACCATTAGAATCTTGCTCTTGGGTACGTATTGGTGATTTGCCGTCCATAATCACTGCATCGAAAGTCGCGCGTGATCCTGAGCTAGCTGCACGGTTAATAATAGTGATCTCTAGGTCTTTACCCCCAAGCTGTTTCCAGTTTGTGATTTCCCCAGTGAAAATCTTGCGAAGTTGTTCGGTTGTCAAGTTATCTACAGAGACTTCTTTGTTTGTAATCACTGCAATTCCAGCAACGGCAACTTGATAGTCAACAAGCTTACTGGCATCGATTCCAGATTTTTCCTCGGCAAAAAGGTCACTGTTCCCAATTTGAACGGCACCGGATTGTACCTGAGAAAGTCCAGTACCAGAACCGCCACCCTGAACGTTAACGATATTCTCAGGGTTCTTTTCAGCGAACCCATCTGCTGCCGCCTCCACTAAGGGTTGAAGGGCCGTAGAACCAACTGCTGTAATGGACTGGCCACGGTCAATCCAAGAGGCACAGCCAGTTAAGACTAGCATGGCCATTGCCAGTGACATAATCACTGCAAGGACTTTTGTTTTTTTCATTTTTGTCCTCCGACATTTTGTAACTTAAGTAAGATAGTGTCTTATATATATGCTGTAAAAAGACATCTATCTAATTATACCAAGTATAAGATAATTAAGTCATATTAAAGTTTGATTACAGGCCCTTATACATGGAATCTCAATCCCTTAGGATAGTAGTTTTTAACCGTGTTTCCAACGATTTTGGCAAATCCGAATCCATTGCCGTCCACTAAAAGCTGATACCAACCGTTTGGTTGCGTTTGGTCAAGAGTAACAACATTACCAGAAACATATTGGGCAAACTGGTCTTGAGTTAGCTCTATACTTGAAACAACTTCATCTGAGGTTAACGCAATTCCAAGAGCAAAACTTGGTTCGAACCGTTTTTTCTTGAAGACACCAAGATGCAGTCCATTACGAGCGATTTTAACTTTAGAAAGGTCAGGAAGTCCCTTAGGAAGCAGATAAAGATTGTCCCCAAAAACTTGGAGTAAACCATTTAGATCAGTCTTAAGGTGTTTTTTTGCAAAATCTTCCCAAAGTTGCTTCTGCTCCTTGTTTAGGTTAGATTTTCCCTCTTTGATACGTGCCTGCTCAGCCACGCGCTTATCCTGGAATTTTGCCACAAACTGGCCTTCACCTTTGAAATGGTGCGGATACATTCGAGCTGTTTCTGGAAAATCAATCCCATCACTCATGTCATTCCATTTAGGGATTGCCACTAATTCAAGATCAGGGTAATTTTCTAAAATCCAAGCGACAACACCTTCGTTTTCCTCAGGAGACCAGGTACAAGTTGAGTAGATCAATTGTCCACCTGGAGCGAGCATCTTCAAACCGTTTGATAAGATGTCCTTCTGTAATTGTGCCAATTCACTAGGGTATTCATTGTGCCAATATTGGATTGCATCAGGGTCCTTACGGAACATTCCTTCGCCAGAACAGGGTCCATCAAAGACAATCGTATCAAAGTAATTTTTGAAAACTTTGGCTAGTTTATCTGCTGACGTGTTAGTCACAACAACATTTCTCGCCCCAAAACGTTCTATGTTTTCAACCAGAATTTTACTACGCTTTGGATTGATTTCATTGCTGACGAGCAGTCCAGTATTGTCTAAGTAGCTTAGAAGATGAGTAGACTTTCCGCCTGGAGCAGCTGCCAAGTCTAAGACTCGACTTCCCTTGGCCGGAGCTGCTACTTGAGCAACCATTTGAGCAGCTGGTTCCTGAGAATAAACTAAACCAGTTGCATGGTCGGCAGATTTTCCAGAAATTTTACCGTAATGGCCCCAAGGTGTTTCAGGAATGGCATCAGGAAAGTTTTTCTGTTGCTTTTTCAGAGGGTTGGTACGATAGGCGGACACGGGTTCTTGATCAAATGATGCAAAGAATTCCTCCGCTTCATCTCCAAGGAGCTTATTATATTTTTCTATAAAGTCTGATGGAAATTGCATAGTTTCCTTTCTATCAAAAAACTGGACTAACCAAGAGAACTTACTGTTCTGATTTGTCCAGTATGGTTTTTGTTTTAAATTAATTTTCTGAGCCCATAATATCCTTGATTTCTTCAAGTCTGTCTTTGGGCACAAGCATCACAGCTTGACGACTAGAATAATCCAGTGGTTCTCCAGTAATGGTCTCAAGGTGATAACCCAATTTTTCTCCCATAATACTTGCTGCAGCATAGTCCCATGGGTAAATAACTGAAAAGTAAGCTAAAATTTGACCAGATAGGACTTTTGACATGCTTAAACCGGCACCACCGTAGACACGAACACCTAAGGTCTTATCAATAAGGTCTTTTAAGCCGTGAAAATTTTTAGCATACATGGCTCCATTGCTAGCGACTAGGCAGCGGTCTAATGGGCGACTTTTATAGGCTGGAAGCAATTTGTCATTGCAATACACATCAAACTGGCCACCACCATAGAAAAGTTGATCAGCCATGACGTTATAAATGAGACCAAATTTTCCTTGCCCATCTTCATAGTAGGCAATCATCACACAAAAATTATCTTGTTGGACAATAAAATTGACCGTTCCATCAATTGGATCCAAGACCCAGACGTTTCCATCCTTGATATTATGCACCAAGCCATTTTCTTCAGCGAAAATATTGTCTGAAGGAAAGGCAGATTTAATACGTGCCACGAGTAAATCTTGTGTTTGTTTATCAATATTAGTGACTAAATCATCAAAAGCTGTTTTTTCTTCGACCGTGATTGTTTTACTTAAACTTTCTTTAATAAAAGCACCAGCTTCTTTGATGATTTCTTTGGCGAAAATCAGTTTATTTTCCAAGTGATACAAATCCTTTATCTTTTGCTTTAGCAGCTTTGACAGCTTGATAGGTTGAAAAACCGCTAGCTTCTTCAAAGGCCTTGTCTAGTTGCTTTTCAGGAGCTTTGCCTGGGACAACGGTTTTAAATGCCTTATAGGCTTGCAAGAGTTGGTCACGGTCAACCTTGCTCTCGTATGCTTTTTCTACCTGACTCAAAAAATGAAGCACTGTGGTGATTTCCTCAGTGCTCCATGATGGATCGAGTGGGTAGGAATAATTTCCTTTAGTCATTGTTACCCTCAATTTCAGCTCGAATGGTCGCTTGACGCAATTCTTGCTTTCTATAATCACGAGGCAAAAAGGCACGAATTTCATCTTCGTTGAAACCGATTTGCATGCGTTTGTTGTCCAAAATAATAGGTCGACGAAGAAGATTTGGATATTCAGAAATCAGTTGAATGAGTTCCTTGATGGTCAAATCATCCACATCGATATTCAGCTTCTGAAAGACTTTTGAACGGGTTGAAATGATATCTTCAGTACCATTTTCCGTGTAAGACAAAATCTTCATCAACTCATCGTGAGTTAATGGGCTCGTGATAATATTGTGTTCGTCAAAAGCAACTTCATGATTGGTCAACCAAGCTCGTGCTTTCCTACAGCTGGTGCAGCTAGGTGATAAAAATAAAGTTACCATGCAAACACCCCTTTCACTTTAACATTCCTAATCATTATACATTATTTGATTAGTTTTGGCTACGCTTTCTTAAAATTTTTCCGCGATTTTTTTATCGGCCTCCAGTTGAGCGCATAGTTCGTCTATAT
>OGXN01003130.1_pt1 | contig 10077 bp, 8 predicted proteins | sample 1576281 | NCBI WGS metagenome assembly OGXN01 (sample SAMEA3541494, study PRJEB24748) | human gut metagenome | biome: human gut; feature: human-associated habitat; material: faeces | place: China | collected 2012
ACTTAGATTAAATTCGCTCGGATTGTTACAATCCGGGAACAAACATACAAAAAATAGTTCAGTTTTTAAGAAAAGGAGGATGAAAATTCATTTAAGAAATCATCTTTAGTTTCCATGTGGTTATTTCTTCTGCATTTTCATCACTTTTCCCATCTCTTCAAGATTGCTCCGGGCTGCCTCACTCCCCTTCTGAATAGCTTTATTAAATTCAAGAATGGCTTGTTCCGGCTGACCGTTCAGCAGATAATAAGCTCCGTTATTATTGGCATATTCAGCTGTTTGGGGATTCGATTTATCCAAATATTGCCGGGCAGCTGTCAGGTTTCTTTCGGACAAGGCAGTAGCTGCTGCGTTCAGACTGGTATCTTCGGCATCGGCTTGTGCGGCGACAGTAATATCGGTGGTATAATCGACCCGGCAATTCACCTTACGGAGCACCGGATAGAGTTCTCTTAACATGACACGGTAGGGAACGCCACCATCCACTATTTTCAGTTTCTCTTTCCGAAGGGAGATGTCAGCAGTGTGTTCGATGATGTCAATCAAAGTGGCTTTCTCTTTCAGGGTGGAAGCCTCCAATGATTTCAGCAGTCCGTCCCAGTTTTCTCCGCCGAAAGAGACATGGCAAAGTCCGGCGGGGATCTGTCCTTGCGCAGTCAGAAAGTTTTTCAGTGCTTCGGCACGTTTGACGGACAGTTGTTCGTTGAGTTTCAATGCACCTTCGGGCGAGGCAAAGCCTTCGATATAAATGCCTTTGACATTCAGCCCCTTATCATTCAGTGTTTCGGAAAGCATTTTCCGGATGTTCTGCAATTCGGACGCGTTATTCATATAATCCGGCAGGATCACGGATTTGTTCACCGGGAATTCCAGGTGGGCTTCGTATTGTTTGCTACGTACTTCCAGTCTGTCGGCCGGTAGCTGAATATGCGACAGTATAGGATGGATGGCAGAAAGGCGTTTGATTTCGGTAGAGATTTCATTCGGAATCAGTTCTTGTGCCACTACTTCCTGATGACCTCCGCAGCCGCACAGGTTTTCTTCGAGATTCAGGGAAGCATTTTCCATCCAGGGCTGATAAGGAATGATTTGTGTATAGCTTATCACTTCCTTTTTATTGGATGGCACTCCCAGATTGGTTTCGCCGTTCAATGCCATGGAACGGACATAGGCTTTCTGCCTTCTGCGGCCATTGATGATAATTTCGGGCAGCGTAAGATTATGGTCGGCACTTACCAGCATGGGGGTAAGCGTCAGTGTACGGTCGTTGTCGACTTTCAGGTTTCGCATATCTATCTGCATATCTATGTAGAGAGATTCTCCCTGTTGCCATAAGGAGACACCGGTGATGCTGATGGCATCGTTATAGTATTTCTGTGCGGCGGCCGGAAGAGCAACAACAAGACACAACACAGCGTATATCAGTTTCTTTTTCATAACTATCTTATTTTATAATGTATATAATGTTGATACCTACTTTGGTAGGGCCAAAGTAATTTTTGTGTCCGCTGTCGAGCTTGCTTCCGCAATGACCGCAATTATACTTATCGTAGTTGATGCGGGCGTAGCCTACCCCGATGGTAGCTTCCATGCTCCAGCGTTTGTTCAGAATCCATTGGTATCCATAAGAGATGCCGGCTCCGTAAAGGTTCCCCTGATAGCGATGATGCCCTAAACCCAGAATATCCAGATTGCTCACATTAAAATCCGCATAATGGGCATGCAGACCGAAAAAATGTCCGTAAAACCGTTCGCACAGCCAATAACGAAGTTCCGGCTGTACGAGCCAATGCTTGATTTGTTTATTATCCGAGAATTTCCACGGATTATAGTTGCCGGATACGTCAAGAGTCAGTTTCTTGCCGAGTCCGACTTCAAATCCGAGATTGGCAGTCGTGGTGGCCCAATACAGTCCGTTTGTCTTGATGGCAAATTTCGGCATATAGTAGTTTTTTTCCTGCCCATACATGCTACCGGTGAATGTGAACACCAGGATAGCTATCAGGAGAGATTTGATTCGTTTCATATCATTCTGTTTTTATTATTTTAATACTATTTCCGGACTTTGAAGCAGCTCTTCTACCCGGTAAGCAGCAGTATACCCCTGCAAAGTGAATCTGACTACATCACTGGCTTTAGATCCGGCAGCTATCGTAAATGAATAGTTGCTCCGGCTGTTTGCCGTGAAAGTGGGAACAATACCCGTATCCGAAGAAGTGACCCTGTAATTAGGGATTCTAAGCAGATTATTGTTCTGATATACCCGAATAGAGTTGGTGACGGCCACTCCGCGTTGCAACACCGTTCCAATGCCAATTGTCGTCGGGCTGAACCCCGGGGCGGAAATAACGATATTTTCATCACTCACTGCTTTCGCTGTTGTAAATATAACAGTTTGAACGCCGGAAAGTTGCGATGCATAAGTATATTGGTAACCGCCGTTAACGGGAGTCCATCCGCTTTGTGTGGTATGCAGGTTTCCGGTGGCGATAAATACTGTCAATGGGTAGCTTACCGGGTAGTCGGGATACGATGGTATGGTAAATGTAAATTGGGCTGTATTATTGGTGCCATAATCCACCAGATTATTTCCATTGACGGATACATCGGTGAAGTGTCGTGATTTCACTTTTATTTCCTGCGTTTTGAAAATATCATTGGCTATCAGAATTGTTTCGTCACTATTCTCAAGACTGGTGCGGAAGTTCAGTGTTTTGGTTCCGGGCTCGGTTGCCCAGTAGATATATTGGTAACCACCGTTGGTGTATTCTATCTGCAGGTTCTTGTTGGGAGCTACCGGATAGAGATTGGCGGTAGTGATGGCACACTTCAACGGATAAAGGTACGACGGTATATTGGCAGGTATGGTAAACTGAAGCGTCATATCCTGATCGCGCGCCGTATATACTTCCGGCGACAAGGAGGCAGGGTCAAACTGATACAGCGCGCTCGATACCACGGTGATGGTACGGGATAGTATCCCGGCTTTCACGGTGATGGTAGCTTCCTGCTGTCCTGCAATGATACGGGATACATCGGCGGTAATCGTACCGTTACCGTCATAATTCAGGTTATGGAGTATGTTTCCCTGGTCTTCGGCCAGGACTACGCTAATTTTCGAATGATCGGCCACTCCGTTTTGCGTGTATTGGGCCGACACGTTTAAAGTGCCCCCTCTGACAAACAGGAAGTGAAGACGGTTCACCGTCAGTACATTATTATTATTGTCGGCAATGGTAGGAGAATCTTTGAAAATCTCCGCATATATATTGTTGGAAGATTCGGCGCTCTTGGCATCGTCAAAAGTCGTACTTCCGTTGGCGTTTTCGCTAAAGGATTTTATCACCACCCGGTAGTGGTAATTTCTGACGACGGTATATGGTTTCTTATTGCTGTCGAGCAGCTGAATCTTATAATATAGTACATCAGTCTTTCCTTTCAGGCGGCCGCTAATGATGATATAAGTCTGGTCGTTGAAATAGTTTTCGTTTTCAAACATATACTTCGGTTCCATGGTGCAATCGTCAGAAGTCTGACTGGCTTTGGGAGTGGAGCCATGAGCCAGGGTCGGTTTGCCGTCCATAATCACAAACGGAGTGACGGCGGCATCCGGGTTGAATGGAGCTGCCGTACCGCTGCTTGCATAATTACAGATGGCGTATCCCGTTACTTCAAAGTTTTCGGCTTCATTTTCCACGGTCACTTTAGCCTGATTGCGGTAAAGAATAATCCGGGGCGAATCAGTGGCAGAGGCGAGGACTTGCCTGCCCCAGAACACCATTTTAGTGCTGGTGAAGGAAGGGATCAGTTCTCTTTCATCTTTTTGCAAAGCGGCACGTTCGTCGAAGCTATCCCACTGGTCGTAGTTGGCTATGACATGGATGATGCCTGTATGATCGGGAATTTCGGCCTGAAAGGTTCCGACTCCGTTATCATAACCAATCAATAGAGACGGATGCACTCGTCCGATGAAAAGTCCGTCGGCATCAAAGGCCATCAGCCAAAGGTCGTTCACTGTATTTTCACTGGCCAGGGCACGGCTAAGTACAGTTTTATAATCGGGTATGTCGACAGAAAAACGGAAAGTAGTTCCGTTCTTTTCCGTTGACGGATTCTCCGGGCTGTCCTCGTATGTACACGAAGCCAGCAGAAGTCCGAAGAGGGTTATATAATAGATAAATCTTTTCATACATTTCTAATTTTATTCCATTTGTTGTGTTACCGGATGTCACGGACACAGCGCACGGCTGCGTTCAGAGGGCCGAAACTGTTTCCATTTCCCACCCGGGGGTCCATAAAACGGACGGCACTGGCGGCATTGGAGCTCCAGTAATAATGTCCTTCCAAAATAGCTTTTACTTCAGCGACTTTGACGTTTTGCAGGATGTCTATCAGATAGATTTCCGCTTGTGTAGGCATACGCCAGTCGGAGTAGGTTTCGCCGGTAGTGGCGTCTCTCTCCACATAATCACGGCATTTGATTCGTGACTTGGCGTATGAATCGGCCGTTGTTGTTCCATATTGCGAAGCAAGCATCATGTGCGGAGAGATTCTCCGGTTGTTTTCTTCCGTATCGATACCGGCTCCTTCACTATCCCTCAAGGGGTAGCCTAACACGGCATTGTCACGTATATAATCGGTATAGGATTTTCCCAATGCCGGGTCCGGGTCATAGTGGGAGAAGCCGGTGCCGAACGGTTCGTCAAATTCATCCGGATAGGGAAGCGCGGAGAAGTCGGCGACAAACGAATTTATGATATACATTTTCGTATTGTTCTGTCCGTCGCTTCCACCGGGTACGTCTGCCGACGTATCGGAACCGAGATATAAAGCCGGATATTGGGAGACGGTCACTTGTTGTGTCAGCCCTGCCCCATTCTTTACCTGGAAAGTTATTTCTTTCGCCAGGAAATTTTCAGGAAGTGGGCTTGTGATGCTGATGGTTCCCGATTTCGCATTCGGGGTGGAGACGATTTTTACATCTTTGCCACCGTTGGTTGCGGAAACTCCGTTCACCATAATATTAGTTATTTCCACGCCCGGTGTGGAGGACTGGAAGGTGGTGGTGAACTGGGTACTGTTGGGCATGGAAATCTTCGTATCTTTCACGTAGATGAAGTTGACACCTTCTACGGATACCAGTATTTCATGGGTAGTCCAGTCCTGTATCGTATAGCTGGCGTTCAATTGCACGGCAGAATGAGGATCGGTGTCTCCCTGCTTGTCTATATTCACCAGGATATCATAGAGATGATTGCGTTCCAGTTTATAGAGGTTTTCTTCCTGTCCGGCGGTTCCGTCCGGCAGACGGTAATTGACCGGTACACGGTAATAGTTCTGCGTTATCGGATGGTTATCCGCATCTTTTACAGGGACATTGACAAGCACATACGTTTCACGGTTCGTATCTTTCGTCCAGTCGTTGGCGTATGAATATAGGATGAATTGATCCTTGTATCCTGCACCTGTGTTCCGGGCGGTAAACGAATTCATGGTTTGCAATTGCGTGGGTATCACTGCTCCCTGTGCAATGGATGAACCGTCAGCGGCATAGTTTACTATTTTCTTGGAAGGCGTCTCACCGTCCAACGGAGTGAATCCGTTCACATAGTTCAATGTGATTCTTATCTTAGCGGCAGCACGCCGGAGGGTGACGGGAACCTCTTTGTTGGCGATGATTCCGTCATTCAATACCATCGTTTGCTCACCGTCCATCAGGAACCCATCTTGCTTTTTATCCGCATCCAGTGCAGGAGCAGCCAATGCTTTCAGTTGAGTAAGGGTCAATCCGGCTTCGGGAATGGTTGCCGTATGATTGGCTATGACATAGACGGAATGTTTCACATTCAATGCAAATTTTTCCTGTGCCACGTCCTTTAGTACTTCCGTATGTTCTCCGGTTCCGGTCAGTTGCGGAGAAAAGGTGAAGTGGCGGTAAAGCAGACAGTCGTCTACTCCTTCCCGGTAGATGAAGACATCGAGTGTTTGTATCGTATTCTCATTCAATGCGTCTTCACCGGCTTCTTCCGTAACTGCGGCCCTGGAGGTAACGGGACGTGGAATGGAAAGTTTCAAAGTGATCCCGTTCGCGTCTGATACCCCGGTGGATTCCACCGGAGATTCATTCTCGCAAGAGGTGATGCCCCAGAGTAACAGGAACATGAACGAGAGTATATATAGTTTGTTTTGTTTCATAATTCAAGCTATTTATATTCAGTTTGACTGATTAATATATCCGTATCGTTATCGCCCGGAAATGGACGGGTACCGTTCTGCAACGGGTTAATTTTTAGTTTCACACCATCTACGGTGATATAGAACAAAGTACGCTTGGCGGTTCCATTCCAGGGTTTTGTGGCACCTATCTTTATTTCGTAGGCGGCATCCCGGGCTATACCTTTGGAGACTGCCGGGGTTCCGGCAACAGAGCCGGCGGTTCCGAATGCAAAGTCAAGGCCATTGGTTAATGTAGCTGTCCATACAGCACCTGCGGGTGCGGTCAGATTGAAGCTATAATCAGCATAGGAAGTTTCATTGCGGGCTTCGCCCTCCCATATATATGGGAATTGCACAACTCCGGTAGTGGCTCCGGTATCGTTGCCATTGAAAGGTTGGAGGCGGTAGTCGCCTTCGGTCACTTCATGTCCGATTTCGGAAGATACGACGCTCCATGGATAAGGAGTCGTTTGGATTACCAACTGATTGTCGGGATGATCGAGCATAGCCATCACACGATAAACCGTATTATGCAACAGGCTGTATTTGTTGGTAGTCTGTCCCTGGTCTGTGAGATACCCTCTGTATGTATAACTTATGCCGTCGAACAGTGCCGTTATGCGAATATAGGGTGTGTTTGCATCCGGTTTACCATCGGGAACCATGTTCCGGTATGTGTAAAATGAAGCTTTCGCATTGGCGGGAATGATTTCCGACAAATCCGATGGCATAGGTTGCAGGGTTCCGTTCTCTGTGACCGGAACTGTTACATTCTGCATTTTGGTATCAGCAGGCATTGTCACACGATCGGGATTTCCGTAAGTGGTAAGCACCTGATTGCGAAACTCGACCGAAGTGACCGTTACAGTGGATTGCGCCAGTTCCTGATTTTTGAACATATAGATATCCAGCCGTGCGGCCAGCCGTTGCATGGGAATTTCGGCGACGACATATTCGCTATTAATCGGAACTTCTTTTTTTCCGACCATCAGAATGCTGTTGCCACTGAAAACACTACCGGAGACTGTCAGATTTTCCAGTTGTTCCAATGTGAGTGCGGAAGTTACCGGAGTGGAAAACGTTTTGTCCGGATCATTATAATTGGCAATCGCATAGATTATTTTTGTCTGCGGCGACACGTTGACAGAACGTGAAAGCTCTTTCAGTCTTTGCGGAGTGAATTCCGGAATGAGTTCCGAATATTCGCAGCGCTGATCGGCTTTATTGAATATATAAAGCGCGAGACTGGAAAAACTGTCATCGCCTCCCAGTGTGAGCTTCTCTTCTTTCGGGGTAGTCCTGATTAGAAAATTAAGCCGGGCCTGATTGTCGGTCGTGTCTGATACGGGCGTCTCGCTTTCACTGCATGAATAAAGAGAGAAAGCCAGAAGAAACAGATACAAACAAATCCGATATTTAACTATTAATTTCATATATTTTGGGGTTATTGCCCCGGTCTGATGACTTCTTCGTTCCAGGGTTTTACTGTAATAGCGGTTCCATTGAAAAGAATACGAATGCCTATCGTCACTTCATTGATACCGTCTACGGTAATGTCATTTTCCTTCATGAAGTCTTTCAACTGCAGCGTATGGAGCTTTTCATTGGTCTGCGTATCGTGCAATTGCAGATATACTTCATTCTCATTATTAAATCGTAACACGTTGAACTTCGCGCCAAACTTTTGTGTGCCGGAATCAAAATTAACCAAAGGAAAATAAGAGATTTGTTCGTTTGAAAACGACTTGGTGAAATTCACTGTCGGACTCAAGTTTCCCATTTCCATGCTGACGGGTGAGGTGACCGTCCGTGCATTGCCGGCATCCAGTCCTTCCAATTCTACAAGCATCTTTATATGTGCGCTGCTGAAAGGGACGGTGTCCACCTTATAATTTTCATTGGTTATCGTGATCTCTTTTTCTCCAAAATACAAGCTGTCATTCGTTGTTATCAGTTCTTTGGTGAAATAATGAGGTGCTCCGACAAGGTTATTGTTTAATGAAGCACCTTCATTGATTCGTGTATCGCCGAAGGAATTTCCCCAGCAAACCACATGATACTGACCGCTTGGCAGATTTAAGGTGGTGCCCTGTTGGCGATGCAGCTCGCTCTTGTTCAGGGCAGTTTTCTGTATGCATACTTTATCCTCATTGTATACATACATATCCACCTTTTCTATTTTCTGAAGAAAGATATCCCGTGTTCCGTCACCCAGATAGTCGAAGTACAAAATTGTCTCACAATCATCCAGATTTTCTTTGATACACCCTGTCACTGTTACCAGCAACAAGGCGTATAGCATTATCACCTTCTTCATATTATTGGTTTATGATACTGCCGGAACTTATTGTTCCAAGTCAAATCCCGGAGTGATTGTTTCTTCATTCCACGGAGCCACTGTGACGTGTACCAATACGTTGTATTGTACGTTTCCAAGGTCGTTGTCCAGCATAGGTATCAGCTCGATTTCCATGTTATAAAGAGTACCGGGTTTAAAGTCGGCAGCAGTTAGTTCTGTGTTTATTTCCTTGTAATATTTTACAATGTTGGCGAAACGTGCGCTATTTGCCAATGCGGGATTAAATACCTCGGTATCGGTAGAAGCCAGTCCGTCGATCACCAGGTCGGAAAGATCCAGGTGCAGTTGCGGGATAGCTGTGCCGGGGAAGAAATTAAAGGCATAACACTTGCCGGACAAATCCAAAGGCAGGTTAGCATACGTTCCATCTGCCGAACTGTAGACCTGATAGCTGGCAAAAGGAGCCGCATCAATGATCGGGTTGGTGTCGAATGTCCACATTCCCTCGTGGATATGTCCTTCGGCTGTTGAATTCATCAGGAGATTCTCCAAGGTTCCCGGTTGGTTGTAGGTATTGTAGAAGTTACTCATATAAAGACCTTTCACGTTTCCGGAAAACTGCGTCCATGTGACAGTTGCTTTTTTGGTTGCTCCTCCGATGGAACGGGTGAAATCAAAATTGCCTGCATTCTTGAAGGAAATTTTAGTGATTTGCAGACGGGCAACGATGGGGGCAATGGTTACGTTAGCCGTATAGGTCTTACCGGATGTAGGAGTCGGTTCAATCGGTTCGTCAACGATTGGTTTCAAATCATCGTCCATTCCATAATAAAGTACCGCACTTCCTTGCTGTTCCGCCAGTTTGGTATTAATTACATTATTATTTACAGCATTTCCCGGATTACCGTAAATATATACTTTTGAAACAGATTGAGGAGTATTGATGAATTTCAGCCCTTTAGCCGGATCCGTCAACTTATTCCAATCGGAGTTGAGCACTTCATCTTTAGTGACGGATTTGGAGGTTATTACCTTTCCATTGACGTCGGTCAGATTGATTAATACACTGTTTACATTCTTGATGTCTGATGTGATAATATCCGTTGGTGAAGAGGCTCTCGAATTGGTTGCGCTTTTAATACCGCTCAATGATACTGATAGAGAGTTTATTTCGTTCTGTGAAACAGAGATATCATCTTTGTCACTGCAAGAGAATAGGATAAGACCCGTCATTCCTGCCAATAATAACTGTTTAATTTTCATATCTTCTAAAAAATAAATGTTTATAAATTTGTCCCATACCAATAATTTTACGTACGTTCAGTTGGGCAAATTATAACAACACCTCTATGGAAATGTTCCACCCTCCTGTTCTTTTGTGGTATAATTCAGGGTAAAAACGGGGTATTTAATGTTTTTTATCCAATTTTGTAGCGATTACAATTTAAATCACTTTCCGGAAAAGGAACATAAAGTAATAAAGCTAAACTTTCCTAAAGCACCTGCTATATTTAGTCGGAATAATTTGTGAGTAAGAAAGAATTTCCCTTTATTTGCAGGAA
>OGXN01003137.1_pt1 | contig 10064 bp, 9 predicted proteins | sample 1576281 | NCBI WGS metagenome assembly OGXN01 (sample SAMEA3541494, study PRJEB24748) | human gut metagenome | biome: human gut; feature: human-associated habitat; material: faeces | place: China | collected 2012
GAACTGTTCCGCTTTCTCTTGGGATAGCGAATAGACGCAGTGGGTCTGGGTGTAGTACTGTTGTTTATCTATGTAATTTTTTGTACAGATTCACTTCGCAAAGAATCATCTGCGAAGAAAAAGCAAAAGAAAGAAAAAGTAAAGCATGAACAAGACCATGAATGAGTCAAAACAACATTATTCTTTTACATTACAGCAGGAAGAATCGGGACAGCGACTGGACAAATGGTTGCAATCGCAATTGCCGGATATGACGCGTTCTGCAATTCAAAAATTGATTGAGCAGGGCAATGTGACACGAAACGGAATCGTTGTAAGTAAAAATGGAAAAGGAAATGCCGGCGATATAATAGAAGTTATGATACCTCAGCCCAAACCGCTTGAAGTTACAGCACAGGATATTCCTCTGGATATTCTGTATGAAGACAATGATTTGCTGGTAGTAAACAAGCCCAAAGGTATGGTTGTGCATCCTGCTGCGGGAAATGACGACGGGACATTGGTAAATGCGTTGTTGCATCACTGTGGCGATTCTTTGTCAGGTATTAATGGCATTATTCGCCCGGGTATTGTACATCGTATTGACAAAGATACCAGTGGTTTATTGATTGTTGCAAAAAATGATATTGCGCATCAAGGCTTGGCGCAGCAAATAAAAGAACATAGTTTTACCAGAATATATGAAGCTGTTGTTTATGGTAATGTAAAACAAGATGAGGGAACTATTGATGCACCAATCGGACGTCATCCTACCGACCGTAAAAGGATGGCAGTTACGGATAAAAATTCCAGAAATGCAGTGACACATTATAAAGTATTAAAACGTTATGATGGCTTTACACATGTACAATTGAAGCTGGAAACAGGAAGAACACACCAAATTCGTGTACATATGGCTTATATTGGACATCCTGTTGCGGGAGATCCTGTTTACGGGGTCAAAAAGGTGATTACTTCTTTAAATGGTCAATGTTTACATGCGCGTGTGATTGGTTTTGTTCATCCGATTACAGAAAAATACATAGAAATTACCAGTGCACTGCCCGTTTACTTTACTCAATTTTTAAGTAAGTTAAGGGAACAGTAATTATCCTTGTAAAGAAGTGAAAACGCATGGAAAATGAAAAACGTCATATATGGATTTTGATCGCAATTGCTCTGGTATTTTGTGCTGTGTTAATTGGGTATAATCTTTTCTTTGTAAAAGAACCGCAGGCCATTGTAATAGAAACGGATATAGCAGAATCAGATACGGAACAATCTTTAGAAGAAGGCTATATTGTACCAACGGCTAAAGTAAATATTAATACTGCAAGTGCGGAACAATTGGATGAAGAACTGGAAGGAATTGGACCTTCTTTGGCGCAAAGAATTGTGAGCTATCGGGATGCAAATGGACCGTTTACAGACATTGAACAGATTAAAAATGTATCAGGTATTGGTGACAAGAAGTTTGAAGCAATTAAAGATGATATTACGGTATCTTAGGAGGAGAACTCATGAAGCATCAAGTACTGTCTTGTATTGAGACAAGACGCAGTGTGCGCAGTTATGAAGCGAAACAAATTCCCGATGATATGCGGGACGAGATATTAAAAGCAGCTGTCTATGCGCCAAGCGGGAGTAACAATCAAAGCTGGCTGTTTACGGCGATTCAAAACCGTAAGATTTTAGAAGATTTAAACGAGCAAGTTCGTATTGGATTTGGATTGTTGCCGGTTGCGGAAAATGATTATCCTGCTAAAATACGTGCAAAACAAAATGCGCAAAAGGAAGATTATAATTTCTACTATCATGCTCCGACGTTGATTGTTGCATCTAATGTTCCTAATTACGCAAACGCAATGGCTGATTGTTCCGCTGCTTTGGAGAATATGTTTTTAGCTGCTCATGCATTAGGTTTGGGAACTTGTTGGATTAACCAGTTGACATGGTTGGGCCAAATGACAAATGTACGTGATTTTTTGGCAGAGCATTGCCATATACCAAAAGAACATGTCATATGTGGTGCTTGTGCAGTAGGATATATAAACGGTGAATATCCAAAGCCTACGCCGAGAAAAGAGAATACAATTCAAATTATTCTATAAAAATGAGTGTCACTGTGTTATCATACAGCGGCACTCATTTTTTATTTCTTTTTGTAAAAATCCGTTTTACGCTTAAAAAGTCGTGTAGACATGGGAGGCAGCAAATAATTTGCCAACAAACAAAACTTTTGGCGGAGTTAGATATTTTGCTGATGATAAGCAGTAGATAAGCAACGGGAATCAAAAATAGATTGATGTACGGTCCAGTGATAGATATTTGTGAGAAACTAAATAATATAAGACATGTTCGAGCATCACAAAATAACTTAAGAGAGAAAAAGACCCAGTGTAGGATAAACAAACATTCTGTTCAGGTATTTTGTTTGCAGAAAGCGTGAAAATAACTCTTATGTGAAAAGAGTGGCACAAAGGAATTTATGAGGAACGGAAATTTGTCCCGTTGTCCCGAACTACACAAAAATCAGAAGCAAGAGTAGAAAAAGACGGAGTGACTTGAGAGGATTTTCTGTATTACAAAAAACGGGAAAAACCACTCCTTGGCACTCCAGACAGGTCCTCAAAACTACCACAGAAATCTGAGTTTTAGCGAAAGAAAAGGGATAATCGGGTTTGCCACGGGAACGATTTGGGGGTTACTTGGAGTCACTCGTTAGGGAGAGGAGAGAGTTGGAAGGGGAAAAAACGTATTTCATTTCAACAACCAAACTATCTGAAAATATTCTCACAAAAGAGTATTCCGTATATATTAATTAGGAGAAAAAAGAAAAGACTCAGCGCAGAGGATTTATGTTCTTCTGCTGAGTCTTTTTTCTTAAAATGAGTGAATAACGCGTTTTATTGATGTAATTGTATCGTAACGAAGGTATTAATCGCCAAAGCAAATACCTACATCACGTGCAGATTGAATGATATTACTATCTTTTGGAACATATTTTAATTTGCCTGCTACTTCACTAAGTGGTACGGCAACAATATTTCCATTTTGCAATGCTACCATATTCCCAAAATTACCTTCTTCAATCAAACGAACAGCTGCAGTACCAAAACGAGTTGCAAGTAAACGGTCATAAGGACAAGGACCGCCTCCGCGCTGAAAATGCCCGGGTACTGTTACTCGAACTTCGCGTCCTGTCAATTCTACAATTTCAGACAGAGCCGTCTCCACGACGCCGCTTTGCCGGGGAATACCAAATTTTTCCTGAAAGTCATTACGGATATATGCGATTACGTTCATAGGAGTACCACCTTTTCGAGCATCACCGGGCATCGCCTGACGGCCCACCGGAACAGTTGAAACGGCATTGAAGGGAGAACCGCCCGCCTTTGGCTGACGGCGAGGCACCAAGCGTATTACGCCTAGCGTTCTGAATATGGGTAACGTTGTCCAGAAAAAGGGCTTTGGCTCCCAAAACACATACGTCTGCTCGGGTAGTCCTCGAAATATCATGGGGCAGCGGGCCCCTCTTCGCCTCCCACCGGTTCCACGTCCACGAACCAATCAACACGATGACCCAAGCCAACACAGCCGCCCACTGTCTCCCTCTCCGCTCAAGAGCGGTTTCATGTTCCGCCCATAAGGCCCATAGTCAGTCAGACGCCCACCATATTAGGCCGGAAGCCGACGCGCAAGACTCCTCACCATAGAAAGCCCTCCTTTCGTGTAGGGTATCCGCCGGACCATGCCGGCAACAGGGAAAACTGCTTCAGCGCAGCGATAGGAGGCGAGCGCAGATTCCCCCTTCGTCCTCCCCACAAGGCATAAATCCGTTTCCCCAATCCCCTTACACGCTGCGGCATAGAACACTCCGAGGGGAAACAATTCACCCCTTCCCCATACCGCCGTACCAGTCTGCCCCGGTTTCAGCATGAGGGAAAAGAGGAAGAACGCCATAGGCGCGTACCTCTTGTTTCAAATCTTGCCGTTTCCTCTGATGCAAAGATGCCTCACCACACCTTTCCCCTCTTGGAAGCCGTTTCACATTGGGCAATGACAACCCTCTCAGCACCTATGTACTGCTTTTATTGATTTTACAATCTAAAACCTTGTCTTTGGAGAGGGCTCACCACCCACCCAGATGGAAAACTACCTTTTTCTGTGCGATGGCATGGTTCTGAAAGTCCTGCGCCCCATACTTGGCAATAGGTTCCCTCTACCATATTTACCCTTTTCCGTTCATTCCTAACGGAATTATCCCCCTGTGCAGCCCCGTTAAGGCACAACAGCCTTTCATCACTCGTAAATCATACGCACTTATTCTTATGGACTCTACACAATATCAGCATATACCCGCGTATCTACACTGGCATCGCAAAATACTCACTCGGCTCAAACAATTCATAGTTGCCAACTCATTTCTTGATATGCCTATATGGCGAGAAAGGTGTTCTCGTGAGGTGTATCATGTCCATTCGTTCTCTTCTCTTATGCTGTGTCCTTTTATTTCCATGTATCGCTTCGGCATCTCCGCTTTCCATCCAACCTTCTGTGAGCACACTTGGGGTTGGAGTTGACATCAGCTATCGACAAAACAGTTTCATAGCCTACAGGTTAAGTGCTTTTACTCAACCATTCGATACAAAAATAAAACTCAAAGGCATTCAGTATAAGACTGAAGACTCCAGCCACAGCGTCGGTTTACTGTTGAATATCTTCCTCTTTGAAAATGCTTTCCGGATACCGCTGGCGCTTATTATTTCAAGCTGGATACCGCGCTTTCCACGTCGGTAGATGCGATCAATCCCATTTATGAAGAGCTGATCAATCAGACGAGTGGAAAGGCGACATGGGAAAGGCTCGCGACTTATATTGGCCTTGGTTGGGAAAGTACTCAACAATCCGAATCGTCTTTAGGATGATATGCCTCGCTTGGGCCTTATCTGTGAGGAAAACCCATGTCTCTTTCCAACTTCTGGATGTCCTCATCCCCAAGCGTTACGTTGGGAGAATACAAGCAGAGGAAGACAACATTAAAAGCAAAGTTCGTAAGTAGACGTGGTACCCTGTTTTGTCACTTGGATTCACATATCGTTTTAATATAGTGAAACTATAAGAGCATCCTCCAATTATCCCCCTATACTGGCCGTATCATACACCTTGCCGAGTGTTCCGTTTATTGAGGAATAAAGATAATCATCAAGTGCTCTTGCGCGTAACGGGTCTAAGACGCTGGCTCGATCGGCTGGATCGAGAACGAAAGGGAATCCTTTAACCAGAAAAGGAGTCTTTCAGCGCCTCTTTCCAGCCTCAATACACTCTCCAACATGTTGAGTATATGACAGTTTCCTCATGAGCGAATTCTCGGTTGTTGCCTTTTTCATGATTTTCGAGCTGAGAATACAGTATCCCTCTTGACAGGCATTGTATTCGGGTTTAATTGTGAATAAAAGAACAATTTGTTTGATTACTCAATCCAATCTGTTTTCCATAAAGGAGACCGCCATGTGGGATACTCGATTCGATGAGCGTGATGTTAAGGAAATCCGCACAAAGACAACGACCTATCTTGGAGTCGGAGCCATCGCCAAGATTGATGACATCGCCGCCGATTTGAAGGCCAGAGGCATCGACTCCATCCTTTGCGTGACCGGCGGGCATTCCTACAAGCTTACCGGCGCATGGGATTACGTCACCGCAGCCTGCGCCAAGCACGGCATACGCATCTCCCTGTACGACAAGGTGACTCCCAACCCCACAACCGACTCCATAGACGAGGCGGCGGCCCTCGGCAGATCCGCCGATGCCAAGGCCGTACTCTGCATTGGCGGCGGCAGCCCCATCGATGCGGGCAAAAGCGCGGCTATTATCCTTGCCAATCCAGGCAAGACGGCGGAAGAGCTGTATACCTTCGCGTTCACGCCGACAAAGGCTGTCCCCATTGTTGTCGTCAATCTGACCCACGGCACGGGCAGCGAAGTCAACCGCTTCGCCGTGGCCAGCATCACGAAGCACAACCACAAGCCAGCCATCGCCTATGACTGCCTCTATCCCTTGTTCTCCATCGACGATCCGGGCTTGATGATCAAACTCTCGCCTAAGCAAACCCGCTATGTGTCCATCGACTCTGTGAACCACGTCATCGAAGCGGCCACTGCCGTTACAGCCAACCCGCTGTCCATCCTGCTGGCTGGAGAGACTATCCGACTTGTGGCGGAATATCTGCCCAAGGCGCTCGCCAACCCCGAAGACCTCAAGGCCCGTTACTGCCTGTCTTACGCTTCCATGATCGCAGGGACCGCATTCGACAACGGATTGCTCCACTTCACACACGCACTGGAACATCCCCTCAGCGGCATCAAGCCAGAACTCGCGCACGGCCTCGGCCTTTCCATGATCCTGCCCGCCATCATCGAAGAGTGCTATCCCGCCTGTTCCGCCACGCTAGGCACGATTTTACGACCGCTGACGCCTGACCTCAAAGGAACCCCGGACGAGGCTCACAAGGCCGCCAGAGGCGTTGAAACGTGGCTCGCCGACATGGGCGTACCGCAGAAGCTGGAGGACGAGGGGTTCACCGAGAACGACATCCCCCGCCTGTGCGAACTGACCCGGACCACGCCGTCCCTCGGGCTGCTTCTCTCCGTCGCCCCTGTCCCGGCAACTCCTGAGCGTATTGAAAAAATTTACAGGAGATCGTTGAAGAAGATGGATGCGTAAGCAACCGGAGAAAAAACGGAGGAGAGCCTTACAGGATGACGACTCTTCTACAAACCTCTTGCGATTCTATCGGCTGATACGAAAATGACCTGAGCGGGTTAACCTCAATCCAGTCTTATCCAAGAGGAAAAGATTTCTCCGATGTAAGAGAACCCGGCCTGTACATATCGGCCCTCCCCTCCTCCCGGCATAAAAAACCGCCCCGAATCAACGATTCAGGGCGGTTTTTATACTCGTAATATTGGCCCGGTTACTCAGGCAAGCCTGGTTGGGACCACGAGCCATTGTGAATACGGGAGACGTGGGAAGGAAAGAAATCCTGAAAAGGTGTTCCCTCCTCCCCGCGTTCTATTCCTTCCTTATTCATCATCCTGCGGTTTCAGGTGATCGGGGACGATCATCATGTCGATGATGATGGGCTTGAGGAAGCTCCACTTGATGTCGTGCACATGGTACACTTCCATCATGTCGCGGATGGCGTCCCAGCAGTTGTGGCAGGGCGAAATGACCATCTTGGCACCGGTTTCGCGGATCTGCTGCAACTTCATGTACAGGCCCTTGTCACGCTGCGGGCGGAACTTGCCGATGCCGTTGAAGCCGCCGCCGCCACCGCAGCAGAAGTTGTCTTCGCGGTTGCACTTCATTTCGCGGAAGTCTTCCGCGATCTGGCTCATGATGTAGCGGGTGTGCTCGGCGAGGCCGTGGTTACGGATGTAGTTGCACGAGTCCTGCAGGGTCACGGGCATCTTGAGGCGCTTGGCGGGATCGATCTTGATCTTGCCCTTGCGCAGCGCATCGGCCAGCCATTCCACATAGTGCAGGAACGGGACCGGCGGCTTGCCGTCTTCGCGTCCGGCCCAATAGGGGCCTTCCACGACCGTGGCGCGGTGCGCGTGCCCGCATTCCGTGCCTACGACCATCTTGGGGCGCAGACGATCAACCGCGCCGTAGATACGCTTCACGTTGTTGGCGCACGCTTCCCAGTCACCGGCAAACAGGGACAGGGACGTGTTTTCCCAACCCACGGAAGGAACGGTCCACTTTTCCCCGGCCACATGGAAGAGGATGGCGGCCTGCGCCACGTCTTCAGGATAGTGCTTGGGTTCGCGGGCGTTCAGGATGTACATGACATCGCAGTCTTCCTTGTCGATCGGGATCTCGAGGCCCGGCCACTCTTCCGCGTTTTCCTCGGCCATCCATTCGCAGGTGTCCACCCAGTCTTCGGTGGTCACGTCCATCTGGGCGCCGTATACGCGGTGCATACCCGCACCGATCTTGAGTTCCCACGGCACGAAGCCCTGAGAATACAGCACGCCGCGCAGATAGCTGAACATGACGCCCATGTCGATGCCGTGCGGGCAGTACGTGCCGCAACGGTTGCAGCAGGTACATTTCGCCCATGCCACTTCCATCGTATCGATCATGAACTTCGTGTCGACCTGCCCCTTGCGGCGAAGCATTTCGCCGAGCGTGGACTGGATCTTGTAGGACGGAACCTGCTTGGGATCGCGGTTGTTCGCCGTATACAGGAAGCAGCTGTTCGCGCACAGGCCGCAGTGGGCGCAAATCTCGAGCCACGTGCGGGTGCGGGACTTGCAGGTCTTCTGCAGGGTTTCCCACAGAGCGACCGTGTCCACTTCCAGCATTTCCATTTCTTTATAATACTGCTGCCCACCCTTGTCGCCGAGGAGCGCTTTCAGATCTTCCTCGGTGTTGATGGGCCGTCTGTTGCAAAACTTGCCTTCAGGCATGTTGTCCTCCAATATGCTGGCAATCCCGGGGGATTACCAGGGGAAAGCGGGGCCGCGCGACGCGCCGCCACGCTTGATGGCGTAGTCCATGCCAAGCTGACCGCGCGACATGAAGTACAGCACGATGTGGGAAAGCTTGGTGAACGGCGCCAGAATGAGCACCAGCTCGGCCGCGAAGATATGCCACAGGAGCCAGCTTTCATAACCGGGGGCCTGCATACGGGCGAGGAATCCGGCGACGAGCACGAACAGCACCAGCAACAGGATACCCCAGTCGCCCAGCGTCGTCAGGAAGCGGACTTCCGGCAACGCGACGCGGCGCAGGATCATCATAAACGCACCGACGATGGCGAGCACCGTAAAGGCGTCGGAGAACCACATGGGCAGCGAAGGCAGGCTGAAGCCGAAGCTTTCCTGCATGATGACCATGTGACCGGCAAGGAACAGAGGCACAATCACCACGCCGATATGGAACAGGAAGAAGGCGATGGTGAAATACGGCTGCCTGCGCCAGCTGTGCGTCCCAAAAGGAACCAGCCACTGAAGGACGGAAGAAATCGCGCCCTTCATACCGATTTTACGGCCGGGGCCGTAGGCGACACGTTCAAGCCGCCAATCCAACCCCCGGATATACAGGACCACACGGCGGGCAAGGCCAATCACGAAGATGAGAAAGGCAGCCCACAACATGGGACCAGTGAGGAATTCGTACATACAACAGCTCCTTGCGGATTACTCGGGTCTGCCGGTTCGCTCGTCGCGACCAAAAAGGAAGCGCCAGTATCCGAGGAACCCCACGAGCGCGACGCCCATGAGGACATACGTCCAGCCCTTGGTGAAAATCATAAACGAGTAGAGCGTGGGGAAATCTTCCATGTTTCGCTCCCGGCGCCCTAGTGGGCGTCCTTGAAATCAGGGTGTTCGTACAGGACCGGCATCTTCGAGCACACGAAGCGGTACGCCGTCACGATCAGGGTTACGATAAAGATGGACAGGAACACTTCCGAGATGCTCGGGAAGTAGCGATCCGCGCTGTCCAGCTGCCAGTTGAAGGCCACGAGGCACACGTTGAAGCGGTTGACGACGATGCCGAGCACGCCGAACACCGACGCCACACGAATGAGCGTGATGTTCTTTTCGCGCACGCCGAGGGCGTACAGGAAGGCGGGCAGGAGCACGAAGCCGACCATTTCGACGGCGAACCACGCACCGTAACCGGAAGCGAGATAGTGCCAGTCGTTGTCCATGGTGGTGTCCAGCACCTTGATGATGAAGTAGCCGATCAGCACGAAGGAAGCCGCGCGGCCGAAGCCGAACACAACGCCGTCGGCTTCACGCAGGTGGGTTTCATCCATCTTGTTGTGCAGTGCCTTGTGGGACAGCGTGCCTTCGAAGATGACCATCGAAAGACCGGCCACCATCGAGGAGATGAAGAAGAACACCGGCATGAACGGCGAGTACCACAGGGGGTGCATCTTGCTCGGGGCGATGAGGAACAGCGCGCCCAGCGAGGACTGGTGCATCGTGGACAGCACCACGCCGAGGATGGTCAGCGGGATGGTGAAGCACAGCACGGCCTTGCGGATGGTATGCATTCGGGGACGCAGG
>OGXN01003144.1_pt1 | contig 10037 bp, 7 predicted proteins | sample 1576281 | NCBI WGS metagenome assembly OGXN01 (sample SAMEA3541494, study PRJEB24748) | human gut metagenome | biome: human gut; feature: human-associated habitat; material: faeces | place: China | collected 2012
TGACAGCATCTCCCCCTTCGGGTAGTTTGACGGTTTCCAGGTCGACACTCCTGTGAGGCCGTCGTGGTGGGCGCGTTCGGACAAGTCCATCTTCTCGCGCATTTCATCGTCGATGTTGGCGATTTTCCCGATTACCGAGATGGGTTTGCCCGCATCGTCCTCCACGAAATGGGAAGTGATGCGTATCCACTTCCTATCCTTGTCGGGATTCGCTTCCTCGTGGCACAGCACCTCGGTCACGGCGTTCGACGGCGAGGTGAACGCATCCAGCAGCTCGGGGTTCGCACTGTGCTTGATGAGTTGGCGTGCGTTCTCGTACGAGACGTAGGAGGATCCGTCGTCCATGCTCGTGGCATCGTCAACGTAGGAGCTGGAAAGAAGCGATTTCGACTTCGAAATGCGCAGGGTGTCCGATTTTATGGAATACTCGAAGAACTGCTCGTTTGCCAGGCGGTACAGCTCTTGAAAGCGCAAATTCTCTTCGCGTACGGCGCGCGCCGCATGCATGCGGGAGCGCAGGTACAGCGCAAGCAGAACGATGATGAGCACCAGCAGCGATATGCACGCCAGCGCGAATTCTCCCAGGTGATCCTTGATGAACAGGTTGATCTGCTCGTCCTGGTCGATCAGCGAGTTGTCATAGATGATGGAGTCCAGCTGGGCACTGTTGAGGCTGCGCAGCGCTTTGTTTAAGATGACCAGCAAATCGGGGTCAACCGGCTGCGCGAGGCCGAAGCAGATGTCGATGGATTGCGTCGAGGTGGGCAAATAGAGGATGTTGCTCAGTTCGTCGATGTTGAGGTAGTACGGCGTGGTGTACGACGTGCCGTAGGTGTAGTCGACTTCGCCGGAGTTCACCGCTTCGAGGCATTCTTCGATAGTGTCGTACAGCTGCACCGGCGCGCCTTCAGGGGCGGTTTCAGCCTGGTCCCATAAAAGTGCGATGCTTTTGCCGTCCAGGCGATCGGGGTCTACGAACTTGTTGTATACCAGCAGTATGGAGGTGGTCATGTACGGAGCCGTCATGGCTACGATCTTGTCGATTTCCGTGTTGTCGTCGTCGTTCACGCCGGCAACGATGTCGATGTTCTCCTCGCGCAGCGCAGTGGCCAAATCGTCATAGCGCGGTATGCTCACCATTTCGAACGATAGCCCCGTGTGCTTCGAGAGATATTCCAGAATACCCTTCGTAACCCCTTTAAACTCGCCGGTTTCCGGGTCGAACGACTGCAGCGGCGGCCTGTCGGTGAGGACGCCTACGCGCAGCGTTTTGTAGTTGCGCGCGTAACGGAGTTCGGCGCTGGTCAGATCGTAGTTGTCCTCCGAGGGGAGGAAGTGCTTCTTGTACAGGGTTTCCTGGAGCTGGGGGTTGCTTTGGTTGATGCGGTCGATGGTGGCATCAAGCTCGTCGATGATCGAGCGCTCGCCCTTAGGCGCGGCGAAGAAGAAGGGCCGTCCAGCGAACGACGACACGATATGGAACCCGTCGAAGATGTTGACGTCGATCTCGAGGAACACGTCGGCTTCGCCGGTCAAGGTTTTGTCGAGCAGCTCTTGCGTGGTGGAGCATTCGACGGTGACCAGGTTGATGCCGTTCTGATCGCAGTAGTACTCGAGCTCCGCGCGGCGCTTCTTCGCGGTGGCGAGGATGGCCACGCGCAGCTCGCTTCGGGTGAACAGATTGGTTTTCGAGACGGTGGCATGTATGTTCGGAGCGAACAGGGCGGTGTGGGCCGAGCCGTAGCTGTTTTCGGGGTATTCGTACATCTCGGCAAGGGCGGCGCTGTACGACATGCTTCCTTCGATGTCCACCTCGCCGTTGTCCAGCATCTCTAAAAGCCGCAAAGCGCGTTCGTTTGCATTGTCGCCCTCGGCTTCCACGAACTCGAACGACCAGCCGGTGAACTGGGCGACGCGCATGAGGTAGTCGTAGGTGTAGCCTTCATAGGTGCCGTCATCGTTTTTTGCGAGCAGGCCTTCGCTGTCGGTGTAACCCACCTTGACGATGCGTGGCTGGTCGGAGGCATGAGCTTCTTCAGCGGTGACCGGTATAAGAAGCGCGCAGGCTAAAACCGCCGAGAGCAGCACTCTCGTGCATAAGCGCAAGGCAGTCGTATGTGATCTCTTCTTCGTCGTGCTTCCTTGTTCCGGGTGGAATATCGGGGTTACAGTATAGCCTCTTTTTTCAAATAATTCGCACGGGGGTGCTGTCTGTGCGCGATCATTTGCGTGTTCCGCACGGATGTTTTACGTGAAGCATCTGTGCATGGCCGCTCGACAGCAGCCGGGCGCGCAAAAAAGCGCCCCCGAAAGGGAGCGCTTCTGCATTCGAATGGTGGTCGGAGGGGGACTTGAACCCTCGACACGCGGATTTTCAGTCCGCTGCTCTACCAACTGAGCTACCCGACCACGATCAACCGTCCATGGGGACGTGGGACGATATTCTACCATATCCCATAGCCTCAGCAAGAGGAAATTCCCAAAAATCCCCCTCTGCTTACCGGGCCGCAACTTGAATTTTCTATTGCAGGTTTTGTCTTTAAAGCTGCGCTTAGTCTTGCAAGCGAATTCGATGCCGAACGCGAGGGCCTTTTAGCCCGAGTGGGCGGCACGATCTTCCCAGCAAGAAAATCCTGTAGCATGACCTTGCCTCCCCACTCCTAGTCTTGACGGGCAGGAAACGAAGGAGGAAGGCCATGCCGTACGCTCATTTTACACAGGAAGAGAGAGAAGGGCTGCAAGATCTGCTGAACCGCAGGCTCAAGTGCCGAGAAATAGCATGCCGGCTCGATAAGGACCCCACGAGCGTGTCGAGGGAGGTGAAGAGGAACAGGAAGGCCGACGGCAGGAGGCACGGGCACGCCAAGCCCTCCACCCTCTGCTCGAAGTTCAGGGGATGCGAGGTCGGGGGGTTGTGCGGGAAGTGCTCGGGCAAGGCATGCGCCACATGCTCGAAGGCTGATTGCGCGAAGATATGCGACGGCTTCGACAAGATGGTCTGCAGAAGCATCACGCGCTTCCCCTACGTCTGCAACGGGTGCGCGAAGCGCAGCACATGCAGGCTCGAGCGCTTCTCCTACAGCGCCAGCGTCGCCCAGGCCAAGGCCGCGGACAACGCGAGCGAGCCGCGCCGCGGCGTGGACCTCACCGGGCGGCAGCTGTCCGACCTGGACGCGCTCGTGACCCCCCTCATGATGAGGGACCAGTCCCTGAACCAGATATACATGGCGCACGGGGAGGAGATCCCCTGCTCGCTGAAGTCGCTCTACACCCATGTGAACAAAGGCGAGGTGGGACCCGGGCGCATGCACCTCGTAGACGCCGTGGCCAGGAAGCCCAGGAAGAAAAACGAGGAGAAAGACGCAAAGCCCATACCGAGGAAAACCCTCGCCGGGCGCGGCTGGGAGGACTACCTCGCGCTCGACGAGGACGATCGCGACGGGCGCTGGGAGATGGACACCGTGATCGGCCGCGTCGGCGGCGCGTGCCTGCTCACGCTTCTGCACCGGCCCACGCGCTTTCAGCTGGCGCTCCTCCTCGAAAGGTGCGCTTCCGCAGAGGTCATTGCAGCTTTGAAGCTGGTTGCATCTGCTATGGGCGAGCGGATATCGAAAGCCATCTACATGATCCTCACCGACAATGGATCCGAGTTCTTCGATGCGGAGGGGGTCGAAGCCGCTTGCAAGTGCAGGCTCTACTACTGCGAAAGCTACTCCTCGTGGCAGAAGGGCGCCGCCGAATGCAACCACAAGTTCTACCGTCGCATAGCCCCGAAAGGAACGTCGTTCGATAGCTTCACCGCACACGACTGCGCCCTCATGATGAGCCATGTGAACTCAACGCCAAGGCCGTGCCTCGGAGGCATAAGCCCCATCGAGGCCGTAGCGCCCATCGTCGGGCAAGACCTCCTTGACGCGCTTGGCATCGAGCTCGTACCACGCGACGAGGTCGTGCTCAAACCGTATTTGATCAACCGATAAGACCCACCTAGCAAGTCCCGTCAAGACGCACAGAGGGAGGACGTAAAACCTGCGCTAGGTCTTTCAAAGGGCTGAGACAGGTTGCTTTCGTGTGCCCGAACCGGTTGAGAAAAGCCATGATAGGGCTCTCATTGAATCGATTCCAAGCCCCTAGCATCTTCAAAGTGCAGGAAACCCTGCACTCTATCTGGCAAAACGAACCTGCATCAAGAACCTGCACTAGAGATTACAAGCTCCCCTGCTTACCGGGCCGCCTGCTTGGAAGCCCGGCGCGCATCCATCGGCCGCCTGTCCGCACACCTGTCGGCGTACCTGCCGCGCCGTTCTTCTAGCGATAAACGATCTTGCCAACCGTCACGCCTTCGGCGATCATCGCGACGCCGCGCCACAGCACGAACACGGCTACGAGCAGAGAGAACAAGATCGGCGAGACGAACAGCATGATGGCGCACACGATGTTGACGATGCCCGAGAACAGGCCGATCCCCCATGCTGAGAAGCCGATGCTTTTCGATTTCATCGCTGCGAATATCTCGAACAGGCCGAACACGAGGAAGCACAGGGCCACCAGCCACGAGATGGCCGCGCCGCCCACCAGCGGATGCAGCACGAACATCAGGCCGATCAGCACGTCGAGGATCGCGTAGGCCAATGACCATCCCGACACGCTCATCATAGACCTGAAACGCACGTAGAACACGATGCCCAGCACGCCTGAGAGCAGGAAGCCCACGCCCGCGATCATGGCGATGGTGGCCAGCGTCAAGTTCGGCGCGAAGCAGCAGAGCAGGCCGCATGCGAGTAGCAGGATTCCCGCCAGTATCAGGCTCCAGTCCCATTTCTTCTTCAATGTCGCCATGAGCGCTCCTCCTCGTCTTGCCTTTCGGCATGCGTTTCTCTGACGCATTGTATCACCGGCTTGCGAGCGTCCGAGCGTTTGTGCGCGAAGGGCGGTTTGATGGCGCGAATCGCCGATTCGCCATGCAAGAGCCTTCGCCATACGAAAAAGCCCCGGTCTCCTCAAGCGGTTTGCGATGAACTGCGTGAGGAGACCGGGGCGAGGCGTGGGCCGAGGGTCGTTATGCGGTTTGTTTTCCCGGAGCAGCGTCGACGTCGTCGTCTTCCACGCGTCCGCGGATCTTCTTGACGCTGCGGCCAAGCATGCCGCCGAGCTTCGGAAGGTTCTTCGGTCCGAAGATGATAAGCACCACCACCAGAATAAGTATGAGCTCAGGCATGCCCATTCCGAATATCTTCATCGTGCGCTCCTTCCGGGCTTCCTCGCGTTCAGTGCCGAGCATTATAGCAACTTTAAATTTATAGTTACTATAATTTTGTAGTAAAACCGACAATTTCGACGAAAAGCGCGGACGGCTCTTATAATGCAGAGCAAACGGCACGGCGAATAGCGGAGGGCGGACGATGGAACAGCGGCAGGCGGACGGCGGGCAGTCGATGGGATTGCGCGAGCGCAAGCGCCGCGCCACGCGGGACGCCATCGAGCGGGCGGCCATCGCCTTGGTGAGCGAGCGCGGCTACGACAACGTCACCGTGGCTCAAATATGCGAGCTTTCTTCCGTATCGCAAGGCACGTTCTTCAACTACTTCCGCACGAAAGACGCGGCTATCGTGGGCATCGGCGAGTACGACCTCGATGCCGACTCTGTGCGCACCGCATTCGATCGCCTCATGCCCTGCTCGATGCTGCACGCCACGCTCACCCTGTTCCTCGAGGTGGCGGGATCGTTCGATTGGGAAAGCGATATCGCGGCGCAGCGGATCGCGCTCGTCAGCGAAACGCCCTCGCTCATGCAGCTGTTCTTGGACAACGCGTTCGGCTTCGTCAGCGATTTTCGCACTATCGTGGAGGCGTATTTTGAAGCGAATCCTTCGCTGCGCACATGCTCCGATGTTCTGAGCTCGGCGGAAGAGTCGTACATCGTCGTGTCCGAGGCGCTTGAAGCTGCGAAGTTCGCGCTGTACCGCGTCGCCGACGATCCGGCGTCCGGCCTGCCCAGTGCAGACGAAGTAGAAGCGGTGATCAGGCGCATCGTGGGATAGCGCCCACGGCGGCGGTTCGCTACACTGAATGCGAACCAGTTACGGCGACAGAAGGAGTGCGAATGTCCTGCGAACAGAACAGCCCGGTAGTCGGCATCATCATGGGATCCGAAAGCGACATGCCCGCAATGGAGCCGTGCATGAAGCAGCTCGACGAGTTCGGCGTGCCCTACGAGGTGAAGGTGGCTAGTGCGCACCGCAAGCCGGCCGAGGTGCACGAGTGGGCAAGTTCGGCGCACGAGCGAGGCATCCGCGTGATCGTGGCGGCGGCGGGCAAGGCGGCCCACCTGGGCGGCGTCGTGGCGGCGTACACGCCGAACCCCGTGATCACGGTGCCCATGAAGACCAGCGACCTGGGCGGGTTGGACTCGCTGCTGTCCATGGTGCAGATGCCCTCCGGCGTGCCCGTGGCCTGCGTCGCCATCAACGGCGCGAAGAACGCGGCCATCCTGGCCGTGCAAATCCTCGGCACCGGCTGCGACGCCGACCGTCAGAAGATCATCGACTTCAAGCGAGGCATGGCCGACGCGTAGGCGGCGTCCTGCTCGAACGGTTGCAACGTGCGGCCGGATGCGACCTGCATCCGGCCGCGCTGTTTCGTTAGAACGCTTGCGTTGCCACGTGTCGGTGACGCTTGATTCTCGATAGCGCTTTCTTGGCAACGAGCGTTGCGCCCTTCATGCAAGCCGATAGGGCAGCGAATGGCAAAAAGGCATCGAATTCGGAATCGCCCGCGCGGATCGCAAGGGCAAAAGAAAGCCCCTCTGTGCATAACGCCTGTTCGTGAGCGTGCTCTTCCGAGCGGCTTTGCGTCGGACACGGTCAAGGCGCGAGATTTCTTCCGAATTCGATGCCTTCTTGCCATTTAGAGATGCTGCGAGTTGCGCGGAAGCGCCACGATGTTTCACGTGAAACATTTGTACGTCTTCGCGGGGATGCAGGAGAAGGGCGCCAGCTGCATCCCGCACCGAATGCGCCCAATTTGCCGGGCGGTTTGGCGGTGCGTCCTTCGCGCCCCTCGCGGATGCGACCGCGCGAGGGGCGCGCTTGTGCGCTATCATGGATGCTCGAACGAAAGAACCCGGATGTTTCACATGAAACATCCGTACGCGATGGGGCGGGCGAGGACCATGACGAAGAAACTGCTGATGGGGAACGAGGCGTTCGCGCATGCGGCGTTGGAGGCCGGGGTGCGCGTGGTGGCGGGCTACCCGGGCACGCCGTCGTCCGAGCTGATCGAGACGGTGGCGAAGCTGCATGCCGACGGCGCCGCGCGCGGCATCCACGTGGAGTGGTCGACGAACGAGAAGTCGGCCTTGGAGCTGCTAGCGGGTGCGTCGTACACGGGCGCGCGCTGCCTGTTCACCTGCAAGCAGGTGGGCCTCAACGTCGCCAGCGACGCGCTGATGAGCTTGAACTACGTGGGCGTGAAGGGCGGCATGGTGCTGTTCGTGGCCGACGATCCCGGTCCCATCTCGTCGCAGACCGAGCAGGACACGCGCCGCTTTGCCAGCTTCGCGAAGCTGCCCGTGCTCGATCCCGCCACTCCCGACCAGGGCTTCGCCATGATGCAGGCCGCATTCGACCTGTCCGAGCGCTATCATACGCCCGTTATCGTGCGTCCCACCACGCGCATCAACCACGCCTCGACGTTCTTCGACGTCGCGGACGCCACCGACGCGCGCCCGGTGCCCGACGAGGGCTTCGAGCGCGACCCGAAGTGGGTCATCTTCCCGCGCCGCGCCTACCAGGCGCACGGCGAGATCAACGAGCGTTTGGCGGCCATCGCGCACGATTTCGCCGTCGAGCCCGCGCTGGCGGCGTTCAACCCGATGGTCGAGGGAGGCGCGCGGTCGACCGAGGATGTACGAACGAATGTTTCACGTGAAACATTCGACGACGGGAGCATGCCGAAGACGGCGACGAGTGCGGGCGCCAAGGCGGTGGGGATCGGCGCGGGCGTGTTGGAGTCCGCATCTGCCGCAGTCGCGCCGCGCCTCGGCATCGTGGCGGGCGGCGTGTCGGCCGCCTATGCGCGCGAGGCGCTGCGCATGGTGGAAGCGCGCGCGGCGGCAGCGGGCGTGGAAATGCCCGCGTACCGGTTCTGGCAGGTAGGCACGCCCTACCCGTTCCCTGAGGAGCTGGCCGCGACGTTCGCGGAAGGCCTCGACGAAGTGCTCGTTCTGGAAGAGCTGGACCACGTGCTGGAGGATGCGCTGCTCGTGCATGCTGGTCGCACGCATGCGACCTACGAAGTGCGCGGCCGTCTGACCGGCGACGCGCGCGACCGTGGCGAGAACGACGTGGACGATTGCGCCGCCCGCATCGCGCGTTTCCTCGGCATCCCGCAGGCGCTCGCCCCTGCAGCGGGCGCCCCTTCGGAATCCTATTCGGCATCGCCCGTCCCTGCGCAACAACCCGTTTCTGCGACGGCTGCATCGGCTTCTTCGCCTTCTGAGGTGTCGTCGTCCTCGTCCGCGGCGACTTCCGCTTCTGCCGACAAGTCTGGAACGAACGTTTCACGTGAAACGTTCGCCTACGACGCGCCTGCCGATGCGCCGCTGCCCGTGCGCCCGCCCGTGCTGTGCGCGGGCTGCCCCCATCGCGGCAGCTTCTACGCGGTGAAGCGCGCGCTGGGGAAGACGCCCGCCGTGCTGTGCGGCGACATCGGCTGCTACACGCTGGGCAACGCGATGCCGCTGGACGCCGTGGACACCTGCCTGTGCATGGGCGCGGGCATCACGATGGCGCAGGGCTTCGCCGTGGCCGAGCCGCACAAGAAGACGCTGGCGTTCGTGGGCGACTCCACGTTCTTCGCCAGCGGGCTGCCTGGCCTGGTGAACGCCGTGTACAACGGCCATGACATCACCGTGTGCGTGCTGGACAACGCCACCACGGCCATGACCGGCTCGCAGCCGCATCCCGGCACCGGCGTCACGCTCATGGGGCCGAAGCGCCAGCCCGTCTCCATCCCGCGCGTGTTGGAGGCCGTCGGCTTCGACTGCATCGTGCATGCGAACCCGCTCGACCTCGATGCGTCGGTGGCGGCCGTGAGCGAGGCGCTCGACCACGAAGGCCCCAGCGCCGTCCTGTTCGAGTCGCCGTGCATCCAGCTGGTGAAGCCGGACGCGCCCGCCGTCGTGGATGCCGAAACGTGCACGGGCTGCAAGAAGTGCATCACCGAGATCGGCTGTCCCGGCATCGGCTTCGACGCCGACGCGCGCGGCCCGCGCAGCAAGCAGCGTGGCCAGGCGTTCGTCGATCCCAGCCTCTGCAACGGCTGCGGCCTGTGCGTTCAAGTGTGCCCCTTCGACGCGCTGTCGATGACGGAACCCCAAACAGATGTTTCACGTGAAACATCGGCGTCGGAAGGAGGCTGCCATGCGTAACGTGTTGCTTTCGGGCGTAGGCGGACAGGGCACCGTGCTGGCGGCGAAGGTGCTGGCCCAGGCCGCGCAGGACAAGGGTTGGCAAGTGCGCACGGCCGAGACTATCGGCATGGCGCAGCGCGGCGGCAACGTGGTGTCGCACGTGCGCATGGGCGACGCGGGCGAGGAGGTGTTCGCGCCGCTGCTGGCCGAGGGCACGGCCGACCTCGTCATCGCGTTCGAACCGGCCGAGGCCGCTCGCGTGCTGCCGTTCCTCGCGCCCGACGGGCTGCTGGTCACGGCCACTACAGCCATCCAGCCGGTCACGGCGGCGCTGTCCGACAAGCCCTATCGCGCCGACAACGTGCTGGCGAGCATCGAGCGATCGCTGGCGGGCACCGGCGCGCGCTTCGTCGCGGTGGACGATGTCGCGCTTACCGACGCGGTGGGCAGCCGCAAGGTGTTGAACTCGGTGCTGCTGGCCAGCGCTCTCAAGGAGGGCCGCATCGCGCTCGACCTCGACGACCTGCGACGCGCCCTCGAGGAGTGCGTGAAGCCGCGCTTCGTCGCCCTCAACCTGGCCGCCGTCGACGCGGTGGCTGCGCGATAATCTTCGCGCCCCGCGCCC
>OGXN01003150.1_pt1 | contig 10012 bp, 8 predicted proteins | sample 1576281 | NCBI WGS metagenome assembly OGXN01 (sample SAMEA3541494, study PRJEB24748) | human gut metagenome | biome: human gut; feature: human-associated habitat; material: faeces | place: China | collected 2012
GAGAGGAGGAAACCATATGAGACAGGGAGGGAACATGGGGCGGATGCGTTTATACGTTCTCCCCCACTACTTCATCTTCTGCACAACCCCCAGCAGCACCCCATGAGGAACCACCTTCGTGAGCAGATGCAGCCCCTTTATCAGCGGACTATACACAGACATCCCCTGATTCCTGGCCGAAGCGGTCAGCGCCGAACGAACCACATCCTCCGCCTCCACCATACTGTACTTTTTGATAGCCAGGGTATCCTCGTGCTTCTCCGCCTTCTCAAAGAATTCGGTCCTGACAGGCCCCGGGCAGACGGCAGTCACATAAATTTCCTCCGGGCCAAGCTCCTCACGCAGAGCCCTTGACAGGCTGAGGACATAAGCTTTGCTGGCCGCATAGACAGCAAACCCCGGCTGCGGAAGAAATGCCGCGCTGCTCGCCATCATGATAATACGGCTTTTTCTTTTCATATAGGGAATGCAGGCATAGGTCATATCCGTCAGCGCCCTGCAGTTTATGTCCAGCATACCAAGCTGTTCCTGCCTTCCCAATCTGTTGAAATTCCCCATCATGCCATAGCCTGAACTGTTTATGAGCATACGGATAACGGGCCGTTCTTTTTTCAGAAGCTTACGGAAATGATCCATATCGGCATCGCTGGTAAGATCCATAGGAATTACTTTTGCCATATGATCCAGACGGGCGGCCAGTTCTTCCAGACGCTCCTCCCTTCTGGCTATCAGCCAGAATTCATCCACAGTATACAGGCCTGCATCCAGCTGCAGGGCAAATTCCCTTCCTATGCCGGAAGAAGCTCCGGTTATTATCACAACATTCATTTTCTGATGCTCCTCTCTTATTTTTCCAAAAGATATCCCCTCAGGGATACATTCGTATATTCTTCTGTCACAAAGTCATAATTAAAGGAAAGATACTCCAGATACAGACGGCAGTCATCATTACAGATGATTTCCCTGTGGGAACGGAAATACTCATAGCTTTCTTCCGAATATTTTTCCGTATCAAGATATCCATCCAGGTACTCCCTTAAATGAATGGTTATTGTTTTATTATCCCCATATGTAAAAGAATATTCTGTCAGTACGTCTTCTTCCGTATCATATCTGGCATACTCATTCACCGGATAGCAGTACCGGTAATCGGAAACATCCAGGACCGTAATCTCCTCTGAATGATAAAAATTGTAGGTATCGTGATAATCCGAATATCTCTCCGACCTGATTTCTTCCAGCTTTTGTTCTTGCTCATCCGTCAGTTGCTCCAGATATGCGCTCCCCGGCAGGTCATCATAAAGATACCAGTAAGCGCCGGACGCTCTGTCCAGTTCCCGCTGCGACAGCTCTGACAGCGTTTCCGCATTCAAAACCTTCTGCAGCGCGCTCTTCTGGTTCCTGTAAGAAATACTGAACATATTGATGCCCGGCACACAGCAGGCTGCAAAAACAAGACCGGCGAAAACAAGGAACAGAATGCCAGCCGACTGTCTTCTGAAATAATAAAGTGTTATGTACAGAATTTCGAACACAAGCAGCATGATACAGACATATCGCATGGGCGTGATTCCATTTTCGTAAATACGTATACCTATGGAATATGCCTGAAGCAGGACCAGAGGTGCAAACAGGTATGGCAGCAATCTGCTGATTTTCAGGAGCGGATTATGCTGGGTATAAAAGGAATTCATGGTCCATATGGGAAGTCCCGCAATAAACAGCCCTGTCAGGATACGGAAAATCGAATTGGACGGCATATCCCGGAAAATTAAAATTTTCAGGATATACACATATATTATGGCAAACGCACTGATCACAAGACCAGTCAGCACATATTTTATCAGGACCTCCGCAAAAGGTCCGTCATCCCCTGTCTTCGGCAGTACGCCGCGAAGCAGAGAGGATACATAAAAAATACCAAACAGGAGCACCTGTGCCTGAATGAAAATATCATAATCCACATCAAATAATTCCACGAGTATTCCCATGATCAGGCCTACTCCTATGATAAGTACAAAATATAAAATACTGACACGGACCGCCCATGCAAAAAAACGGGCCAAATATTCTTCCAGGGAAAAGCCGGCCTTCCGAAAACAGAAATAAACTGCCAGCGTAAAAAGCACCAGTTCATAACAGGCTATATACCGTGGAAGATAGAATTCAATCGTATCATACTCCCAGGCAAAAAACATACTGTCGTAATCCAGCGTAACCAGCCATGCAAAAAGAACTGCCGGAATAACAAACGCGATATAAAGGACAATGCGCAGCCACAGCTTCCTGCATTTCTGGTACAGGGCTTCCGTGAAAAAGCTGCCAGTGCCATAGAAAACCAAAAAGAACATGATCCTTCCCAAAAAGTCCATAACTGAGGAATCATTTATATTGATCAAAAGAACAAACAACAGGGTAAACAGCCAGATACTCCCCTGTGTGACAGGGAAACAGACAAATGTATTTTTCATATTCCCTTTAAAGGCAACAAATTTTTCTTTCAGTACTTCCATATACTTTCGTTTTCCTGCTGCGGGCATTTTTTCTTCCATAAGCACCTCCCTGTCCTTTTCATATAAAAACCTCCGGCTTACATACCCCAATTGTAGCATGTAAGCTGAAGGTTTTAAACGTTTTTACAAATTTTATTTCTGACAGTGTTCACAATAATAAATAGTTCCGCCCAGATAATTCCCTTTGCGGAGCTCATAACCGCAGCGGGGACAGGGCGACCAGAGTGTATTTTTGCTTAATATAGTGGAATATCCACCCTTTTGGCCAAACAGATCTTTTTCCGTATCCCGTCCTCCCTTGTCCGCCATTTCCCGGAGAACCGACTTTACCGCGTCGTACATCTTATGGTATTCTTCTTCATTCACATCGGCCATTTTGCGTTTGGGATGTATCCCACAGGTAAAAAGAATATCCTGCAGGGTACCGTTTCCCAGCCCCGGGATCCGCTGTTTTGTAGCCAGATAGGCCTTGGCGGAAAGCCTGCTGTCCTCTTCTTTTCTTAAAGATAAAAAATACGGGTAGTCAAAGGCTTCTGTCAGCGGAGATGGCTTTTCACAGGCAGCGGCATAATAGGGGCTGTCGTTGGTCCCTTCCGGGAACGCCCAGATGCCTCCATACATCTGAACGGTGCAGGTTATTGCCGTATTGTCATCAAATTCCAGATAGAGCTGGTGCCTTGCAGGGGCCTTTTTACTGTCTTCGTGATATTTGGGGGAGACTCCGTCCCCTAACAGGATACGGCAGTCCTCCGCTTCTGTTTCCAGCATTCCCCCTATCCCCCTGCTGATGCCGATCCGTTTTCCGGCCAGCAGATCGTCATAGCCTTCCGGGTTATCCGAATACCAGGTAAAGGAATGGGGAGTGTGCCCTGCCTGGACAAAGGAAATGATTTTCCCCTGAATGGTTTCATTTAATTGCTGTGCCAGCACATGGCTTTCCGGTATCTCAAGCATATGCATGTCCTCCCGTTTCTTCCCATTGTAGCAAACAAAAGCTGACAACTGTATGTCATATTTTTTCCGAAGATTTCTGAAGAATATGATGCAGCTTCTCCCTGAGCCAGACAGGTTCATGCACCTTAATATAAGGGCAGTAGGACAGAATCACCCCATACACCCAATCATCGATACTGTAGGCTGTCCTTATGAGAAAATCACCGTTTTCTTCGGGGAAAATTTCCTCTTCCCCGAAGCTGTCATAAATACGGTAGGCCTGAGAGCCTTCAATTTCCAGAATAACAGTGGTTAACTCCGGACAGGCCGACGTCTTTTTATCTTCCTGCTCCGCAGGGGCAGGCTCTGCGTTCCTTCCGCAGATGCGCCGGGAAGAAAAGGATTCATCAAGAATCTCAGGCCGCTTAATCCGAAGCACCTTGAAGGTTCTCATATCCTGTCTGTTTCTGCACCATGCGCGCAGATACCAGTTATGACTCTTAAAACACAGCTGAATGGGTTCCGCAATGCGGTGTTCCATCTTCCCGTCAGCGCTGTAATAGTCAAATGCAATCACACGGGACTGCAGAATAGCCTTTTTCAGCAGGGAAAAAAGCATTTCCTGCCTCCCGCTCCAGTCAGAAAAATCAATAGATACCCAATTGCTGCCTGATGTCTGGAAAAAATCTCCTAACTTCTGCAAAAGCTCCGTGTTATCCGAAGGGGCTGTTTCCCTGAGGCTTTCCAGCGCGGCGAGGATCTGTGCCTTTTCGTCCTCATTAACGAACATTTTGTCAATGACGCAATGCTCCATCAGGGAAATGCCGCCGCCTCTTCCCTTACTGGCAAAAACAGGGACTCCTGCCATACTGAGCATTTCCACATCCCTGTAAATGGTGCGCACGGATACCTCATATCTTTCTGCCAGTTCCCTTGCGGGGATCTTTTCCCGTTTCATCAGCTGATAGCAAATCCCAAACAGCCGGTTAACCATTTTACACCTCTATTTCTTTTTGTGGACGTTGCGGATAGTCTTCTTCTTAGCCGGTCTGCCTTCCGTTTTCCCCTTTGCCCTGTCATACCCTTTTCCGTTTCCGGCAGCGGCGGTGCCCCGGTTATCCGTCTGTTTTCGGGGCCTGATCAGACATTTTTTGTCAAACCCAATCAGATCGGTTCTTCCCGCCTTCGTCAATGCCTCAAGCACAAGGTCATAATTCTTGGGATTCCGGTATTGGATCAATGCCCTCTGCATTGCCTTATCGTGAGGATTCCTGCAGATATATACCGGTCTGCCGTCTCTGGGATCGATTCCCGTATAATACATTACCGTGGAAACCGTGGAAGGCGTGGGATAAAAGTCCTGTACCTGTTCCGGCATATATCCCAGATCCCGGAGATATTCCGCCAGCTCCACCGCTTCCTTCAAAGTGGAGCCCGGATGGGAGGACATCAGATAGGGAACGAGAAACTGGTTTTTCCCCAGCTCATCATTTAATTTTTTATATTTTTTGCGGAAACGTTCATATACCGCATTTTCCGGTTTGCCCATTCTGGTAAGAACCTCATCGGATATATGCTCAGGAGCCACCTTCAGCTGTCCGCTGATATGGTAATTTACCAGTTCCCTGAAAAAAGTATCATCCTTATCAGCCAGCAGGTAGTCAAAGCGGATACCTGAGCGGATAAAGACCTTCTTCACCCCGGGAAGAGCCCGCAGACTGCGCAGCAGCTCCAGATAATCCTGATGATCCGCCTTCAGGTTAGGACAGGGCTTCGGGAAAAGACACTGCCTGTTCTTACACACTCCCTGAGTCAGCTGCTTTTCACAGGAGGGAGCCCGGAAGTTGGCGGTAGGGCCGCCCACATCGTGGATGTATCCCTTGAAATCCGGATCCTTTATGATCAGCTCCGCCTCCTCCAGAATGGATTCATGGCTTCTGACCTGCACCGTACGCCCCTGATGGAAGGTCAGCGCACAGAAATTACAGCCGCCGAAGCATCCCCGGTTGCTGATCAGGGAAAACTTAATCTCACTGATCGCAGGAACGCCGCCCTTCTCTTCATAAGACGGATGATAGGTACGCATATAAGGCAGGGCATATACGGCATCCATTTCTTCTGTGGAAAGAGGCTCCGAAGGAGGGGTCTGTACCACATACTGGCCTCCCGGATATCCTTCCAGCAACGCCTTCCCGTTAAAAGGATCCGTATTGGAATACTGTACCATAAAGCTTTCCGCGTATTTTTTCTTATCTTCCTTCATGTCTTCATAGGAAGGCAGGATGATTCCGTCGTAAATACCTGAAATATCCTTTGTCTTGTAAACCGTTCCCGGAATAAAGGAAATATCCTTCACTTCTATTCCGCTGTTCAGGGCGTCGGCAATCTCCACAATGGATTTTTCGCCCATGCCATAAGAAATCAGATCCGCCTGGCTGTCCAGAAGGATGGAGCGTTTAAAGGAATCACTCCAGTAATCATAATGGGCCATACGTCGCAGGCTTGCTTCGATACCGCCGATAATGACGGGTACAGTCCGGTACACCCGGCGGATCAGATTGCAGTAGACCACAGTGGCATGATCGGGCCTTTTCCCGGCTTCCCCTCCCGGCGTATAGGCGTCGGAGGGCCGGCGTTTCCGGGATACAAAATAATGATTAACCATGGAATCCATGTTTCCGGAGGAAACCAGGAATCCCAGCCTGGGGCACCCGAAAATGCTGATGCTCTTCTCATCCTTCCAGTCCGGCTGGGAAATGATACAGACACTGTAGCCGTGCGCCTCCAGAATGCGGGTGATTATGGCATGTCCAAAGGAAGGGTGATCCACATAGGCGTCGCCGGTCACATACACAAAATCCGGCTGTGTGATCCCCCTGTCTTCCATCTCTTCTCTTGTTATCGGTAAAAATCCGGTAGTTGTCATTGATAAATCCATCCTTATAATTAATACAGAACTTCTGCAAAATGCCTGATATAAAAATCGGCAAGCGCTTTTTTCTCTTTTGTCTGATACAGCGAATAGGCGTCCTCCACGGCGCAGACCTTCATCCCCGCAGCCTTACCCGCCTGAATGCCGGGAATGATATCTTCAAAGACCAGGCATGCCTTCGGATCTGTCCGCAGCTGCTTTGCCACCGCAAGATAAATATCCGGAGCCGGTTTTCCGCGGCCCACATCACAGCCGGTCATAATACATTGGAAATAACGTTCCAGCCGGTGCACTTTGGCTATGCTTGTTACCAGTTCCCGGGAATTGCTTGTCGCGATTCCCAGCTTGATATTCCTCCCGCTGCACCATGACAGATATTCCCTGACCCCTTCTTTCAGCGGGACCTGGCTCATATACTTGTCCCAGGCCATCCGGTTCCAGTCCTCCTTTATCTTCTCCACAGAATCAGGCAGCCGGAATCGTTCTTTAAAATAACCGGCCGTTTCCGAGAAACTCATCCCCTCAATCTCACTCTGCAGCCCGGCAGGAGGCTCCAGCCCGAAACGTCCCAGATATTCGATATCAATATCCTTCCATATCCACATGGAATCCACGAGGGAACCGTCCAGATCAAATATAACCGCTTCTATTCCATCCATCATCATGGCTTATGCTTCCCTTCTATAAAAAGCCTGTAGCTGTTCCATACCTTCAAATTACATAAGCTTCTCAGCCTCATCCTTCGTAAGTTCGCGGAATTCTCCCCTGGCAAGCTTCTCATCCAGCCGAAGCTCCCCCATACTGAGACGCTTTAAATAAACCACATTCCTTCCCACAGCCTGCATCATACGCTTGACCTGATGGAATTTCCCCTCCGTAATGGTAAGAAGCCAGGCGGATTCAGCCCGGTCACTGCAGAATTCATCCTGAGCCGCCTGCGTAAGCCCAGCCGGACGGGTCTTTTCCGGAATATATTCCTGCGTACCGTCCGTCTGCCGCTGCTTCTCTCCGATATCCACGCCCTGCCGCAGGCTCATCTGCTGATCTTCCGACAGGCAGCCATCAATTTCCACATAATAGGTTTTAGGCACATGCCTGGACGGAGACAGCAGCCTGTGGGCCAGTTCCCCGTCATCCGTTATAAGAAGCAGCCCCTCCGTATCCTTATCCAGGCGTCCTACCGGAAACAGTTCCCTGTCAAGCAGCGGGTTTTTCTGTGCCCGCATCAGATCCAGAACTGTTTTGTCATGATTATCCCGGGTTGCGCTGACATATCCGGCAGGCTTATGGAGCATGAAATACACATATTTCCGATAGGAAACCTCACTGCCGTTTACACAGATACAATCAGAATTTTCATCAATTTTCTGTTCCGGGCTTTTTGCCGTTATCCCGTTGACCGTCACAGCCCCTTTTTTTACAAGCGCCTTAACCTGGCTCCTTGTTCCGGTTTTCATTTCACATAAAAATTTATCCAAACGAAGCATTCTGTTTCCCTTCCGAAGCATCTATAAACAAAAAATTCATTCAGCAGTCATTCCGGACGGCTGAAGCACATAGCTTTTAATAATAAGCAGCAAATATACCTCTGTCAAGTATACATGATTCCCCTCATTCTTACAAGGTTACAGTTGCCAAAGGAGGCTGTCCGATGCGCCGTTACACCCCGAGTGCCTACTCCCCCAAAAAAAGGAAAGAACGTATAGACTATCTGAAAAAGGTGCTTTTTCTCTGCCTGTTTGCCTTCCTTACCACAGCGATGCTCCTGGAAAATGAAAAAGCGCTGGCACTTTCCCTGACAGGCCTGAACCTGTGGTTCCAGAAAATGATCCCAACGCTTCTTCCCTTTATGATACTCTCCGGCATCCTTATCCGTATGAACCTGTCCGACAGCTTTGCCCATTTGTTTTCCCCGCTGTTCCGGCCCATATTCCAGTTATCCGATTCCTGCATTTATGTACTGGTTATCGGTTTCCTGTGCGGTTTTCCCATGGGTGCCCGTGTGACGGCGGAAAGCTACCAAAGAGGAAAGCTTTCCCGAAGGGAAGCCGAACTGATGCTGGCCTTCTGCAATAATATCGGCCCTATTTATTTCACCGGCTTTGTCTTTCATCTGTTTCCGGTGGAACACCCCTGGGCTTTTCTTGCAGGAATGTATCTGCTGCCTCTTCTTTACGGTTTGTTCCTTCGCTATACTTCCTACCGCGATATCCCAAGACCCGCACGGATCGGAGAAAGCGGAATAAATAAAATGTACTCATCCGTCAAAAAACACAGCCTGCATGCTGCAGAAGCCCCTGCCGCCGCAGAACAAAAAAGACTGCCCGGAGACCCTTCCCTTTTTGCGGAAATGCAGAATTCCATCGTATCCTCCCTGTGTGCCATAGCCTCTCTCGGAGGCTATATGATTCTCTTTAACCTGCTCAACCTGATTCCAGAAATCCTGCTTCCGTCCAAAATGACGGCACTGCAGGATATCATCGGCTGTATTCTGGAGATCACCAGCGGCCTGTCACGCCTGCCCGCCTCCATGGCCTTCTGGGGCTATGTGCTTCTTCCTTTCGGCGGCCTGTCCTGTATAGCCCAGACCTACAGCATGATTCAGGAGACGGATCTTTCCCTGAAGAACTATGTAGGCCATAAAATAGTGCAGACTATGCTGGCTTTTGTATATTATACATTCCTGTATGTTTTTTAACCGCCGCGTTTTTCTGCCGGAATTTATCTGGCGGCAAAAACTCCCGGCACGGCAAAATTACTGTCCGTATGATAATCATAGCCGTTATAAGCCCGGCACATAATGATGGGCTGGCTGCCTCCGGGAACCGTTATGGAAAATTGTATCGTATTTCCGCCCGCCCAGGGAGTCAGCACGGACCAGGTAATGCCGCCGTCAATACTGTAGCTGTAATACAGCATGCCGGACTGAGGATCTGATGCGCTCAGGGATATATCCACTTTTCCCGTATTCAGATCTGCGTTGGTTATCACCATATTTACATTCTCCGGCGGTGTGGAATCCGGTACGGCAACGCCGCCTGCGGGAGCAGGAACCTTACTGTACTGGTAATTGCTGAAATCCAGTCCGAGAGAGGGTGATTTCAGATGGAAATATTTGGCCACCGCTATGGCATCACTCACCCCAAAGTTAGCCAGCTTCTGCGGCGTGTTCGCCTGGGGGCTGTCAATGGGATGATCCATGTAGCAATGCTCAATAATAACACACGGAAGATCCAGTGCCCGGGAGGCACGGATAACTCCGTAATAATCGGTTCCGCGGCTGTTCAGCCTTGTTTTAACGCCTTTATTGTAAAGACCATACTGAGACATTTCCGCCAGCTGAAGCCGGCCGAAGGTCTGTCCCGCCGAATAATATTTACCGAAGGCTGAGGTCCAGACTTCGGTCCCGTAAAGATTATGCTCTGCGGACATATTAAAATGAAGTGAGAACAGGAAATCCGCATGATACGCTTTGGCTATCTGCGCCCTCTGCTCTAAAGACAGCTCCTGATCCGTCGTCCGTGTAAGATATACCTCCACCCCTTCAAACTGTTCCAGTGTCTGCTTCATGGCCTGCGCCACCTGGAGCGTCAGATTTTTCTCCACATAATGAGGAAGCACTTCCCCGCCCCTG
>OGXN01003152.1_pt1 | contig 10012 bp, 18 predicted proteins | sample 1576281 | NCBI WGS metagenome assembly OGXN01 (sample SAMEA3541494, study PRJEB24748) | human gut metagenome | biome: human gut; feature: human-associated habitat; material: faeces | place: China | collected 2012
GCCTGAATTCAAAGCGATGAAATAACTGGAAATTTGCGGGATTTTCCAAATTTCTTCAGGATTTGGATAACCTTCGGCAATGGTGGCGGTAATGTTGAGCGCCATATCAATTTCCTTGTTTTTGAACGCCAGGGACTGCGCGTCAGAATCTGCCATCACTAAGAATGTGATCCGCGGCATTGTGATGCTTTCGGCGTCATAGTAGTTGTCGTTTTTTACGACGACGGCTTTTTCGTTTTCATTGCATTCTTCCAGCGTGTAGGGGCCGACTGTCGGATAACCTGGCTTGAAGGCCCATGACGATTCGTGGGCGTCGGCGATGTCTGCGCGCAAAGGCCGCCAGACGTAGTTGGTCAGCATCTGCGGGAACCAGGCGCACGGCTTGATCAGTGTGAGAACTAAAGTGTTATCATCCGGAGTACTGACACCTTCAATTTCAATCTGGGTTGGGTCGAGATCCAGATTACCGGCAATCGCTTCGGCGCCGGCCAGATAAGTCATCGGATAGTAGATCGACCAGGAATTGTCTGCGCCATAAGTCAAATTGCGCAGAATACCATATTTGAAATCACCGGATGTCAGCGGCTGACCATCACTCCAGATAACACCTTCGCGAAGGGTGAAGGTATAGGTCAATCCATCGTCAGACACCGTGTAGTCCTGACACAAATCATGAACAATCTGATTGTTCTCATCCGCCCGGAACAGTCCGGCTGTCAGATGACGCAGGACGTAATCATTGACGGTTTCCTGAGTTAAGCCTGGATCTAAGGTTGTGATCTGGCCGCCGATGGCGACGGTCAGTCCGTCTTTCGGATCCCGGTTTCCCTGCGCAGCGTTTTGTGACGAACAGGCCGTTGTGAATAAAAGCATGACAGCGCATAGAAGGGTAAGCATTTTCTTCATCATTTTTTCCTCCTCAGAAATGAATCTGACAAACAAAAACCGCGTACTATTACATACGCGGCTGATTCACCGTTTTCTATGCAATAGCGCCTCTTCATTGAATGAAGGAGTGCTGCGGGTATTTCCTGCAGCCCCATAACAGACTTCTGCCAAAGTCTGCTATTCGGCGGTGGTTGCCTTTCTGAAAGAGTCATCGCCTGCCGGCTTCTCATTCCTACTCATCTGCACCGCTACCTCTACATGTTTCTGTTGTATGTTATTAGTCTATCCGTTATTCGCGGAAAGTCAAGCAGTTTTAGAGAATTTCCAGAAATTAAAATGAAAATTTCCATTAACTCATGAAAAATGAAACCATTTTTGATGTCATGTTTGACAGATAGCGGGAATAAGAAGCCCGGTAATAGAAGGAAGTATGAGAACAGGATGGAAAAATTTATAAAGTGTTCAAAAATTGAGGTCATAAAGTTGTGTTATTTAGATCTGAAATTGGAAAAAATAAAAAGCCCCGGAATCCGGAGCTTGGTTTTCATTGGAGCAGATGAGCGGAATATAAGAAGCCTAAAAAATATTAAAAATTTTCAAAAATAAAGCATTTTTTAGTTGTTTTTTTGTTTTATTTGCATAGTTTAAAGAACATTTTCGTCTTTTTTCGTCTTTCTGTATGGAAATATAAGGAATTTACCATTGCCACATATGAAGGAAAATTATGGTGTGCCTTGTTATAATATTCGGGTGATTAAAATTTTGATATACGAAGCGCGTACCAAAGAAGGTCTATCACTGAGAAAATTGTCTGAGTTAACGGGCATAAGTAAAACTAGACTCAACGATATAGAAAACGAAAAGCGATCCCCAACACTCAATGAATTGGAAAGGATCGCTAATATATTAGATGTAAAAGTAGAATCTCTTTATAAGATAAAATCATCCTTGTGATTTTCTTTATACCTTTCAAGATAATCTTTTATATCATCTACAGATTCGATGATTTTACCTGTATAAGGATTTTTCTGTCCTTTATAGCGAGAAAACAAATACTCAAGAACTTTCTGATCTGCGGATTCTTTTATAACCTGGTTGAGATTTTTAATTTTGAGGTTGTAGGATTTATCATGATTCTTAACTTTATTGTTATATTCATTTAACAGCTTTTGCTTTTCGTTCTTCAGTTCGGTGTTACAATTTTTTTCATAAGCTGCATAATGTCTATCAAATAATATAAGCAAAATAAAACCGACAATAGCGGTATAAATGGTTATTGCAATGAAAAAATCAGTTTTGGTATTGAATATAACGCCTTGTTTCTTTGCATCAAAGTATTCAGGACTTACTTTTTCTGAATTAGTATTATCTTTGTGGTTATAAACAGGATCAGAATCTTTTGAATAACTATATGAGTTGGAACTACTACTTGATGAGTTGTTACTATAACTACTATTGTTTTGCGTGCTAGAAACCGAGTAGGAGCTAGTATCACCATCATTGTGACAATGATATTCGCCATATTCTAAGCCCCATTTTTCACAGTCAGTTCGACACGTATGGCATCCGTTACCGTCGGTTTTTCCTGGGTGTGCTAAAACGGGTGCAGTACTAAATACAAAAAGTATTATAATAAGAGTAATTATCTTCTTCATAATCACTCTTCAAGAATCATTAAATTATCAGCGCAATCTTTCATAACAGAAACCATAATGTCAACTTCTCTTGGGCAAGTCTCGATTGAACAATGATATTCTGTATCATTATCATAGAACTCATAACGAACTTCTTTTCCATTATTCAATTCTACATATTGATAACCGTAGTATCCCCAAACACCATCTTCAACCAAGAAGGTATATTCGCCTGTTTTGGGATTGTATGAGAATTGATGGTTAAATTCTTTTCCTTTTTGCTCATAGCAGTCTCGATCAATTGTATACCATCCTTTTTGGTATTCATCTGGCACTTGGCAAGCTACTTCATATTCGTTTTTAGGCTTGTAGATAATGGATAAAATAATCAAGAAACAAACCGCACAGAATATAAAATCTTTCATGTTATACACCTCAAAATTATAATATCATAATTTATAATAATAATCCCAAAGTATGCGAAAAATCAAATAAAATTGTTGAATTTCTGCATTTGTCCGTGTACACGGACAAATTATGTGATTTTATTACAAATTTCGGCTTTTATGATATTCTTGGGGTAAATAAATTAGAAAGGGAACGCAAATGAAGCTGGACGAAGTAAAAAAATACATAATAGAAATGATTCAGCGGATCGACAATCAAGAATTTTTGGAAAGGCTGTATTGGAAGACTATACGAGAATTCATAAAAAAGTGAGGAAAGCAAAATCCTCACTTTTTTATTTGGAATGTTTTTTGTAATTCGGCTTCAAATAGATCGCGCAGCGCAGGATCGAGGTTAACGTAAAACTTCACCAGCGCTTTACCAACTTCAGAGAGTTTATATTCATCAGCAAGTTCATCTACAATTGTTTCAGGAGCTTCCATAAACATTTCACCTGAACCATCTCTGAGCCAAAAATAGTTAACGTTCCAAGTTCTACATATTGCTTTAATCATTTGCTCAGTTAAATTGCGATTGCCACTTTCTATATTGGAAATAGCGACTTTGGTAACGCCTAACTCACCGCCGAATTTTTCTAGGGTTAACCCTAGTTTTTTTCTTAATAATTTAACTCGCTCGTTCATTTTTGATACCTCCCATAAAAAGAATAGCACTAACGAAAGATAAAGGCAATTGCAAAAGTTATCAAAGATAACAAAAATTATTGACAAGTAATTCATAGATTACTATAATGTAATCAGAGATAACAAGGAGGTGAACATCAAATGACAGTACAAATCGACAAGACCAAGGCTCAGGCTGAAGAATTTGCAAAAAACACCGCATCACAGATTCCGACCGACATTCCAAAGCTGCTTGAAGCGATGTCAAATTTTATGGCTGCATGTGCTGCGCAGTCATCAGAAAAAAGAAAGGAGAAGTAGAAGCAATGAATAACATGATTGATATGTCTGATCTGAACGATCTCAGCTTATTAAAGAGCCACATAATCTACGCCAGTGAATTCGAGGAGCTTTCAAAAGAACGCCAGATGGAGATTTACAAATATTGCAAGTTTCACGCTACCTTTCCTTGTTGCAAGGAAAACCTGAAGCAAATCAGATACGCCGCAACAAAACTGTATTTTGGTTTTTAAAGGAAGGCGTAGATGCATGACAGAAGAAAAGATCATTCGTCTGAAAAAAGACTCAGAAATGACGACAGAAGAATTGCTCAAAAAGCCATTCTTAAGGTCGAAACACGTCGAAAGAATTCTGGATGTTTCCAATGCTACTGCTTGCTCGATCATAAGGAATTTGAAAAAAGTTTACAACGTTGATCCTGACAAGCTGCCAGTCATTTCTAGTATTCCAACAGAGTGTTTCATCGATTATTACGGTATAGGGAAAAGAAGATATACCGGGAAAGGAAAATGAAATGACAACAAATAAAGTATTTGCTCCACTTGTAAAAGCAAACTTCAATATATTAATGAATTCACTGCGTAATTTGGAGAACTTAAATTCCGACCTTCTTGCAGAAGTCACAATAGAAGATGGTTTCGTAAGAATCGCGATCAGAAGCAAATCTGACCCAAGATGCACGTACTTTCTTCGCTGTTTAATTGTATGTGATGCTCATTTCGCGAGCGAAGAAATATTCAAAACACAAGAGCTGGTTGATTTGTTGATTAATTTGAACCGTTATTATCACGTTCGCAAAGCTGCCCTCGGAAAGTTGGTGGATCGATGAAAAAGCTACGCAGCCTGATCGTCATTGCGGCGTGTCTAATGCTGGTTTCGGCTCATTACATAGATAAGCAAGTAACAGAAGCGGGCACATATCAAGCGCCGTCGCGCGCAATCTATATCGCTGACCTGCCAGTTGACGATCCGGCCTATACCGCTGACTTTGTGGTCAGCTATCATCCCTTTCCGGGGACAGGTAAACGATTTGAGGATCGCACAGGTATCCCGGCAGAAGTCTTTGATCAAATGGCTGAGGATGCTGGCATATCCTCCGCCTACGCCGCCGCGCGATTTGCGTTAGAAACCGGATGGGGTAAATCCAATCTGTGGATCAATTATAACAATCCCGCAGGCATTAAATGTGGCCAACGATATTGCCGCTACGCAACGCCCAGAGATGGCCTTACAGCCATGTTTAACCTGATGGCAGATTACTACACCAACGGACTTACAACCGTCGCTCAGCAGTCTGAACGTTGGTCTGCAAGCGATGACACGGAAACGATATTAGAAATCATGGAGGGCTTTAGAGATGAATAAACAGCGCCGCACCACACTTAACCAAATTAATGATTTGATTGCAAGCGTCTATGAAGATCTGGAAAGCTGCAAAGATCAGGAAGAAGAATACCGGGATAACATGCCGGAAAATCTTCAGGGCAGCGAACGCTATGAAAAAGCGGATGACGCTGTGAACATGTTGGAAGAAGCCTTGGAGTCCTTACAGCAGGCGATGGATAACATTCAGGAGGTGATCGAATCATGAATAACATGATCTGCCGCAAACTGCGCAGCCGGAAAGGTAAAAAATATTTCTACTGCTCGAAACAGCGAACGGAAATTCCACTGGAAGAAGCCGGAACGGTGTGCGCTGGCTGCCCATTAAGAGAGTACAGGCAACAGACACCGCTGCGCAAAACGCCTGCCAGCGCCCGCGCGAAGGCCGTCAGCATTAGTCCAAAAGTTAAAAAGGTTGTCTATGGTCGAGATCACGGAACTTGCATCTTTTGTGGCGCTCCTGGGCTACCTGAAATGCATGTAGTTCCGCGATTCAAAGGAGGTTTAGGTGTTGCAAGCAATATCGTCTGTGCATGCCGTGAGTGCCACAGACGAGCGGATCAGACAAGCGATCGAGCGGACATGATCCGCTTTGCGATCAGTTACTTAAAATTCTACGATCCAGATTGGACAGAAGAGTCGGTGATTTATCGGAAAGGGGAAACGCCATGCCAAAGCAAGAACCTGTCAGCGCTCAAATTGATTTAGAAGACAAAACGAATAAGATCGTTAAAAAGGTCTTCGACATCATAAAAAAGGAAAGTTTGTCGATCGCGGAGTATAAAGCAGTAATCAATAAATTAAACAAAGCCGTTTACGGGAATGCAAAGATAGGGGGATAACGATGCCGAACAGGATCTTGAAAGAATCAATCTGCATGTCGGATAACCTTGCCCTCGTCAGTGCAGATGCCGAAAGGCTTTTTTACCGCCTAATCGTAAAATGCGATGATTACGGCGTTTATTATGGGCATGAACAGATTATAAAAAACACTTGCTTTGCTGCAAACGCCGATCAAATTCCAACAGATCAAATCGTTAAAAATCTCATGGAATTGGAAATTGCGAATCTTATTGAACGTTATGAGGTCAACGGGAAACGATACATCCATATCACAACATGGCATGATCACCAGAAAATCCGTAATAAAAATCCGAAATATCCATTGCCGGCTTGGGTCATGCCGGACGCATCGACCGACTACGAAATCAAGCAAAGGCAAGTGAATTCAAACGCAGGCAATCGTAAACAAATGATTTCTGATGAAGACAATTGCGGACAATTGCGGACAAGTGAAAACAATTGTATTAAAAGTAACGAATCTCCGGACGATGTTACAAAAAGTACAATTGCGGACAATTGCGGACAAGTTAAAACAAGTGAAAACAATTGCGATCATTTGCGCCCGTATTCGTATTCGGAATCGTATTCGGGAACGGAATCGGGAACGGAATCGAATTCGGAAGACCACTCTGCCGAAATTAGTTATCTATTCTTCGGCGAGCACAAAACTGTCCGAGGAATCCCCGCATTTGTCAAAGATGTGATTTTTTACCTGAACTTCAAAGCGGGCAAAAGCTTTTCGGAATCCGATCCTGTCTGCACTCAATATGCGAAAGAGCGGTTGAGCGAAGGATTTAACCCGCAAGATTTCTTTACCATCATTGCAAAGAAATCGACAGAATGGGGGCGCAGCAACACAATGAACCGTTATCTTCAGCCTTCGACGTTGTTCAGCGCAAAAAATTTCAAAGCTTATCGAGATCAGCAAACTCGAGTCGATGTGTTACCTGACTACATGGAGCGTGAGAAAGCAGGATTGCCACCTCTTGAAGAGGAGGAACAGTCATGACAAACAAGAAATATAAATTGCCTTGTGATTTATGTGGCGAATGGCATGTGTGTAAAACGTATCAAGGCAAACTGGTGCTATGCAACGAATGCGCCATGAAGTTAACGCAAGACCTTGTAGACGATCACTATGATCCAGAGGAGGGCGTTGTGGTTATGCGGTTTAATTTTGACCGCATTGATCCACATGTGGTCTACGAAGAACGATACAAAGACTGTGAGGATCGCAATCCTGCAATCCTGAACAAGATGCGCGAAGGATATAGGACAGTCGAGAGCCTAAGCAAAGTCCTTCAGTGGCCGACACAGTCGGTGCAGGACGCGATCAAGGACATGGTCAATAACAATGTCGCCTATTATGACGGCGCGTATTTTTGGCCGGTGATGCCGTTTTGAAAAAAAACGATCTCGCAGAACGGCTCGACGAATTTTTAACGGCGGTACGGAGTGAGGATGAACTGACCAAAAGAACGTTAGACAAGTATCGCCGTGACATCCAAAAGCTGATCGATTATCTCGATCCGGCCGATGAGCTGACCAAGGCAAAAATGCTGGACTACCGGGATTATCTGGTAGCAGCAGGATATGAAAAATCGTCGATTAACAGCTTTGTGGTCGTTGCTAACAAATATTTGTGCTGGCTCGGAAGCCCTGATTTGTGTGCAGGGCAGCTCAAGATACAATCCACATCGTTTGACGATGCGATCAGCCCTGTTGACTATGAGCGGCTGCTTCGGCGTGCGAAGCTTATCGGGCAGCAGGACACCTATATGGCAATGAAAATCTTTGGAAACACAGGCATCCGAATATCGGAACTGCGGTATTTTACAGTCGAGAACTTGGAGCGCTGCACCAATCACAAAAAGGCAATCCGGGTGACCAATAAAGGCAAAACCCGTGACGTTCCAATACGGCAGGAATTGTTCAGGGAACTTAAAGCGTATTGTCGGAAAAACAAAATCAAGTCGGGCCCGATCATCTATAACCCTGACACCGGAAAGATGTATGCCGATTCAACGATTTGGCGCCGGATTCAGAAGCTGGCCGGAATGGCTAAGGTGTCGCTGGACTCCGCGCACCCACACGCCTTTCGGCACATGTTTGCGAAACAATACCTGGCTGCCGGTGGCAATTATTTTGACCTTAAGACGATCCTTGGCCATAGCAAATTGGACACGACGCAGATTTATGCGCAGAGTACGCTGCTCGAGCAACGGAAAGCGATAGAGAGGATGAAATACTGATGCTCGATAAATTGAATGCAAAAATAACAAGAGCACAAGAACGTATTGAATCCATTTATAACGATACTGATGGAAGGTGTTATCTATCGTTCAGCGGTGGTAAAGACAGTACCGTTATTCTGGCGCTGATCAAACAATGCGAAGGCCTTTTGACAATCCCGCCAGGGGCGATTCCAGCGGTATTTAACGACACAGGCATAGAACTTGGCGCAACAGCTGAATTTGTTCGTTGGGTTCAGGAAAACTGGTATAACAATGTAATCACAATCCGCCACGATCCAAGAGATTCATTTGATTGGATTTTGAAGAACAAAGGAAAGCCGATCAAGAGCAAACTTAAATCTGAAAATCTTGGGAAATGGAAAAGGAATCCAGATAATCCTTTTTATCTCAAGCAGTTGCTCGGCGATAATACAGGGCGTTATAAAAATACGATGATAGCAGATCACGACTTGCATTTTCTGCATCCTGATTTTGACATAAAAGTTGATAATAAATGCTGCCAATTTCTGAAGAAAAAACCATTCGATAAGTGGTCACGAGAAAATTTTATGAAAGGTAATATGACGGGTGAACGTGCAGCTGAAGGTGGAGCGCGATTAGCCAACATGCAAGCGCGGGTCAGGGCAGGAGGGACAGCCTGCACAAGAACAAAAGGAAATATGATTGTAAAGCTGCCTATTGTTGACTGGACAGATGAGGATGTTGACGAATTTATAAAAACTTACAATGTACCACTATCTAAAGCCTATACAGTTTACGGAGCTGATCGCACCGGGTGCATCGGATGTCCGTTTGCAGGCCAACACCTAGCTCAATCACTTAAAGCATTGTATAGCTATGAGCCATTACGTTATAAAGCAGCGCTTCACTGGCTTAAGGATGTTTATATCGCCCAAGATGTTGTTCTTCCGTTCGATCCTGAATACGAAAAAGAGCGTAAGGAAAAATGGGAAACTATGTACGGGCAAATGCGATATGAAATGATCCTGAAATATCGTCCTGAAAAAATGAAAAAGTGGGATCACAGACAGGAGGAATTGTTTTAATGATTAAATTTAAAAAGAAAGAAACCATTGCAGCAAAAGACAAGACTGTGTTTGATGGCTGGTGTAGCGGAGTAATTCCGATTTCCATTGCCATAGCAAGGCTTGAAGAAAACAACGATCTCGAACCGGGAACGATAAGCGAAAGTGAGTTTAGGAAAGAAGCTTTATTCCTCGGCTATTGGAGGACAAGGTGAAAAGGAAACTGAATCCAATTGAGGAATACGCCCCGCAGATAGTGCATGAAATCAGCCGCTGGAATTATATCCTTGAAAATGGGTGTAATGATCCATTCTGGCCAGATGGTTGCCATATGAATCTTATACGGAATCACATAATTTCTTACAAACTGGAAATTGCGGAATACTGCAAAGCAACGGGAGCGGAGCTACCGCCAGAATACTACCTGCCTACACCGCCAGAGGTAGATGATAATTACATGGTTATGAAAAAAGGGAAAAGAGCGGATCGGATTAAGCAGCTGGAAGAATTCAGTAACCAGACAAAAAAACAGATCAAAAAAATGCAGCCGGAAGATGGTCAGCTCACTCTGCTTTAGCAAAACGATGATTTACAACATTCGAAGTCCTAAAAAG
>OGXN01003153.1_pt1 | contig 10011 bp, 11 predicted proteins | sample 1576281 | NCBI WGS metagenome assembly OGXN01 (sample SAMEA3541494, study PRJEB24748) | human gut metagenome | biome: human gut; feature: human-associated habitat; material: faeces | place: China | collected 2012
CAGACGAAGTGAACCAGACACTCGCCAGCAAGCTGGCGTGGCTCTATGTCTTCGACCGCCACCGCGTCTGGATCACTCCACCTGCCCAACTAATAATATCACATTACCAAAAGAGAAAAATTGTATGTTATTTATCTTCTAAATTTTATAGGATAGATAATACAAGCACTTAATGCTATAACAAATAATGAAACTAATATAAACAATCAAAATATAACAAAATCCATAATATTCCTATATAGATAAGTTTTGCATAAATATAGTGATACGATAACCTAAAATTTTAGGATTTGTTTTTTTGATTGCTTAACTCTTTTGGTTCTAGAACAATAATCTCTTTTCCCTCTTTTTCCATTCGTTTTATGAAATTGTCGAAGTGGTCTGTCATAGCATCAACAAAAAATGCTTTTTTCTTTCTTCCATTAATGTACACATTCATACCACCACGTTTCATTTTACAATATGATATATCCGATATTTTCCAATGACTTTTAAATAGAAATACCTTTATAACAGTAACATCATTGTCGTCTACACAAATATCCCAAACGCCCTTGAGTGGTGCAATCATTCCCAAAAACATCAGTCCTAAAAGAGCAACAACTATAATCATAATAAAGGTATTTTTCTTAAATATTTCAGGTTCGTCTATTAGTGCAAATACCATTGCACCAATCACAAAAATAGCTCCAACAGCACAAACTATACTTACATCAGTTATTGTCCTAACCGTAAATTTTTTTAAGGATTGTGTTTGCTTATGATTTCTTCTTTGCATTATGTCCAAAACAAATAAAACAATATATGTTGTTATAATTGCTCCTATATATTTCATACAGTATCCCCTCCAAAACCTCTAGTCTCTATTTATTAGAGTATATCATCAAAAAATCAAGTAGTCATTATTTTTCTGCTATCCGTCACAATATTTTTTATCCCATGTCTTATCAAGAGAGCAAGCATTGCTTACGCAACAAGCTCTTGACAATCCATGTTCTAAAAAAATGGTAGATAATCAAGCAGAAAAAGGACACTTTATGCTATGTTACAGCAACAAAAAGACATCTCATATCTTGTATGAAATGCCATTTTGTTTTTTTTATGTTATTTTCTTTGTCGTATCAAGGTTCTTTCAATCGTAGTAAATTAGTGGTAAATTTCTTTTGTATTTTCATTCATATTGCTTAAAGTCCCTGTATTTATGCAGATAATCAGATTTTTAATCTTTTTTTAAACAAAAAAATATGAGATAAGATTAAAGTTATTTTTGAATATATTAAGATATAATGATAGGAATGGACTAATGTAAGAATTTAATTTTGTTGTGTTAATATTTTTGCATATATAAGAAACATTGTGAATGTATTGCTCTCAAAAAAGATGAATAAAAAAATTCATTAAAATAAATTAACAAGCTTTATCAAAAAAAGCAATTATTAATTAATGATTATTGTTGTGATAGATAAAGTAATCTTGACTTTTTTTGATAAATCAGTGTCAAAAAAGGTAATATTGCAAGGTGAATAAATGAAAAATTGATAAGATATTATTGATAAAATAATTCACATCAAAAGAAATTGAAAATCGCACAGATATCTAAGTGGTTCTATGAGTTTTTGACAGATTACAGTCATTTATTGCACATTTATAAATAAGGTACATTAAAATCAATAAACTAAAGGAAGGAAATCAAATTATTATGAGTTCTATTCGAAAAAATATTGTATTTATTTTGGGAAGTTATTATCCTAATTATTCTGCTGTTGGCAAATGTTTAGGGAATATAGCAGATATTTTAGAAGAAGATTACAATATAACTGTTATAAGTATGAAAAACAAATTTGATCAAGAAGAAAAAGCCATCTATCGAAGGCAAGATATTATTAGAGTATCTACAAAATATTTAGATAAACGCATGATTATTAAGGAAAAAATTAAAGCAAGTGAAGGTATAAAAAAATATATATATTTAAAATGTGAAAAAATTTTAAGATTATATTGTTTTTTTAGAATAATCTTTTCAAAAAACACTATAGATAAAGCTTTAGAAAAAAAATTTATTCTTGCTTTACAAAATATAAATAGTCCCATCGATTATATCATACCCACATGTAGTCCGTTTGAAAGTATAAATGCTGCTCTAAAATTCAAAGAAAGAAAAGATGTTGAGATTATTCCATTTATATTTGACTTATTTGCTGAAAACAATAATCTAAATAGATGTACATTTAATAAACGATTGAAAAAGAAAGCTAATATGAGATTAGAAAGGAAAATGCTAGAACATTCTAAATGTATTTTTTATGTTTCAAATTGGACAGACTATTTAAATGAAAATTTTTCAGAATTTCTAACTAAGTCTATAGAAGTAGAACATCCACTTTTGATAAAAAAAATGAGTGCATAAATAAATCTTATGATGAAAATATTCATATAGTTTATACAGGTATTTTAGATGAAAAAATAAGAAATCCAGAATTCGCTTTAGAATTACTTATACAAATGTCTAAAGATATTGTGGGTGATTTTTATTCGTTTGGATCAGGAAATATATTTGTAGAAAAACAGTCAAATAAATTTCCGGAGAAGGTTATTTCTCATGGTAAAGTTACTAGTGTGGAAGCTTCAAAAGCTAGATTGATGGGAAATATTCTTTTATCCATAGGTAATAAGAATGTGACACAAATTCCTAGTAAAACATTTGAATATATATCAACTGGAAAAGCAATCTTGCATATTGCAGAAAATTCTTCGGATCCAACAATAAAATTACTAGATAAATATCCAGCAAAAATGATAGTTATAAAAAATGAATTTTACGATATAGGGGAAATCGAAAAATTTATTAGAAAAAACCAGTTTACAGATATTCCATTCGATTCGATATTAAAAATGTATTACTTTGCTTATCCACCATATATTTGTGAAAAAATGAAATCTCAATTAACCGTTTAAATAAGGTAAGATAGCACAAAATAAGAGTCATGACTAGAGATCATATGGAGCCTTATCATTTAATGGGGGGAGAGATTTGATGTTACTAGTGAGCAAAAGTTGTTTTTAATACATAAATTGGTAGGAATGCTACATGTCAACCCATGTTTAAAGAAATTAAGGTAAATAAGTAAAGTTAATAATTAATTATTTACCTTTGTAATTTAGAAAGAATGGAGAAATATATGAGAGAAATAGAATTAGAGGAATTAAAAAAAATACAATTAGAAATCATGCAAGTTGTACATGATTTTTGTGTGGATAACAAAATAGATTATTCTTTAACTTATGGTACTTTGATCGGAGTCATTAGACACAAAGGATATATCCCTTGGGATGATGATATAGACATATGTATGACACGACCAGAATACAACAAATTTATCAAAATGTTTAATAATAAAAATGAAAGATATAAAGTTTATTCTTTTGAATTAAATAATAATTATCCTTTTCCATTTGCAAAAATTATTGATACACATACAGTGTTGATAGAAAAAAGTGATATTAAATTCAAAATGGGTATAAATATTGATTTATTTCCTATCGATGCTGTAGATGCTAAACAAATTGTTTTAAAAAGACAAATACGATTAAAAAAAATATACAATGTAAAAGTTGTAAAATTGGTAAAAAGTAGAAAATTGCACAAAAACTTTATACTATTTGTTGGAAAACTATTGTTTATTTTTATTCCACTTAAATTAATAGTGAAACTTATGTGTAATAATGCAAGTCATTATAATTATGATAGTTCAAATTATGTATCATGTGTTGCTTTTGGTTCAAAAAATAATCAACCTATAAAGAAAGAAATATTTAGTAAATATTTATTATTACCTTTTGAAAATAAAGAATTCTTTGTAATGGAAGGGTATGATCAATATTTAAAAAGCATATATGGCGATTATTTGGAACTACCTCCAAAAAATGAGCAGATTACACATCATGCTTTTAAAGCATTTTATATTGATTAAAAACACCTTTAATAAAATACAAATTTGAATGGTAGTGAAGATAAAAAATTATTTATTTCTTTGGATGATGATATAGATATTTTAATGTTAAGAAATGAATATGATAAAGTTTGCAAAATAATGAAAAAATTAACTCTAATAAGTTTTTTTTATGTGTGGAACGATAAAGATTATGGTCTATTATTTGGAAGGAAACAAAGGTTTTACTGAGACTCTTTGCTCTTATTTGAAAGAAGCTAAAAACCAGTGCCCAATCATAATCTCGTCTTCTATTCAAGCAGCTAGTGATAATGATTATGGAAAAAGTAAAAAAGAAGGCGAAGATTTTCTTCTTGCTTTTGGTAAAGAAAATGGGAATCCTATTTATATTTACTGATTTGTTAATCTGTTCGGTAAATTGTGCAGACCAAATTATAACAGTGTAGTTGCGACATGTTGTTATAATATTGCTCATGGTTTGGATATACAAATTAATGATCCTGATGTTGTATAGGTGATGTTGTAGAAAAAATCATTTTTTGCATTTGTAGCAATCCTTATATCTTTGATGGTATTCATTGTGGAGTGGAAAAGGTCTATAATTGTTCACTAGGTGATTTAGCAGAAACGATAAAGAGGTTTAAAGACTCAAGAATGACTTTACAAATCATTGATCAAGAAGATGGATTAACAAAGAAACTATATGCAACATATTTAAGTTATCTATCTGAAAATGAATATAGATGATAGAGGTAGCTTCACAGAGTTCTTGAAAACGAAAGAATATAGTCAAGTTAGTGTCAATATTTCTAAACAGGGTATTACAAAAGGGAATTATTGGCATCATACAAAAAATGAAAAATTCTTAGTTGTTAGTGGAATTGGACTAATACAGTTTAGAAAAATCGGTGATGATAAAATCATTGAATATAAAGTAAGTAGAGATAGGTTAGAAGTTGTAGATATTCCAACTGGCTATACTCATAACATCATTAATTTAGGAAAAACAGATATGGTAACGATCATTTGGGCAAATGAAATGTTTGATCCAAATAAACCTGATACATATTTTGAAAAAGGTGGTTGAAAGCAATGAGTAAATTAAAACTGATGACAATCATAGGAACAAGACCTGATATCATTCATTTATCTGAAGTAATAAAAAAATGTGATAAGTAATTTGATCAGATTTTAGTGCATACAGGACAGATCTAAATAGCATTTAATTAATGTTCAATATAAAAAAATTTACATTCAAATTAAAAAAAGGTAGTTTTCTTCTGGTGAAGTATGGTATCAAATCATTAATAAATATAAGGTCAAGTATCACATTTTACTATTGCTAATTTAATCGTTTATTTGCATTTTGATATTTACTAATTTCATCAATCTTGGCTAAAATAGAGGTATTAAAAATTCTTTTCTTTGTTTATCTAATTCTACAAATTGGTGAACGTTTTCTTAAAGAACAGATATCGCTATATACTCTTAGAATATTGAAATAGGTAAGTGTATGTTTGGTATTGAATAACGCATTTAATTTAAGAAAATCAATATTGATACATCTTTGAAGGAGATTCTTCTTATAATATATTTTAATAATTAATTGAGTAAGATAATGAATTAATTTTTTTGCTTCATATGATTTCTTTACTTGAATAGAAGTGATAAGACAATCGTCTTTATTAATACTATACAATATACTATATCTTCTCATTATCACTTTTAACTGTTTCTAAATGAGTTCTTTTAGACTCTAGTTGTAACAGGATTGATAAAGGCACTTTATAAATGTAGGTTGATAAATATCTTTTATTTACAAAGTTATAGTGTCCTCTATCTTCTATGACAAGTAGAAGATTATTTCATTGTGTTTATATTTAGCAATATCAAAGAAAAAATTTCATGATTAAAAAATTTTTTTATAATTTGTGATTGGATATTCATTTACTTTAAAGGCATTAAAAACTTGGTATGTTAATAATTTAAATATAAATGTAACTATTAAGGTAGTAAGTCCTTTTCAGAAAAGTCAATGTAATAAGGAGCTAACTAATCCATTATTACAATTCTAGATTTTTATCACGGTTTGAGGTGATATTAAGTTTCTCAGACAGAAAGGAAAATTGGTATATTGAATTATTACTCATTATGAATAACTTTAATATACTTGGTACGATAAAATGAATATAGCAGTACTAGGCAGTGGTAATATCGGAACATTAATAAGTGCACAATTATCTTTAAATGATAAAGTTAATTTATATTCTAGAAAACCAGAAAAATTCAACTCATTAATAACTGTATTTGATGAGGATACAAATACTGAATATCAATCAAAGATTAACATGGTAAGTGATAATTTAGAAAAAGTATTGAAAAATTGTGAGTTAGTTATCATTACAGTACCTGCTTTTGCAATTAAAGATTTAATTGTTAAAGTGTTTAAAATAATTGATATAGAAACAAAAGTTTTATTTTATCCAGGGACAGGAGGTGTAGAATTTTATTGTAAAGATTTTATAAAAAAAGGTGGAAAAATATATGGAACTCAAAGAGTTTGCTCTGTCGCACGTTTAAAAGAATATGGTAAATCGGTTATTACTTCTGGCAAAAGGAATCACATGTTTGTGGGAAGCATTCCAAGCAATTGTGCAGGTGAATTTAAAAAATTTATTGAGAATAAATTTGATATTGATACAACTGTTTTACCCAATTATCTATCTGTTACCTTAACTCCAAGTAATCCGATTTTGCATACATCAAGACTTTATTCTATATTTGAAGATTATAATAAAGAATGTGGATATAAATACATTCCATTATTTTATGAGGAATGGGATAACAAAAGTAGTAAAATTTTAATAGATGCAGATAATGAAGTTCAAAGATTATGTAGGAAAATAAATTTAGATCTCAATAATGTAAAATCATTATTAGAGCATTATGAATCTAAAAATAAAGAAGAATTAACTAAAAAAATTATTAGCATTAAAAGCTTGAAAGGTATTCCTACGCCAAGTATATTTAAAAATGAACAATTACATCCAGATTTAGATTCGAGATATTTTACTGCAGATTTCCCATATGGATTAATGGTTATAAAAGCTATTTGTTTAATTTATAAGATGGAAACGCCTATGATTGATAAGATGCTTTTTTGGTATCAAAAATTAGTTAAGAAAGAATATTTAGTAGATTGTGATCATTTAGGAATAGATTCAAAAGAAATTAGTATACCTCAAGACTATGATTTAAAAACTCCTCTTGATATAGAGACATTTTATAATAAAGAGTATTAGAAAATTATGAAAGATATTATAAAAATTATTTTAGGGAATATAATTCTTACATTTGCATATGCGTTAATTACAGTTCCTAATCATATTATTAATGGTGGAGTTACTAGCTTTTCACTTATCATATCGCAATTAATTAATACGGATGTGACTGTAATTGCTAATATTTTTACAATTATATTATTATTACTGTCATTTATCTTTTTGGGAAAAGAATTCGTTTTAAAATCATTATTATCCAGTGTATGCTATATGTTTTTTTTGAGCTTTTTTCATGTATTACCAATTTCTTTTATAATGAATCCCATAATATGTGTTTCAATAGCAGGTATCATGGTAGGATTAGGTTATTTTTTGTGTATTTCAGCAAATGCGTCAACTGTAGGGTTTGACGTGATTGCTTTGATATTAAACAAGAAAAACAGAAAATTTAATGTTGCATTAACAATTCGTTATATAGGTATTGCAATTTTAATGTTTGGGATCATTTCGTTTGGTATTAGTTCTGTTATCTATGGAATATTATTCACTGTAATAGAAACAAGTACACTAAATATATGTACAAAATTAAGAGAAAGCAAGTTTGGATTAAAAGAAGAGGAGATTGTACGATGAATTTAACACCATTAGAGTTTGAAATATTAGTTAAAATAGAAAGAAATCGTGATATGAAATTCTCTCAAAGAGAATTGGCGAAAGATTTATTAGTTTCTACAGGAATGATTAATAAAACGATTAAAGATCTGTTAGTTAAAGAACTTATTATAAGTGAAGAAACAAGTAAGTACGAATTAACGTTAAAAGGATATGAATGGTTAGAGCCATATCGAGTAAAAAAAGCTATTTTTATGGCAGCAGGATTTGGAAGCAGAATGGTGCCAGTAACTTTAAATACTCCAAAACCATTAATACAAGTACATGGGAAAAGAATTATTGAAACATTATTAGATGCAGTATTAGATGCTGGTATACAGGATATTACAATTGTTAGAGGGTATTTAGGTGAACAATTTGATGTATTATTGAATAAATATCCAATGATCAAATTTGTAGAAAATCCTATTTATAATGAAGCAAATAATATTTCTAGCGCATATGTTGTGAAAAACATGTTAGAAAATTCATATGTATTAGAATCAGATTTGGTTCTTTATAATAAAGATATTATACGAAAGTATGAATATACATCAAATTATACAGGAATGAAAGTAGACATTACAGATGATTGGTGTTTTGAAACAAAGAATGGAATCATTACAAAAGTAAAAGTTGGTGGTAAAGATGTTCATCATATGTTTGGAATTTCATATTGGAATAAGGAAGATGCACGAAAAATGAGTGTAGATATATCTGAAGTATTTCATAGTCCAGGAGGAAAAGAAAAGTATTGGGATGAAGTATCTTTGAAGGAATGTATTGATCATTATCAAATCATGGTAAGGCCAGTACAAAAAGGTGATGTTGTTGAAATTGATACATTTAATGAATTGAAACAAATTGATCCTATATATAATGTTTAAATGGGTATAAAGATGAAATTAAATAAAAAAGAAATTATATTTACAAGCGTGGTTGGTCTAGTCACCTTGATTACTTTATATCTTTTATTAAGATTAAATGTGTTGCCAATGAAATATTGTATTCCACTAATCATCTTATTGATTGTGATATGTGGTGTTCTTATTTATACACAGATTAAAAATAAAAGTACAAAGATAGGAAAAGTATTGATTGTTTTAGTATCTATTCTATTGTTGTTTGGTGATTATGCCATGTACAAAGGTAATGGTACTTTACGTAAGATATCAAATCAAAAAGAAGGATATGCAATCGTATCTGTTATTGTGAAAAGTGATAATGAGGCAGAAGATTTAAAAGGATTAAAAGGACAAAGATTAGGGTATTCAGATACTGGAGAAACAACGTATGTATATCGAGCATTAAGTGATGTAAAGAAAGAAATATCAGATGATGTATCATTGATTTCTTATAAATCTATGAATACTTTTAGTGAAGACTTTTATGATAATAAAGTAGATGCTTTATTATTAGATGAAAGTACACGTGCTACGATTGAAGATGAACATCCTGACTTTAGTAGAAAGACGAAGGTAATCGCACAATTTGAATATAAGATAGAGGAAGAGGATCTAAGTAAGAATGTCAAGGTCACAAATGTTCCATTTAATGTGTATATCACAGGGATTGATACATATGGTGAAATCAGTACAACAGGTCGTAGTGATGTGAACATGATTGCGACCATCAATCCTAAAACTAAACAGATATTACTAACGAGTATTCCTCGTGATTATTATATTGAACAGACTTGTCAGGGTAACCAAAAAGATAAGTTAACCCATACAGGATTCTTTGGTGTTGGCTGTACATTAACTTCTGTTGAAAACTTCTTTGGTATAGAATTAAATTACTATGCAAGAGTGAATTTCTCAAGTTTAGAAAAGATTGTGAATGCATTAGGTGGAGTTACCATAAGTAACCCTCATGATTTTAGTGCTGGAGGTTTTCATTTTGAAGAAGGAGATATCCAACTAAATGGGGCACAGGCATTAGCATTCTCTCGTGAGCGATATTCCTTTGTGGATGGTGACTTTGAAAGAGGTCGTGATCAAATGAGGGTATTAACAGCAATCATCAATAAGATCACATCACCTGCCATCATTACAAATTATTCAAGTGTGTTAGATGCTATCGCAGATACTTTCCAAACAAATATGAATGAGGATGAAATAAAAGCAATC
>OGXN01003155.1_pt1 | contig 10008 bp, 6 predicted proteins | sample 1576281 | NCBI WGS metagenome assembly OGXN01 (sample SAMEA3541494, study PRJEB24748) | human gut metagenome | biome: human gut; feature: human-associated habitat; material: faeces | place: China | collected 2012
CGGACAGCTTTCCTAAAATGTTGTCCTCATAGATTTTACAGAGCAGGACTTCCAGCCCGGAAGCCCTCTGTCTGGCGGCAGCAAGGCGTGTGCGCTGTTTCTTAACCTCTGTTGTCTGCTGGCTGGACTGCACTTCCTGTACCACTCGGACAAACTCGGCTCGGTCATACTTTGCATACTCGGCAATGGCTTTGAGCATTTCGGAAACAAGGGACAGTACCACATCTTCATTGATACGGTGCTGGGTCTTGCAGAGCTTTCCAACTGGGACTTTGCTGTATTGGGAACAGGTATATTGAGAAATACGCTTGCCGTTGTTGGTACGGTGGACATACATCTTGCCGCCGCAATCGGCACAATAAAGCAAGCCTGTGAGGGGAGCTGCTTCGCCCCAGCCGTCCGGGTAGCGTCTGACATTCCCACGGATTTTCTGCACAAGGTCAAAGGTCTGCTGGGCGCGGCCATCACCCTCCACGCCATCTATAATCTGCTCATCGCCTATGGCGGCGCGGCGCAATATATCGCCTATGCCCTGCCGGTGCTGCCGGTGGCGGTGGGAAGGTTGTCTGCTTTCCGCTTATCGCAGAGGAAATAACCGAATATCTACTCCCTGAGAGCTGCTTTTTGGCGGCTCTCAAATTTTTTGAAAAATTTTTCGTTTTGGGTGAGAGTTTTTTCGATTTTTTGTACCTATATAAGTGAAAGGGTTTTTATCACAATTCCAGACAAACCGGAAAGGGGGGCAAACGATATGTACGATACCTGCAAGACGGGTCGCACTCGTCAAGCAGCGGGTGCGGGAAAACACCCGCCGGAGGCAGCAGCGCGAGGCAATAAGCCTCTCCGCTTTCTGCCTGATGTTATTCACGGCACTTGCCGGGGCGGCGGACGCACTTATAGTGCGGGGACAGACCGCCGCATGGGGCGTGTTCGGCACGAGGCTGCTGCGGGAGGACGCAGGCGGCTATGTGCTGGTGGCCGTCGTCTCCTTTGCCGCGGCGGCGGCGATCACCGCGCTGTGCATTCGGCTCAGAAACAGGAAAAATCAGAAAAAAGGCGGGACAAACAGGCCCGCCCGATACGAACAGGAGGAGAAAAGCCAATGAAGAAACGAATACTCAGCATACTGCTCGTCTGCTGCATGGTGCTGACGCTGCTGCCGGCGACCGCGTTTGCGGCGGAGGTAGAGACCGGCGCACGTGCATCGAACCCGGGCGGTCTGTGCGAACACCACCCGGAGCATGACGAGGCCTGCGGCTATACCGAAGGGACAGCGGAAATTCCCTGTTCCCATGAACACACGGAGGAATGTCATAGTCTAATAACCCGGTGCATCCATGCGCATACGGCGGAATGCTACACGGCGGAAAGCGTGTCGGAGAATGCCGACGGCTTATCGGAGGCAGAGAACGCAGCACCGACGGAATGCGTTCACGCGTGCACCGAGGAAAGCGGCTGTATCCTTCAAACATCAGACTGCAAGCACGCGCATGACAAGGATTGCGGCTATGCACCGGCTTCCATGGGGAAGCCCTGCACCTATTTATGTGAGATTTGCGATTCCAAGGACGGAAAAACGCCAATGCCTCTGCTCGGGGCAGCCCGTCCCGCTGCCACCCAATACACCTATACGCTGCATTACGATGCCAACGGCGGCAGCGGCGCGCCGCCAAGTCAGAGCGTGGACAGTTCGGAATTTCATGTATGGGTTCCCATATCAGAAATAATTCCAACCCGTGACGGATATACCTTCATGGGTTGGGCGAATTCTCGGACTGGTAAGCCGATATATGGCGGAAACGGCGGTTATACCAGTTGCCTGGTAGTACATGGGTATGATATGAGCACAACCATCTATGCCATATGGGAGGTGCACAATCATAGCTGGGGCGAATGGACCTCCAACGGCAACGGAACGCATACACGCACCTGCGCCACGGACAGCAGCCATACCCAAACAGGCAACTGCTCCGGCGGCAAGGCCACCAGCACGGAGAAGGCCATTTGCGAAACCTGTCATACGGCCTACGGAGAACTTTTGCAGCTCACCAAAACGGTCATCACCACCCCGCCCACGCTGCCCGCTGAGGGCTACGTCGGCGATTATTACCGTGATGAGGATCTCAAAGGCGGCGAAGCAAAGGCCCAGGGGACGGACATCGTTGTTCCCGGCTCGTTTCGCTTCAAGGACAATTTTGGGGGCGTAGTAGGCCCAGTAGGCCCGGGCGAAAACCGCATGGAAATCCTCTTTACCCCCGACAATGCGGAGACATACGCCACGGCGGAATGTATCGTCACCGTGACGGGGCTTAAGTACACGATCACAAGTGTCATAGAGAAAGTCATCAACAACATGCCGTTGGGTACGACGTTTGAGGATCTGTGGCTTCCTTTCGGCGTCGATGTAAAAACCAACACCGGCGATATCTTCTATTCCATCCCCGTGACATGGGACGGCTCCTCCTATGACCCGAACAAATATGGCGAGCAAATCATTACCGGCCAGCTGGATGTTGAAGGGAGCTTCTACGAGGATGAGCTGGAGCCGACAAGCACGGTCAAGGCCATTGCCAGAATCACGCTCATTGGCGACGAGCCCATTGTGCCAACGCTGGATCCGCCCACCTACTCCAGGCAGATATACAGCGGCGATTTTTGCCAGCTCGCCTTTTCCGACGAGTATCTTTCCGGCGGAAAAGCCACGGCAGATGGCGAAACGGTTCCCGGCGTGTTCACTCTGAACGAGGAGCAGGAATTATACGGCTACTGGCGGAGAGATGGCGGGCTTGTTCAGGTGGGACCGCTGGCGCTCAAGGTCACCTTCACACCCGATGACCTGCAGAAGTACACCACGGCGGAATGTACCGTCAACGTGGACGTCATTCCCCGCAAATTCAGGCAAGCCAATACATCGTATATTGACAATAAAAAGATTGGAACAGCCTTTGAGGATCTCGGTCTGCCGAACGCGTTCTATTTCTTCGCGGAGGCCGATGAACCAAACCACGAGGGAAGCGGGCTGAACGGCAATGTGCCCGGCATCATCAAGTGGGACGATTCAAACTACGACCCCAATTCTTATGAGGAGCAGACCATCTACGGCGAGGTCAACCGCGCCGAATTTGAGAAGTATTACATCGTACCCGAGGGCGCCGACCTCAGAGGAGTAATCAAGGTCACGCTGCAGGCAGACCCGGCCGAGACGGAGATAACGCAGCCGCCCGTATTCCGGTGGAGGAACGGCGATTTTGCGCAGCCCGACAATACCATGTTCGTCGACAGGAGCTTCCAGATGGGAGCCACAGGCGGGGAAACCGCCGATCTTGTGGACGGCATGGCAAAGGTCAAGGGAACGGATACCGTCGTCCCCGGCACGTTCTCCTTCAAGGAGGGTACGCCCAGATGGTTTGACGAGCTGGGCGAGAACGTTGTGACGGTGGTATTCACGCCGACTGACCAGCACGGCTACAGGACGGCGGAGACCACGATCAAGGTCAACGTCATCAAAAATACCTTCAAGCGTTGCGAGGAGCCGGATCCCATTACGGAGAAAAAACTCGGCACGACCTTTGCAGGGCTTAACCTGCCAGAAATTGTGGTCGTCGAGGCTATCGACGGGCTCAGGGTTGGCATGGAGGTTTCGTGGGAGGAATCGTCCTATGACGCGCAGTCCACGGCTTGGCAGATCATCCCCGGTACGCTGGTATTCGACGCTAACGACGAGCACAAGTATCAGCAGCCGGAGCCTGCGGTAACAGCCGCGATCCGGGTGAAGCTCCTAGGTCCGGAGGATGCGCCGGCGATTACTACCACGACGCTGCCTGGCGGCACGGTCGGCTCGCCGTACCACCATCAGCTTCAGGCAACCGGGGGAGGCTTCATTCTGTGGGAGCTTTTCAGTGGCGAGCTACCCGATGGCTTGACGCTGAAACAAACCACCGGCGAGATCAGCGGCACGCCCACTGCGGAACAGACCGCCCAATTTACCGTTCGAGCTCTCAACAGCGTGGGCAACGATAAGAAGGAACTGTCTATTACGATAACCAACGCCCCCGCCGCCGAGCACACCATCACCGTCACCACAGCGGGCGGCGGAACGGCTTCTGCAAGCTCCACCTCGGCGACAGCCGGAACAGAAATCACCCTGACTGCCACGCCAAACACCGGCTATCACTTCAAGGAGTGGCAGGTCGAATCTCCGGCAGGACTTGTAATCACCAACAACAAGTTCACCATGCCGGACAGCAATGTGGCGATCAAAGCTATCTTCGAGGAGGATTCACCTTTTGCACCCACCAAGCATACCGTGACCGTGAAAACGGACGGCAACGGAATAGCTTTCGCATCTCCCTTATTGGCCGTGGCTGGTACGGAGATTACCCTGACCGCCATGCCCAAAAAGGGCTACCACTTCAAGGAGTGGCAAGTCATCAGCGGCGGCGTGGCCATCGAGAACAATAAGCTCCTCATGCCGGACAGCAATGTGGAGGTCAATGCTGTCTTCGAGAAGGACGCGCCGCCTGCACCCACCGATCCCGGCAAGCCCAGCATCAGCGTCACCGGAGCCTACACCTACAATGGCTCCGAGCATACCGCAACCGTGAGCGGTTATAATCCCGCCACAATGGACATCGCAGGCAACACCGCCACAGACGCAGGCGATTACACCGTTCGCGTCACATCCAAGACCGGCAGATGGGCGGACGGCAGCACTGGGGCCGTGACCGCAGCGTGGAGCATCGGCAAAGCCACGCAGGAAGCGCCTAACGGCTTGATCGGTGTCGCGCCCACTACCGAGGGCGGCAGCGACGGCAAGATCACCGGCGTGGATGCAACGATGGAATACCGTGCGGAGAGCGAGACTATCTACACCACCTGCACCTGTATCGAGATTGAAAACCTGCCTGCCGGCAATTATTTCGTCCGCTATGCGGAGGATCACAACCACTTTGCCAGCCCCGATGCGGAGGTCACAGTGGGTGAGGGTACGCCGCTTGCGGATTGTACGATCACCTTCAACGCAAGCGGCGGCAGCGGCAGCATGGATTCCGTGACCGTCAATGCAGGGACAATTTACATCCTGCCCGCCTGCGGCTTCACTGCTCCCGCCGATCAGGAGTTCAAGGCTTGGGAAATCGGCGGCACGGAGTACAAGGTGGGAGATTCCTACACCGTGCTCGTGGATACCGAAATCAAGGCGCTGTGGGAAAACAGCGTTATTACCCCCACCACCTACACCGTCACCGTCAGTAATGACGGAAACGGCACGGCTTCCGCCTCTCATGCAAAGGCTGCGGCCGGCACGGAAATCACCCTGACCGCTACGCCCAACACCGGCTACCACTTCAAGGAGTGGGAGGTCATCAACGGCGGCGTGACCATCAAAGACGACAAGTTCCTCATGCCGAACGACAACGTGGAGATCAAAGCAATTTTTGAGAAGGACGCATCTCCTGCTCCCACCGAGTTCACCATCACCGTGAAAACGGACGGAAACGGCACAGCTTCCGCCTCTTATGCAAAAGCTATTGTCGGCACAGAGATCATCCTGACCGCTACGCCCAACACCGGCTACCACTTTAAGGAGTGGCAGGTCATCAACGGCGGCGTGACCATCAAAGACGACAAGTTCCTCATGCCGGACACCAATGTGGAGATCAAGGCCATCTTCGAGGAGGACGCACCTCCTGCGCCCACCGAGTTCATCGTCACCTTTGACGGCAACGGTGGTACGCCCTCTGTCGGCAGCATGACCACCACCGATCGGAAGCTGACCTCTCTGCCCAGCGCCTCCCGAAGCGGCAGTTACAGCTTCTACGGCTGGTACACCGAAAAGAGCGGCGGAACAAAGATCACGACGGATACCGTATTCCATGCAAATGCCACCGTCTACGCCCACTGGACCTACACCGGCGGCGGTGGCGGCGGCTACAATCCCCCCGTCACCTACTACACGCTGCGCTTTGAAACAGGCGGCGGCAGTGATATTCCCAGCGTGCAGGGAACGTACAATACCTACATTGACCTGACAAAGTACGTCCCGACCTGGCGTGGACATGCCTTTATCGGCTGGTACAGCGAACGCAGCCTGACGAACAAGGTTTCCGGTGTTTATCTGACGAAGGATATGACCGTGTATGCAGGCTGGCGCGTGGACGAAAATCCGGGCACAGACGTGAATCCCTTTACCGATATTTCTGAAAAGGACTGGTTCTACGGCGATGTGATGTTCGTCTACGAAAACGGATTGATGCTCGGTACGAGCAAGACCCTGTTCAGTCCGCATGGGACGGTGATGCGCGGCATGATGGCGACCATTCTCTGGCGCATGGAGGGCAGCCCCGTACCGAAGGGCAAAAACAGCTTTACCGATGTGGAGGCCGGAAAGTGGTACGCTGACGCGATCACATGGACGGCGGAGAACGGCATTTTCGCGGGCTACGGCAAAGACAAGTTTGGCCCGGACGATCCCATCACCCGCGAACAGCTTGCAGCCATCTTCTACCGCTACGCAGACTACAAGGGCTACGATCTGACCGTCAAGGGAGATCTGGACAAGTTCAAGGACGCGGACAAGATCACGGATTACGCAAAGACGGCGATGCAATGGGCGGTCGGCAGCGGCCTTGTGAAGGGAAAATCCGGCAATCTGCTTGACCCGCAGGGCACGGCGACCCGCGCTGAGATCGCCGCCATGCTCCACCGCTTCATTGAGAAGTATAAGCTGGTGCAGGGCAAGGCTCCCGGCGGTCTGATGGGCTGGATCGACCCGAAGCGGCTGCAAATCCCAAAGACCGGCGACAGCAGCGTGTAAGGCTTGTGGGGGATCTCCCTCTGTACATCTCTTGCCGGATGCCTTGCGCTGACCACATGGCAGATCAGGCGGCGGCGTGAGGAAGAAGCGCTGCAAATCATCGAAAAGTAAACAGGCTCACCTTTAGGGGCGCGGGCAAATAGCCCCGCGCCCCTTTTCGGTTTCATTCGTCAGGAAAGGCGGTTGCTCTTTTGAACAACCGCCTTTCGCCATTTCTATCCGATTTGAGCAGAAAGGAAATCAGTCTATGACAAAAGAGTACGGGAGGTGTCGCTGTTGCGGCTTGCCGCCGCACTTCTTCGCCGTGGGCTGCCGCTCCCCGCCGCTCTCCGTTTGGATTCGACCGCAACACCGAACAAAAACATCCAAAGAGCCGGTCGCCTCTTATAAGGAGGTCAGGATCGGCAAGACCCTCTATCGCGTGACAAGCGTGTTTTCCGGCGAAAAGGACCTTGGCAGGACGCTGGAGCAGCTTGCGGTGCGCCGCGCCATGACAGAGCTGGACGCTCCCGCGACCGCGCAGCCCTGTCACGCATCGTAACTGTACTCTTACAGCACCAGCCATACATACAAAAAGGTCTTTTTTATAATTAAACACACACTAATTCATCTGACATTTCTCTATGAGCGTATCATAGATTCTCTTTGTTTCTGAGTCATCTGCGCCATTTACCACCAATATTTTTCCGCCTATACCCATAACTACATATGAGTGGCAGGATGCATGGGTGTAGCGGATATAATCTCCATAAATATCATTTCTGAAATTTCCCATACCATACTTCAGGTTTCCCATACCATTTGTTCTGCGATCATTCCCATTTTGAAATAAATTTTCTTTGTATGAGATACTGTCAATCTGCTCATAATCCACTGTATAATCACTCCATCCCTGTGCCTCAACAGTAAAATCATTATCATGGAAACTGATATCAATACCACCCCAGAACAAAGTCCATATAGTAAATATTACGACAAAAACTGATACGATTACATATATCACGATTGTCTTCTTGTTATACTGGATTTTTAATTTTTCTCCGGCTGCCATTTTTTTCTTATAAAAAAGATAAGAATAAAGAATGCTGACAATTGCAGCAGCCATAATGCTCACAATATACAAAACCAAAGCAGCAATACTTTCTCCAAAAAGGCCGCAAAGCATACATAAGACACCTGATGCCACCCATAATTTTCCACTGAATCTATGAGTTGCACTCCAGTTTTCTTCATCCTGCAGTGTCCATACAACCCTGATCCCTATAGTGTTATTCTGTTTCACCTTCGGCAAATAATTTCCTATGATCATAAACAGTAATCCTGTTCCAAAGTAAATTACTGCCATAAACAGATTCTCACTATCCGCATCCATACTGATCAGTCTTGCCATACCATTATAGATTAATGCGGTAACAGGTATTATCCATATGACCATCCCTATAACCTTGCTGCTCTGCTGTCTGTTCCTGTTGTCATAAAAGATGATTGTCACCAGTATACAATCTGTCACTACAAAAAACACGTTTATCCATATGCTCTGCGCCATCGTAAAACCCACCAAAATTCCTGCAAGCATTACCAGTACAGAACAGATCAATGTACCTTTATATTTTTTAATCATTTCCTTCATGATCCGATGCCCCCTTTAAGTCTGTGATCCACAACATAACATCTTCCAATACAGAAGTATTTAGTTCATAATAAATAAATTTTCCTTCCCTTCTGCTCCTGATCAGCTCAGCATCCTTTAATATTGCCAGATGTCTGGATATGGACGCCCCCGTCACCGAAAAATGTTCACATATCTCTCCTGCTGAAAGCCGTCCGCCCTTTAACAAATTTAAAATCTCACGTCGTATTGGATCTGCCAGTGCTTTCAGTGTATCCTGTAATCCCAATAGTTCATCACAGTCTTTCATTTAACATTTAACCTAATTGTTAAATATAATATAGTATAAGAACCTTCATATGTCAAGTACAGTCTCCTACTGCTTATTACTTTTGCAGCCTTCGCGTTACTGTTCATACACCACTATCCCGAGACATACAAGCCAAAATCCCATTGCCGCAGGCAATCTGGAATGAAATTTTGGCTACGTTACTGTGAACGGAGTGAACAGTGTATATTCCGACCGATGAGCCGGAATTTGCAGATCACCATAGTCTTGTCATCGACCTTTTTGATTTTCTATTTTCTCACCTTCTTTTTACATCCATTACCCCAAAAGGGTAAAAAATAGCCATCTGAATGGTTAGTCCAAATGGCTTATGTGATAATCCTTACTGGATTATTTATTCTTTTCTTTTAGTTTTAAGATATATTCTTCTTCTGCCTGTTCTAATCGTTTCTGAATAGCTTCCTCCGATGGCAACTGCGATTTTATTTCTTGTAAGCGTATATTATCGTAAGTTGCGACTCCCATAGGTGTCTCTATTCCCTGAAAAGCCCACTGAACCTCTGTCTGATCCTTATCTTTACATATCAGAAGACCAATTGTTGGATTATCGGATCCTGATTTCATTAACTCATTGACCGCATTTACATAAAAGTTAAGTTTTCCTGCAAACTCTGGTTCGAATGATACTGCTTTAAGTTCAACAACTGCATAACAGCGAAGCTTAATATGATAAAAGAGCATATCTATTTTTCTTGTTTTACCAGCGACAATAATCTCTTTCTGTCTTCCTATAAAGGCAAATCCTGATCCAAGTTCTAGCAAGAAGCGTGTAATATTCTGCTCTAATGCATCTTCCAACTCTTCCTCATTATGTCCTATGAAAAGTAATACAAAGTTGAAATCATAAGTATCTTTTACGATTTCCTGTGCAAGTTTTCCTTGTATGGCAGGAAGTTTTTCCGCAAAATTAGTAAGTGCATTACCTGATGATTGGTATAAATTTACTTTTATACAATCAACAAGTGTACTCCTGCTCCAGCTTTCTTCTATTGTTTTTCTCACATAAAATAAAGCTTCTTCTATTGTTTTACATTTTGTTACTATTTCCACATGATGTCTCCATGGTACAAATCCGAAGATTGCAGGAAATTCTATTTCTGCACCAGCTTGGTGCAGTTTTTTGATTTTCACTAATTTTTGCACCAACCTGTTGCAGTTTTAAGCTGTTTAAATCGATACTGTTGTGAATTATATCCTCACATGACTGAAGTCACGTGCTTCCAGACGCTTTAGGCG
>OGXN01003156.1_pt1 | contig 10008 bp, 11 predicted proteins | sample 1576281 | NCBI WGS metagenome assembly OGXN01 (sample SAMEA3541494, study PRJEB24748) | human gut metagenome | biome: human gut; feature: human-associated habitat; material: faeces | place: China | collected 2012
ATTAATTAGATGGTTAACTAGATTAGAATTATCAAACCAAGAAAAGAATGTTATAAAAGCGTATAGTACTTTAATTATTAGAAGAGTTATTGTGGATAATAGTCATTTTTTAAGAAATATATTATGTATTTTCTTTAACATTAGAGAAATTAAGGAAATATGGGGTGGATTAGATGTTACAAATATAAGCGAATTATATAGTGTACTATGCCAACTAGATATTGAATTTGCTAAAAACAAGGCTATAGACGATAAAAATAAGTTTGAATGTATAGTAACATATTATGGAGATTGTATGGTTAAATTACAAGATGAGAATTATAAAAATTTAAAATGTGATCTGGATAATTATAAGGGAACTTTGAATCAAATTTTTGAAACATGTCGTCTGTGGCTAAATATTAATGATTCATTAGAGCTTAGTCATGAAGAGAAAGAAAGTAAAGAGAACACTTATTTTGATTTAATTCATTATGAATTAAAAGAAACTTCTTTGTTTAAAAATGTAGAGAGTTTAGAAAAAGGATTAGAAACATTAATTGAACTAATCAATTCAAAAAAAGAGGGTTATAAATCGGATTATTCACGATTATTAATGCAAATAGCATTAAAATGTAATTTGAAAATGGAAGAAAATCCAGAATGGTTTAAAGATAGAAAACAAAGAATATGTAATTTGTTAACAGAAGCATCTGATATTGTTTATGAATTAGATATACCAAAAGATAAAGATTCTAGAAATATAATTGAGCAATTAAAGGTGTTTGTTTTTAAATTTTGTAAAGAGTCTTAGCGTAGTTAGTTATATGAATGGAAAATGAAAACATCAAGAATTTTTAAATTCCTGATGTTTTCTCTTTTATTTTTACTTTTCTATAGATTTTTTCTCAGAATCCTTTATACTTATATAAGAACAAAACAAGTGAGGTATCAATATGGAAATCACATCCCTAACAAATGCAAAAGTAAAACAATGGAGTAAATATAAAGAAAAGAAACATAGAGATAAAGATCATAAGTTTCTTATAGAAGGAGAACACCTAATAGAAGAAGCACATAAAGCAAATCTAATAGAGTGTATCCTAATAGAACAAGGAAAAGAAAATATGTTTCCAATTTATGAAACATACGAAGTTACAAGAGATATCTTAAAGAAACTAAGTGACAGTGTATCTGGCACTTACATCATGGCAGTATGCCATATGCCTAATATATCATCCATTGACTTTGGCAACAAAGTCATCGTACTAGACGACGTTCAAGACCCTGGCAACGTTGGTACGATCATCCGAACAGCCTTTTCGTTCGGATACACAAGTATTGTGTTATCCAGCCATTCCGTAGATGTCTATAATGAAAAGGTCATACGTTCCACTCAAGGAGCCTTATTTCATATGCCTATCATTCGTGGAGATATCATGGAACTGTTGCAAGAATTAAAACAGCAGGGGATTACACTCTATGCAACATCCCTTCATGAAGCAACACCCCTTCAACAAACACCAAAGAAAACACCATGTGCATTGATTTTTGGAAACGAAGGAAACGGAGTTAGTAAAGATGTCATAGATTACAGTGATCACAAGGTATTTATTGAAATGAAAACCTTTGACTCACTAAATGTTGCTGTTGCAGCAGGTATTTGTATGTATGAATTTAGATAAAAAAATATAATAATGTTCATATTAACATCACAAAAGTACACAAACGAATTTTTTTAAATTATAATGTAATTGTTTTAAGAAAGGTGTGATTGATATGTTACGAAATAAGAAACGTAACGACGGATTTACACTAGTTGAAATTATTGTAGTTTTATTAATCATTGGAATTTTGTTAGCAATAACAATTCCTAGTATTATGGGTTATGTAAAAAAGGCGGAAGATGCTAAATATCAAGCGCAAGTTAGGCCTATGTTTCTTGAAGCACAATCGTATGCAATTGAAATGTTTGGAAAATATGGCTTGGAGGGAAAACCAATAGAAGGAACTACAAACAATACAGAAACTACTAAATTAATAACAAGTGAATTAATAAAAAAATTTAAAGAAAATGATATTGATGGATACAAATTGCAGTCCCTTAGTATTTACTATGATGGATTAAATAAAGAGTCTACCGTTGATCCAAAACGAGATATATATAATCATGATAAATCAAAAATAGGTTTTTGTTTTATTAATGCTGAAACAAATGAAAGCTTTTATGTGGTTATGATAAGCAATGATGAAATTAAGCTGTTTCATGACTATGGCCATGAGTTACAAGATTAATCGTTAAACTGGTATTGTGATTTCTTCTGAGAATAAAAAAACAGTGAATATATGTAAGAATTTATTGTTTGAAATTTATATCTATGTAAATATGCATTTCTGTATCCAAAAGTTAATGCTGGAGTTTAGATTTGGTATAATAGTCATTAAATATTAAAATTAATTGGCTATTATAATAGAAATTTACATATCTTTTTATAAAGACTTATTCAAAATATTTATCAATTTTCTATATTTAGTCCATTTTCTCTTATAAAAACCGTTTTGTAATCGCTTTACTAACCTAATAATGGGTTTTGTCACAATATTATCACAAATTTAGTGTATATAGTACCAAAATGAAAAAACTTTCAAAAATGGGTAAACAACTATAGAAATGATGTGATGTATTTGTTATAATGGCATTGTAAATTAAGAAACCAAACAAACTGAATAGATAAATTTTATCAATATTCAGTTAAGAAGCGTTTGGGAGGAGGAGAATAAAAATGAGAAAAGATTTAAAAAAGAACAAGAAAGGGTTTACGTTAGTTGAGATTATCGTAGTATTGTTGATTATTGGTATCTTGTTAGCTATTACAATTCCTTCAATTATGGGATATGTTAGTCAGGCGAAGGATGCTCAATTTGAAGCGGAAGGGCGTTCTGGCTATGTGGCAGCGCAAACTTTGACTGCAAGAAATAATGCTACACCTGGAGATACAACAGCAACAATAACTAAAGATACAATAGGAGAAGAATTAGGAGATACTACTACTATTTTAAAGGCTGGATGTACCTTTGGAACAGACAGAAATTTAACTAAATGTGTTTTTGTTACAAAAGGATTAGGTGCAGATAGTACACGAGGAGTTATCTTTGAAGAAGGTAAAGATGTGAAAGTTGACACTATACCAACAGATTTCACGGCTGGCGATTTCAGCAAATAACCATCATTAATGAAAGGAGAGATATAAATGGAACCAATCTTAATGTTACTTTATATCTACTCCTTTTTCATTGGTATTGTAGTCGCAAGTTTTATCAATGTAGTAATCTATCGTGTACCTCTTGGATTATCAGTGGCAAAAGGAAGAAGTTATTGTCCAAGTTGTAATCATCAACTTGCTTGGTATGACTTATTTCCAATCTTTAGCTATGTATTCCTTGGAGGAAAATGTAGATATTGCAAAGCTAAAATTCCTATGAGAGACACCTTGATCGAATTCATAGGTGGTCTTATAGGAATTTTATGTTTTCATCATTACCAGTTTAGTTGGGATGTTTTGGTGGTATTTGTCATCATTATGATCTTACTCGCAATCACGATGATTGATTTTGATACTATGACAATTCCAAATGGACTAGTGATTGCATTGGCGGTTCCAAGTGTAGTGATGATGTTACTTCATCCTGAAGTAAGTCTTGTATCACGTATCATTGGATTCTTTATCATTAGCTTGCCAATGTATCTGCTCATTGTATTAATTCCAGATTGCTTTGGCGGAGGAGATGTAAAATTAATTGCCGTTGGGGGATTTTTGTTAGGATGGCAATTAACATTAGTAGCAGGATTTATCGCAATTTTAATAGGTGGATGTTATGCAGTGTACCTTTTGGTGTCAAAAAAGTCAAAAAAAGGCGCACATATCGCATTTGGACCTTATTTATCTATCGGAATTGTGATATCATTGTTATATGGAAATTCATTAATTAATGCTTACTTATCACTATTTCTACTGTAATTCGATCGAGGTGAATCAATATGGCAAAGTATCAATATACTGCTAAAGATATGAACTCTAAAAGAGTGAAAGGTAAAATAGAAGCAAATGACCAACAGGAGTTGGTCACTCTTTTACGTAATCAAAACCAATATTTGATGACATGCAAAGATATAACAGAAAAAGAGAAGAATGATAAAAAATTAAATTTAAAAGAATTGTCAGAGTTTTCAAGACAGATAGGTACGATGTTGGGCAGTGGTGTTAGTTTAATACGTGCTATGTCCATTTTAGTACAACGTGAAGAAAACGTGAAGATGAAAAAAATATATAAAGATATGTATGTAAAACTCCAACAAGGTTTTACATTATCTACCGCTATGCAGGATGAAGGTAGAGCTTTTCCTGAATTAATGGTCAATATGTATCGAAGTGGCGAAAACAGTGGTCATATGGATCAGGTTGCAATGACAATGGCGAAACAATATGATAAAGATTATAAAGTGCAGAGTAAAATAAAAAATGCAATGATTTATCCGATTATTTTGGTTTTTGTAATGTTAGGTTGTGCTGTGTTATTGTTTACCATCATCATTCCTAGTTTTATTGATGTGTTTGGAGATATGCCCTTACCATTTATAACACAAGCATTAATGGGAATCAGTAATGTGATGACGACCAATTGGTATTGGATTATGATAGGCGTGTTGGTAATTGTTGCGGCCATTGCTTCATTATTAAGAATTCCTAGTGTAAGATATAAGCTTGACAGATTGAAATTAAAACTTCCAATATTTGGAAAGTTAAATCGTACTATTTATACAGCTCGATTTGCGAGAACCATGTGTTCTTTGTATACCAGTGGTATTTCTATCATCAATGGATTGATGATTGTACGTTCGACAATTGGAAATAAATTTATAGAAGATCAATTTGATATGGTCATTACAAGTGTTAGAAATGGTGTATCACTTTCGCAAAGTATTCAAAAAGTTGAGGGTTTTGATGTAAAACTTGCAAGTTCTATTTATATAGGTGAAGAAAGTGGTCGTTTAGATGAAATGTTAACGACTTTGGCTGATGATTTTGATTATGATTCAGAAATGGCATCACAACGAATGGTTACAGTTATTGAACCAATTATGATTGTTGTTATGGCAATTATGGTTGTCATCGTTATGATGGGTGTGTTATTACCTGTTGTAACTCTATACAATGATCCTAGTGCTTTAGGATAGGGAGGATTTTATGGCAAAAGACAACGTGATATTTATATCGAATCACAATATTCAAGTAATCAAAGGATCTTGTGATCGAAATGATATGATTAAAATTGAGAGTTATCATGACTATTATCTTGATGAGGGAAGTATGATTAATGGCGTGATTACAGATGATCAGCCAATTAAAGAGATATTAGATACCATTCATGGCAATGGTGTGAAAACTTGCCGTCTGGTAATTGATAGTGGACAGATTATTGTAAAGAATATGAATGTTCCTTTTTTGAAGAAAAAAGAAATTGTAAAAATTGTGCAGGATGAATTAGCGGCAGTTGATCAAAGTTATGAGGACTTGATTTATGATTATTCTGTATTAAGAAAAAATTATGAAGATCAGCCTGGTGGGGAAATATTATGCTGTGCATTAGAGAGAAAACTTTTAACAAGTTATGTAGAATTGTTTGAAAATGCAGGAATTAAATTAACCAATGTAGATATTTCAGTAAATGCGTTGCAGAAATTAACGGAGGAATTACCTGATTTAGAACATAAAACTTACATTGTATCCATTATAGATGGAAACAATGTATCCAGTTATCTGTTTGAAGATAATCATTATACGTTCTCAAATAGAACAAGATTGTTCTCAGAACGAGGAACGAATGCATTCATTACAGAAATGAATAGTAACATTTCTCAATTGATTCAGTTTAATAAATCTAAACGAAGTTTGTATACCATTGAAACAGCATACTTCTGTGGCTTGGCAGATGATGAAGAACCAATCGTTATGGCAAATATCAAGGAAAACTTAAACATCAATGCACAGGTATTCCCAAACTCAAAAGTAGTATATGTAACTGATGCAATGTTAGCCAATGATTTTAAATTACATGATTATATTTATCCAGTAGGAAGTCTAATAAGAAAGTAGGTGGTCAACATGGCTCAAAAACTAGCAAATAAAGATATAAACCTGTTGGCTGTCTATAAGGTCAAATCAGAGCCATCAAAGTATGCATCTGTGTTAAAGGTAGTCGCAATACCAGCTGTAGCAGCAATCGTGTTTGTGACAATATTTGGTGTTCAGCAATTCCGTATTCATGGTTTAAAGAGTAAAACAGATGATGTGAATGCACAGATTGCAAAATTACAGGAACAAATTGCAAATGATCCTAACGCAGAAAAGAATGCGAAGTACTTAAAAGATTTAGAAACATTAAATCAATTAAAAGAATTACATGAAGATATAGAATCATATCCACAGTTAAGTCAGGATACTTTTGATCAGATTCTATTAGCTTCAGATTTAAATGTGGATGTAACATCCTTCTCTTATGTAAGAGAGTCACAGGTAATTACACTTCAAATTCAAGGTTTGTATGCAAATGATACAGAGAATTTTGTACGCCGTTTAAAGACATCTAATATCTTCTCTAAGGTAGATTATAGTGGATATTCTATGAGTGAACAGGCAATTGAAACAGAGCCTGTAGAACAACCAACACAACAACAGAGTAATCAAACAGATACGACAACGGATAAAGATGGCAAAGATAATAACGATGCGACACAGCAGTTATTACAGCAGTTGTTGAATATGCAGACACAAAACAATCAAAATACAGAAACACAAAAACCACAGACACAAACTGTTTATACCGCAACAGTATTGTGTACATTAAAGTAGGTGAGCACATATGAACAGTTTATCAAAAAGAGAGAAAACATTAATTTATATCTTGGTTTGTATGATTGTTTTTATCGGGGGGATTTTCCTTTTGGTATTGCCTTCATTTGAACAATATTCTAAAGCAAAATCTGCTTATGATGAAGCTAGTGATCAATTGGTAATCACAAAAGCAAGTGTGCCTGATTATACAACTTTAGATGCAAATGTAAAAAAGGTAAAAAAAGAATTAGAAGAAATAAGAAAAAGTTTCTATGAAGAAATGAATAAAGAAGATTTAGACCAGGAGATTACACAGCTTGTTGTGGAACATAACTTGGTCCCAGTAAATTTAAGTATGTCTGAAATAGCTTCAGAAGAAGTTATGAATTATGAAGCGTATTTAAAATCACAAACTAAAGAGCAGGGTACAAGTTCAAAAGAGAACAAAACAGAAACCACGAAGAAAACAACAGCGAAAGTATACAATGTCACAATGGTTGTACAGGGAACTGTGCAGGATGTTCAATCTTTGGTGAATGATGCGAATAAAACATATTCCATGAAGATTGGTTCTGTGCAATATTCAGAACAACAAGAAGATACAAAACAAATGACCATCACTTTTAAAGTTTATATGATGTAATCAAGATTGGAGGTGCAATAACGATGAGAAAGAACGAAAAAGGTTCTAGTTTAATTTTTGCATTGGTAGTTATTTCTATTCTCATAACTGTTGTTGCAGCTTGTATGGCAATTGCCTTTTCGTATTATAATAGAACTATAGTTGCAAATAGTGATCGTCAAGCTTATTTGACAGCAAAAAGTGTGATTACTAATATTGTAGATAATGTTGTAAATGGAGAAGATGAATATTTAAAATTAATACCAAGTACAGAGGGAAGTAAGAATTATGAGGTATCAGATGATTTTATTAAATTAAAAATGGGAACGATTGATGTTCTTAATATAAAAAAAATCGAAGAATCGGAAGATATGGATAAAGTAACAATTACTGTCTCAGCAACATATGGAGATAGAAATAAAACTATAAAAGCTGATTTGCAAAGCTTGAAGGGAAAAAATAATTGGAAACTTTTAAAGTATTATGAAAATAAAAATATTGAAGAAAAAGAAAATATAAATGTAAAAAACGCAAAAGATTTACTGGGAGTGGCAGAAAATTTAACAAAAAAATATTATGAAAATAGTAAAAATAAAGATAAATGGTTAATTTCAATTAAATTTATAGATGATCAAAAAACAGAATTATCAGATGTATATAAGAAATGTGAATTATATGATAAGGGCTTTTTTGATTCTGCGGCTATGTATTTTAATGATGTTCCTCTAAGAAAATTAATATATTATGGATATTATGATAAAAAATTTCCTGTATTTAATAAATCTGAAGTTAAAAAAGATATTAGTGAGGAGGCTAAAGAATTTATTAATAAGCAAGAATATATGTTGATACCTAAATATCCATATAGTTCATATGATCCTGTTATTATATATGCTGATACTGGTTTTCAAATTGAAGGTTCTGGTTGGAATCAGACAATACAACTGATATATATGCCAGAAGAGGCATGCTGGTATTATTTAAATAAAGATCAAAAAATTAGAGCAACTTATTTTGATAATAGTAATGGAAATTCTAAAGATAAATGGAATAATTTTGTAAACGATGTATTACATGATGAAACAAAAGCAGAGAAGATAACTTAGTATATTTAACATATAAATGAGTTGAAAGCATGAATAGAAAAGGATATACATTGATAGAAGTGATTGTGAGTATCAGTATGCTTTCAATTGCTTCTATAACATTAGCAGGTTCATTTGGTACAATTATTCATTTTTTCAAAAAAAGTAATGAAGCTAAAACTGCTAGCAATACTATTTACTCTTATATTGAGGGTTCAAGGGAAGACGATATTACTGTAAATATTGAGAATGTCTCTTCAATTCCTATCAGTTATTCAATAAATGGAATTTCTGTTTCTGGAACATTAAATGATTATAAATATAAAAATAATGATGATGTAAATTTAAAATATATCAGTGTTAAAAAAATTATTAAATTGGCATCAACTGAAAGCTATAAAAACTTATCAGATCTTATGAAATGCTATATAGCTTTAAAAGATACTTTGAAAAATGGTATTAGTGAATTGAATTTTGAGGATTATAACACTAAAATATCTGCAGAAATATATAAACAAGAATTAACAAGTGACGGAAAAATATTGAAAGTAGCAAATAGCTTTCCAAAATTTGATAAGGACTTATTACCTTCTAGTATGATTGGAGATTATTATATTAAAATTTTCTATCCATGGGAATATAACCAGTATGGTAGTATCATACATGGAGAACCAATTATATATTTAAGTAAAAATAATAATTTGAATTCTAATGAAGAAAATATACAAGTAATTTATGATTATACTGAAGATAAATGGTATTTCCAAAATAATAGCGGTTTAACAATAAAAACAAATGAAAATTCTATTTCTGGTAGTTGGAATGATACTGCTGAAACAATAAATTATTTTATAGGGAAAAATGGAAATTATAAATATTATAAAAATATGGATGAGATTCACGAAGAGTTGATTGATCCAGTATTTGGTTGGAAATGTTTGGATAAGAATGCAGAATATGATGAAAGTAATCCATTAATTGCTGATACCTTATGGAGATAAGAAAAGGAGTGAGGAGTAATGAAAAAAATTAATCATAATGGTTTTACACTTGTTGAAATTACAGTTTCATTGCTTATTGCTTCTATTGGTATGATGATTGCTACAACATTGATTCTTAATTCTATGGGATATTTTGATAAAACAGTTGCAACTGATTTAGATAAACAGGCATTAGATGGAGTTAAAGATTATGTGCAAAATGAATTAATATATGCTAGTAGTGTTGTTATTTCTGATGAATATCCTTCTGATAAAACTAGTTCATCTTATGGAAAATGGCATTGGTTGTATGTTAAAGATGGAGAACTTTATCGTGATAATAATTATGATGTTGAGGCAAAATCTATTCCTGTTTATAATACAGATTTTTATAATAAAAACACAATAAAAATCTGATTATCCGCTAAAACACAGTATCTATCAGCATT
>OGXN01003161.1_pt1 | contig 9995 bp, 9 predicted proteins | sample 1576281 | NCBI WGS metagenome assembly OGXN01 (sample SAMEA3541494, study PRJEB24748) | human gut metagenome | biome: human gut; feature: human-associated habitat; material: faeces | place: China | collected 2012
GAATTAGAGTTTCTATCAACGATGGGTGGGTTCTTGCTATCTTTCCAAGAAGCGGACTTGGTTTTAAATATCGTTTACAATTAAACAATACAGTTGGAATCATTGATAGTGATTATTTCAATAGTGACAACGAAGGTCATATTTTTATTAAAATAACTAATGACAGTAATGAAGATAAAACAGTTGAATTAAAAGCTGGTCAAGGTTTTGGACAAGGAATCTTCCTACAATACGGTATTGTTGAAGATGACAATACGACTGATGAACGTAATGGCGGTTTTGGTTCAACAACTAAATAAAAAAATCAGATGGTTGATTATAGTGAACCATCTGATTTTTTTATAAGTTATTTTTATTTTCTTGATAATGTTGTTTAAATTTAATTGCTATTATTAAACAAACAATAATTCCTATTAAAAATGGAATCGCTGAAAAAAAGGCAACGTACGGTGGAAAACTAGTCGTTTTATGATGTTCAATCAAACAATATTGATATGCCACAACAATACATAATAAATGTGATAAAAATAAAGTCAACCCCAAAAAACTATAATACATATACTGATAAAATTTCATTTCATCCACCTCCATATGACTTTGTTATGATTCATTTATTCCTTCTTTTATCATTATAACATAGTATTTTTTATCAATTCCCATGATTCCCTATTTATTTACAAAATCTTTAGTAATATGTTATCTTTTTTGATAATATATTAGTATAGGAGGGAATTATTATGGATATTTTAATGAAATATGCTAAAAAGAAAACTGTTTTTATTTTATCGACAGTTTTGTCAGGGATAGTTACATTATTGTATTTAATCTCAAAATTCGGTCCAACAACATCATCTAATGTTAATATCAATGATATTAATGAATTAGCTGGAACGATTGGATCAATGGTTACAATTATTCAAATTATATTTTATCTATTTATTATATTGGCCATTGTAACCGCCATTCTTAGTGGAGTTTATTTTTTCAAAAAAAATAAGCAAGAATACGTGATGCTAGGGGAATTCATCGTTTCATGTATCAACTCAATATTATTACTATTATCAATGTCCGGAATCAATGCTATTTGTAAGATTCTTAGAGTTGCAATTAGTGGTGATTATTCATCACTTATGACTATGGATTCAGCACGATTACTTAGTTCCGTAACTAGCGCTGCAAGCAACCTTAAATATTTTATGTATTTATCAATTTTTGTATTTATTATCAATATTGTTTTATTATTAATTGTTAAAAAAATTATTAATATTGATGGGTTTCATTTTAATTTTGATGAACCAGTTGTAACTGCTGTTCCAGCTCAAGAACCTGTTCATGAAGATTCTACAACTGTCGAAGACGATTCTACGATAGCTGATAATGAGTTAACACAAGAAAACGGAGAAACTGAAACTAACACGGTTGAACCTAATGCTTCTGAAACTAAACCGGCAACTATCAATACACAAAAAATCAAAGACTTCTTTAAAACAAAAAACGGAAAAATAACGATTGGTGTTGCTGCTGCTCTTATTGTTTGCTTTGGTGGTTATAAAATATATGATACATTCTTTAATTATACTAGTATTGATCTAGGTAAAAATATTACTGTTGAATTTACCGGGAAAGACGGAAGTGGTTATATAAAAGATGTTGAAAGCAATATCGATTATGACAAAAATAATTCTGATTTATCTAACTTTGTTAGCAGCACTTATACTGACTATGATTTTTCTGGAGATCTATCTAATGGTGATAAAATAACTGTAACGATTAAATACTCAGAAGAATTGGCTAAAGCAAATAAAATCAAAGTAACTAATGATTCTAAAACTTTTACTGTTAAAGGTCTAATTGAAAAATTTAAAGATAGCAGTAAAATACCAGAAAAAGTTATTACTCAATTAAAAAAAGAAGCTGACAAAAACATAAAGAATCGCTATAAAGATGGTTATTCTTTTACTTATAATCATGAATTTAATTCTCTTTGGTTTGCCAAAGGGGAAGATGATGATAACGACAGTGTTATTGCTATATATAAAATTGACGAAACATATACCTCATCATTCAGTGGCCAACAAGATGTTGAAACTTACTATGTCGCAATCTATGTCGATGATGTTGATTCTGCCTATTTAGATGAAAAGTCACATTATTGGTATGGGGCTTCTTTATATGGCAGTGATGGTAAAGAATTATCAGATCTAAATGCATTGGAAACTGCTTTAAAAGAAAAATTTGATGATCAAACTTTAGAATTAATCAAATAAAAAACTAAAACCACTTTTTAAAATATTTAAGAAGTGGTTTTTTTATTCCAAATCAAACTGATTATTAAATTATTTTCACTTATCTTAGCAGTTACATCTCAGTAAATTCTTTAACAATAGCTAATCCTAAGCCAGTATTTTGTTTTGTACGAGAAATATCAGAAGTATAAAACTCATCGAATATTTGTTCAACTATGATTGGCTCATCTAATCGATTTTTGAATTGAAAACAAATTTCTGCTCCCGTATTAATAGAAATATAAATATCTCCACGGCTATGCTTCAAAGCATTAATAATTAAATTATCAAAAATTCTCCGTAAGATCCGTTCATTACTAAGCATCTCTATTTTTTTATTACCTTCAATATAGATCATCCGCCCTTGACTATTAAAATCTTGATAATAACAAACTAACTCTTCTTCAAAAATACGATTAATATCTAATAACTTTAATTCAAATTTTTCTTCATTGGAAATGATTTTAGTAAAAGTAAAAAAATCATCAATCAATTGCGATAGCCGTTTTAACTTATCAATAATAATTGATTCATATTTATGCTGTTCTTCTCCACTTAGCTCATATTTTTGCAACAATTCGACATAGCCCAAGGCCGAAGTTAATGGCGTTTTTAAATCATGAGAAATATTTACAATTGTTTTTTGCAAACTATTATTTTTCTTTTCAATATCAATCTCTAATTTTCTAAACGTTAGCATCATTTCATTTACTTCTTGTAATAATTCTCTAAGTTCAAGATTCCCGTTAGTTGTTGTAATCAAAGCATTAGTATCAAGCCCTCTTATTTTATTAATATCATTAGCCGCTTTTCTAATACTTTTTTTTAAATTAAAAATATAACAGGTAGCAATAAGCAGTAAAATGATCAAAATTATCACTATTACTAACATTCAGCTACCTCCTGATTATTTAATATTGTATCGTTTAAAATACGTTACTCCTATCATACTTGAAGCGATGATCAATCCAATTCCTGTTAAAATTCCTGTTAACAATGTCTTTATTTCTATCTGTCCAATAACTGCCATGTCCCGAAGAATTGTTTCAAACTCAAATTGCATGATTATACTACCATCAATATTAAAAACAGTAATAATTGTCATTAATAGCATCTGTGATACCATAACTAACACGATTGCGATTGCATTATATCGTGATGTTTTTTGTGTTATTGCGGCAATCATTACTAGTACGCTCATTATACCACAAAAGATCGGCAACTGTCGCAGCATAATTATTGTTATATCTAAAAAGCTAGAATAATGACTCGGTGCATTAAAGATAATATTACCAAAATAACCTAAATAAGTACTGATTGCTATTATTGCTATCCCTAATCCCCATGTCAAAAGGAGCTTAGCGAAATAGTATGTCGTCCGTGAAACATCTGTAGAGATAACATTTTTAGCAGTATGATTAGCTAAATCAACACAAATAACTGCAAAGACTACAAAAATCAGTACATAGTACAGATTCCCATTAACTTTCATCATCCCTTCATCTAATAGCTCATTACTCTCACCAGCTACCTTTCTTACATCTTCTGGAGTTGCTAAATCATCTTCTTTAGTTACTTCTGAATTACTCGTTAACCCGCCACTTATTCCAATATGACCTGGCGATCTTAAATAAATTGAAACACTGCACAGTGCGATGATTGCTAGAAGACAAACATAAATTCCTTTTCCTTTAAAAATCCTAAATAAATCAGCTTTAATGATATTCAACATTCTATTCACCATCCCTAATAATATTTTTAAAATACTCTTCTAACGATACTCCAATTTCACTAATTGCATAAAGTTCAATTCCCTTTTCAACTATTGCCTTACTAACAATGTGTTGTGCATCTAAATAATCATATAGACGAATTTCTTGATCATTTAAGACTTTATAATTAGCTGTCTTTAGTTCTTCTTCTAATAAGACACTAGCTTTTTTTATATCATTTACCTTAAGTAATAAACAATGACTACACTCATTATCTAACTGTTCTTTTGATAATTCTTTAACGATCTTACCACCTTCAAGAATTCCAAACTTATTTGCTACTAAATACAGTTCTGATAAAATATGACTAGAAATCAAAATCGTTATATTTTCTTGTTGTAATTGCAATAACGTTTCTCTAATCTCACTAATTCCTAATGGATCTAAACCATTGATTGGTTCATCTAAAATTATAAAATCAGGATTATTTAAAATTACCAAAGCAATTCCTAAACGCTGCTTCATTCCTAATGAAAACTGTTTAAATTTCTTTTTACCAGTATTATTTAATTTAACCTTTTCTAGTACTTCCTCAATCTTGTGACGATCAATAATTCCTTTTAAAATACAGTAATACTTTAAATTATCATATGCTGATAAATTAGGATAAAACGCTGGACTTTCAATCATACATCCCATCCTATTTTTACTATCCCTCCTACCCTTTTACTGTATAAAAAAAGAGTTAAATAACTCTTAATCAATTCTTAAATAAGTCTTAATTCCGTTATCCTTTTATTTTATAACCAATTCCCCAGACTGTTTCTATATACTCTTGATTTGGATTAGCTTGTTTTAACTTACTACGAATCTTACTAATATGAACATTTAGCGTATTATCATCACCTGAATCTTCGTGGTCCCAAACCATTTCAAATAAAATATCTTTTGTAAAAACACGAGTTGGATTTTCTAATAATATTTTTAATAGTTTAAACTCAATTTTAGATAAATTTATTTTTATCTCATTACAAGTCACTTTATAACTATTTTCATCAAGAATAATATCTTTATAAGTAATTAGAGCTGATGAAAAAGCTACTTGCCGATGCTTTAATTGTATCTTTACTCTTGCTAAAAGTTCATTATTATCAAATGGTTTGATCAAATAGTCATCAGCTCCCAAAGCAAATAGGTCAAGTTTTGTATCCATTTTATCGATTGCAGTTAAAATAATCACCGGTAAATCTTTCTTCTTTTTGATTTCCTTAATTACTTCCTGACCACTAAGACCCGGTAACATCAAATCCAAAAGTACTAAATCTACATGTTCATCTAATAAAAGTAATGCCTCTGTCCCAGAATAAGCACTAACACTTTCGATACAATTTAATCTTAATAGATCATGAATCATATTATTAATATCATTGTCATCTTCTACGATCAATATTTTTACCATTGTTATACTACATTCCTTCACTTACACAGTGATAGTATAACACAATATACCTCTCCAAGACATATTGGTTTTAAGAGCTTATCTTTGTATTTCTAATAAGAAAAAGAAGTATCTAAGTTTAGATACTTCTGGATTATGAATTATGAGCAAATTGTGAATTATACAATTTTTCATACTCACCTTGTTTTGCTAATAATTCTTCGTGTGTTCCTTGTTCGACGATATCACCATTATTGATTACTAAAATCAAGTCAGCACTCTTAATAGTTGATAGACGATGGGCAATAACAAAACTTGTCCGCCCTTTCATAACCCGCTGCATTGCTTCTTGCAGCATTTTTTCTAAACGGGTATCAACCGATGAAGTCGCCTCATCAAGAATCAAGATTTGAGGATCTTTTAAGATTGCTCGGGCAATCGTTAATAATTGTTTCTCCCCTTGCGAGATGTTATTGGCTTCTTCATTTATATGTGAATTATATCCATCTGGCAGAGTTCTAATAAAATGATGAACATTGGCCATTTTAGCAGCATTAATAATCTCATCTTTGCGAGCATCCAAACGACCATAACGAATGTTATCATAAATTGTTCCAGAATATAGCCATGTATCCTGTAAAACCATTCCAAACATAGAACGTAACTCTTCCCGTGGTAAATCACGAATATCAACGCCGTCTATTTTAATACTACCACCTTTAACATCGTAAAAACGTAATAGTAAATTAATAATTGTTGTTTTTCCTGCTCCAGTCGGTCCAACAATTGCAACCATCTGACCACTTTTAACATTAACATTCAAATCTTTCATTAAGTTTTCTTCATAATAACCAAACTTAACATGTTCAAAATCAACATTTCCAGCCACTTCGCTCAAATGTTTAGGCGGATTAGCTTCCGGTACTTCTTCCGGTTCTTCCAATAACTCAATCACCCTTCCTAGTGCTGCAAAAGCAGACTGAATTTGTGATGATAAGTTAGATATTTGCGATAAAGGATCATTAATTTGCCAAATATAACGAATAAAAGCTTGTAACTGCCCAACTAAAAATGTTCCTGCAATTACATCAGCAGTTCCCACTACAGCAACTGCCCCAATTGCTAAATAAGTAACTAATGCATTTAAAGGTGCAATCGTTGACGAAACGAATTGTGCTTTAAAGGCATTTTCTTTTAAATTTTCATTAATTTTTTTAAATTTTTCAACTGATTCCACTTGTTGATTATATAATAAAATTTCATTATATCCTGTATACATTTCAGTTACAGTACTATTTAATTCACCAAGCGCATCTTGTTGCTTTTTAAATAATTTTTGACTTTTTCCTACAACTAGCTTAGTTACTAATAGCGATAATGGAATAATCATCGTTCCAATAATTGCCATCTTAGGATTAATCATATACATCATTGTTAACGCTAAAGTAACAGTTAATACTCCACTGACGATCTGCGTAAAACTTTGTTGTAGAGCGTTAGAAATAGCATCAACATCATTAGTAATTCGACTTAAAACATCTCCAAAATGATGATTATCAAAATATCTTACTGGTAATTTACGAATCTTATTTTGTAAAGCATTTCGAAGATCTTCCATTGCTTGCTGAATTGCATTCGTCAAATAAACTACTGAAATCATTTGAGCAACTGTTTTAATAATATAAATGACTACTAAACTAAGTACAATTTTAATAATTGCCCCAAAGCTAATATCCACACTTGTTCGACGACTTCTTTTGTCAACATCGCTCGCTAATTGAGTAGTGATCATTCCTTCAAATGTTGGTGCTAAAACCATTGAAATATTGAAAGCAAAAATCATTAGGATAGCAATAATAAATTGCCATTTATACGGCTTAATAAATGGTATTAAACCCTTTAAACTTTTTTTAAAACTATATTTTTTATGCATTTGCTAATTCCTCCTCACTTAATTGAGAAGTTGCAATCTCATGATAAATTTGACATTCCTTTAATAATTGATGATGTGTTCCTTTTCCTACGACCTTACCTTCATTTAAAACAATGATCTGATCTGCCTCCATAATACTAGAAATTCTTTGAGCTACAACTAGCATGATTGATTCGGTCATTTCTTTTTTTAACTCTTTCCTTAAAATTGCATCTGTTTTAAAATCCAATGCTGAAAAAGAATCATCAAAGATATAAATTTGAGCTTTACGAACTAATGCCCGAGCAATACTTAATCGTTGTTTTTGACCACCCGAAACATTTGTCGCTCCTTCACTGATTTCTTCATCAAAGCCATTTTCTTTTTCCATTATAAATGGATAAGCCTGCGCAACTTTAGCAGCATATTCTACTTCTTCATCACTAGCATCCTTTTTCCCAAAACGAATATTATCAGCAATTGTCCCACTAAATAATACTGCTTTTTGAGGAATCACACCTAATTTATCTCGTAATTCTAATACATCATAATCACGAATATCTTTCCCATTGATTTTAATACTTCCACTACTAACATCATAAAATCTTGGTACTAAATTCACTAATGTACTTTTACCAGAACCAGTACTTCCAATAAAAGCAATCATTTCGCCTTTGTTCGCTTTAAAAGAAACATCCTGAAGAACCGGCTCCTCACCATCAGGATAAACAAAAGTTACATGATCAAACTCAATACTTACTTTTTCATCAAAATCGCTATCTGCAGGTTTATTTTTAATTATTGGATCTAAATTGAAGACTTCTTCAATTCGTTTCGCTGACACCTCAGCCCGAGGATACATCATAAACACCGTACAGAAAAGCATAATCGAAAACATCGCATGGAATAAATAATCCATGAAAGCAACAAGCTGTCCAATTTCTAAAGAACCAGTAGAAATTAGATGAGCTGCTACCCAATATATTGACAAACCAGCAACATTCATCAGCATAAAGAAAATTGGCTGTGTCATGGTCATAATTTTAAATAATTTTTTTGAATATTTAGTAAAGCGATGATTTGTTTCTTTAAACCGTTTTTGTTCATATTGATCATTATTAAAAGCTCTAATTACTCGAATCCCGCTAAGATTTTCTCTCGAAATACGATTCAAGTCATCTAATGAACTTTGTTGATTTTCTGAAATTGGTTTAGTAATCTTCGCTACTACGACAACCCCAAGGATAATCAACGGAATTGTAGCAGCAATAATATATGATAACGGTAACGAAGCCCGCGCTGTCATAATAAAACTAAAAATAAACATAATTGGTGTCATCAAAGCTGTCCGAAGCAATACGTTAACAAATTGTTGAATTTGAAAAGCGTCATTATTCGTCCTTGTAATCATTGATGATGTCCCAATCTGATTAAATTCATTAGCTGTAAATTGTTGTACTTTAGCAAAGATATCATTTCTAATATCACGAGTAATTGCAGTTGATATTTTTGAACAACAATATCCTAGGGCAATGGTTCCACCCACACCGATAAGTGAAACTAAGGCAATACAGCCACCCATCATATAGATGAAGCTAACGTCTTTATTAGTAACCCCAACATCTATCATTGTTGCTACAATGGTCGGAATTCCTAATTCAACTAAAATAAATCCAAAAACTGAAATTACATTAAAAAAGAATAGTAATTTGTAGTTTTTTAAATACTTTAAGATTAATTTCATATTTTTCTCCTTTCATTGTATTGTGAAGCAACATATCATATGATAAACTATAAGGTAACCTTATAGTCAAGGAGTTATTTAAATGAAAGAAAAATTATTAACATGTGGAACTTTTGCTAAAATATGCGGTGTTGAAAAACATGTTCTTTTTCATTATGACGAGATTAATTTATTTAAACCAGCATATGTGAATGATAAAGGTTACCGCTATTACTCGTATCGTCAATATGATACATTTAAAGTAATTATTGCTTTAAAAAAACTCGGAATGTCGTTAAAAGATATTCAAATATATCTTGATCAGCGCAATCCCCAATTATTTTTAGAGTTATTGAATCAACAAGAAGCTAAATTGCTTGAGTATATTAATGAAATGCAGCAGATTCACGAAATGATCAAAAATTTTCAAACATTTACAACTGATGCTTTAAATGCTAATTATGATGAAATCAAAGTAACTTATTTAAAAGAAACTAAATTATTATTATCTGCTAATCTCGAAAACACTACCTCTAAAGGCTTCGCTGACTTTATGAATGATTACACATCTTTTATTGAAAATAATCATATTATTACTGGCGAATTCGTTGGGGTAATGATGAATGTCGAAAATATTCGTAAAAATCAATTATCTAACTACTCTTATTTATTTACAACAACTAATAATCTGAGTGAACAAATATTTGTTAAAAAGGGTGGTAATTATTTATGTGGCTATCATCATGGAAGTTATGATGGTCTCCGTGACTCATATCAAAGAATCCTCGATTATGCAGAGCTTCATAAAATTAAATTAGGTAAATATGCTTTTGAAGAATATATTATTTTTGATATTTGTGAAGCTTCCAAAGATGAATACTTAACTCGTATTACAATTGAAATAGCAGAATAAAAAAGTAGGTAT
>OGXN01003168.1_pt1 | contig 9982 bp, 6 predicted proteins | sample 1576281 | NCBI WGS metagenome assembly OGXN01 (sample SAMEA3541494, study PRJEB24748) | human gut metagenome | biome: human gut; feature: human-associated habitat; material: faeces | place: China | collected 2012
ATGTGCCGATCATGGAGACCTACGACGTGCCAAAAGATTATATGCCGACGACGCGCGACCGGAAAGAGGTGTATGATTTCGTCGTGCGGGAACTGCGCGAGAGCATGGACAAACTGCCCGAAGAACAGCGGTACAGTCGTTTTAACAAGTGGGCAGCCAAGCATCTGCTGGCAAAGGTATATCTGAATGCCGAATCGTGGCTCGGCAGCGAATATGCCGCCAAGCGCGACAGTACGCTCATCCTTTGCAACGAGATAATCGGGTCTGCGAAATACCAGCTCGACGACAGCTTTTCCAATATTTTCAGTCTGCAAAGCGAAACGTCGCCCGAAATCATTTTTGCGGTGCCGTATGATGAAACGACGGGATCGCCGATTTTCCACTGCATCTATGCCAAAACCCAGCACTGGGCCTGCAAACCGATCTACAACGCGGGTTCGGGCGGTTACAATGGACTGCGTGCCGTGCCTTCGTACGTAAAAGAGACGTTCGATGCCACCGATCCCGATCATTACAATGACAAACGTTACAGGCAGAGTTACTGCATGGGGCAACAGTACGACTACCTCACCAAGCAGCCGCTCTATTTTACTGACGGAGTGACACCCTTCAATTATGTCAACGAAATCGCCTCGATCGACGCCGCCCGTGAATTCGACGGCTACCGCTTCGGAAAGTACGAGGTCAAAATCGGCCAGAAATGGGAGACCGATCAGGACTGGGTCGTGTTCCGCTTCGGGGAGACCCTGATGATGAAAGCCGAATGTATGCTTCGTGACGGGGATGCACAGGGAGCCGCTGACATCGTGAACGAGGTGCGCAGACGCAGTTTCGATCCGTCTCTGCCCCGATCCGTGCGTGAGCTGACGGCCGAGCAGTTGTCCGCCTTGACAGTCGTTGACGGCGTATCCGTGCCTTACGGCGAATTCCTGAAAGAGCTCGGACGCGAGTTCACGGGCGAAGGAATGCGGCGCGAGCAGCTGATCCGGTGGAATCTCTATGTAAACGGAAGCTGGACATTCCACACGCCCAAGCAGAAGAAATATCTCGAATTGTATCCGATACCCTCTTCCGAACTGCTTTCCAACATTAACCTTCGTCAAAATGATGGATATTCTTATTAAAACAGACAGGCGGCCCGTATCCGGGATCAGAAGCATGTTGTTCCTGATTGCCGCCATATTTCTGCTGCCGGGTTGCTCGTCGGCATCCGATACGGAGATTCCCGATCCGGAACCGCCGGGACCGGAACCTCTCGAAACAGGGACGCTGCTGCCGGATAACATAACGCTCGTGGCGCGCGTCACCGGACGTGAGGAAAGTGGCGAAACGATTCCAAATCCCAACCGAACGGACGCCCGGTTCAATATCGGCCGTACCGATTACAGCAATATGTGGGATGCCGGCAACGGGACGGTCATGTGCGCATTCGGCGATAATTTCGACTACGGAGGCGGCAACTGGAAATCGAACGCCATCGCACTCTCTTCGGATCGTGACTTGACGGACGGGCTTTATTATTCGGGAATGCTGATGGATGGCAATGCCGTAAAGGAGATCGTCGTCTCGCGGGCCAAAACCGGGCAATATCCCGATGGTTCGGAATACGAAGTGACCTGCATTCCTACGGGCGGCATTGCGGTCGGCACCCGTCAGTACCTGAACTACATGAGTATCCATGACTGGACTCCTACGGGTGATAACGATTACTGGTCGGTGAATTACAGCGAAATCGTTTACTCGGATAATTATGGGACAGCATGGACCCGTTCGGGCGTCAAATGGAATGCCGACAGCAACTTCACGCAGGTCGCCTATCTGAAGGAAAACGGGTTGATATATATGTACGGCACACATTCGGGACGTTACGGCAACGTCTATCTGGCGCGTGTCAGCGAAACGAAGCTTCTCGACAAATCGGCCTACGAATACTGGACCGGCGGCGGCTGGGAGCGCAACGAACAGGCGGCGGAGCCAGTCGCACGGGGAACGGCGTCTGAAATGACCGTTGCATACAACAGCCGTTACAAACGGTATATGATGATGTATCTGTCAGTCAATCAGCGGGCCGTCGTTTACCGGGACGCACCCTCTCCCGAAGGAGATTGGTCGGGCGAGAAGATCATCATGTATGAGGATGGCAATGCGCTTTATGCTCCCTATATTCACCCGTGGTTCAACGAAGACGACGAATTGTGGTTTGTCATCTCTCATGCCGTGCCTACATGGAACGTTTTCCTGATGCGTGCCGACCTCAACTGGGATCAGGCGGGGATCAATCTGCTTGCAGAAGGAGGTTTCGAGGAGCACCCGACTCAGGCGTTGAGCTACAAGACGATGTGGCATGTGAATGCGGCGGCCCTCACTTCGCGCGATGCGCACAGCGGCAAGATCGCCTGCCGTTTCTCGAATACGAATTCCGGCCAGTGGCAGGACGTATGCACTCAGACGGTATCCTTGCAGCAGAATGCCGATTACTCGATCGAGTGCTGGGTGAAATCCGAAGAGGTGCTTCCTGAGGGTGCCTATGTCGGAGTCCGATTGACCGACGGAACAATCCATGACATAACGGGCACAGCCCAAGCCGGCGAATGGACACGCTTCGGTTGTGAATTCAATGCCGGTCAGGCTGTAAGTGCCGATGTCTTTTTCGGAGTTTGGGGCGCTCCCGAAATGACGCTCACCGTGGACGATATTTGCCTGAAACCCGTAAAAACAGAATAACCTACAACTAAAAAACAAAAACCATGAAAAACTGTTATTTCGCAATGTTACTTTTGCTGTCCGCCGCATTCGCTGCCGGATGTGCCGACGATAAAGAGGAGGGCGGCAACGACATCAAGCTTAATCCCGATCCGACGCAGCTTTCGAACATCACCCTGATGAAAGCCACGTTCGCGGCGGACGAATTCAATATGATTTCCGAGCCCGGTTTCGAGCTTTTCCCCGATGAAGCAATCGACTACCGTTCACTCTGGTATTTCGAAGGAGCGTACAAGGAGCCTTCGCTGGTGTCGAAACACACGCAGACACACGGCGGTCAGGTCGCTTTGAAGCTTGAAAACCCCAACGACGGCAGCTGGTGCGATGCCTGCTTGCAGTCGATCGCACTCAAAAAGGGCAAGGATTACACCTTCTCCTGCTTCGGACAGGCTTCGTGGGCCGGAATGAACGCCTTTACGGGCGTCCGGCTGGAAGGCGGCCCGATCTATGACGGACAGGCCGGCGATTGGAATCCCGACGTATGGACCGAATTCACCAAGGAGTTCAATTCCGGCGACTATACGCAGGGTAATGTCTTTTGCGGAGCATGGGGCTATCCCGGAGTATGGGTCGCATTGGACGATTTCAGACTCGTTCCGACCGGCACCACCCAGACCTCGACCAAATTGGGTACCTGCCTGACGACGGGCACTGTCTCGAATGCCTCGTTTACGGATATTTCGTTTGCGGGTAAAGCCGTCATCTGGGCCGGACCGAACAATACGGTTTCCATGGCGCTGGCCGATGTTTCGGCCGGGGGTAAGCATTACGCAAACGCATTCGCATTGTCGAACGATATGAATCCCGCTGATGGATTCTATATCGCGCAGGTTTCGCCCGGCAACGACGGTATCGTTCCTATTCTCGAACCGTCGGGAGACGGTGAAACCGCCTGTGTTCCGACGGCCGGTGTGACCGTCAACGGCAAACAGTATATCCATTATTATTCGTTCAAGTCGCTCGATCCCGAAGACAGCGACGCATGGACGGCAAACTTTTCCGGGTTGTTGTCATCGGCAGACGGCGGTAAAAGCTGGACCCGTGAGATCCGCGGCCGTTGGAGCGGAGCCGGGCATTTTGTGCAGGCGGCATTCTATTTGAGCGACAAGTATCTTTACATGTTCGGTTCGGACGCAGGCCGTTCCACGCCCAAGATATACGTCGCGCGCATCAAAAGCGACGGTGATATTGCAACTGCAGCCAACTGGACCTATTGGGACGGCACCGACTGGGTGGCGGGAGACCCAGAATCAGCGGCGGCGATCACCTATGGCAATGCATCCGAAATGTGTGTAGCCTATAATGCGACTCACAAACGCTATATTATGATTTACCGTTCGGGGACGACGGGCGGTCTGGTCTACCGCGATGCCGGTTCTCCCGAAGGCGACTGGTCGGGTGAAAAACTGCTGGCGCTCGATAATGCTAATCAGGGAGGCTGGTTCTCACCGTCCGTTTATCCCTACTCGTCGGGCGACAATATGTACTTTATCGTTTCGCAACTGTAACTAACTCTGACATCCGGCGGAACCGGCCGTGTTATGCACGGCCGGGTATCCGTTTTTAAGACCTAACTTTATGTACAAGACCATTTTGCCGCTGATAAGTTATATTCTGTTCGCCTGCACTCCGCACGGCCGGGAAAACCTGCTCGCCGACGGCGGATTCGAAGAGTCTGCGAAGATGTGGGACATCGGTAAGTCCGAATTGACATCCGAGGCACATGCGGGAGAGTTTGCCTGCGCCTTGTATGTCGAAACACCCCGTTATATACCCGTCTGGTCCGACATCTGCATACAGAAAATAATAGTGATGCCCGGAAAGGAATACCGGCTTTCCGCATTCGCCCGCATGTCCCTGCCCCCGTTGACGAACGGCGTGTATATCGGTGTACGCCGGCCCGACGGCAGTGTTTTGAAAGACAGGCTGTTCCTGCTGTCCGGCAGAGATTGGACCCGAATGGCGCTGGATTTCGATTCCGGCGAGGAGCAGGAACTCACTGTTTTCTGCGGTGTCTGGACAGACCGGAATTCAACCTATTTCGTCGATGATTTCAGCCTGAATATGATAAAATAATTATAAATTCGCGTATTATGCCGCATTGCACAATCCGTCTGTTTTTACTGCTTGCCATATGTATGATGACGAACGGCTGCCGTCGTGAATCGATCTCGGAGCCCAAGCGTCATTATGTGATCGGATTCTCCCAATGTACCAACGACCTATGGCGTCAGATCATGATGATTCAGATGCAAGCCGAAGCGGCCAAATATCCGGAATTGAGCATTGTGGTCAGCAATGCGCATAACAATACACAGTTACAGATCGATCAGATTCGTGAATTCATTGAGGCGAAGGTCGACCTGCTCATCATCTCGCCGAACGAATCGGAGCCGGTGACACCGATCGCCGTCGAAGCTTTCGACATGGGAATTCCGACAATCATCTGGGATCGTAAAATACATTCGGACCATTACACGACCTGCATCAGTGCGGATAATTACGATATCGGCCGTGATGTGGGACGCTACATCAACACCATATTATCCGAAGGGTCTACGATTCTCGAAATTACCGGATTGATGAGCTCTTCACCCGCTGTGGAACGGCATAAGGGATTCCTTGCCGAAGCGAGTGAAAGCTATTCGGTGCATACCATTCCCGGCGACTGGAAACCCGATGTGGCAAAAGAGCGCGTGGCGGCGATCGGCCACTATAACGATATCGATCTGGTTTTTGCGCACAACGACGATATGGCACTAGCTGCCTACAATGAGATCAATGCAGCCGATTCACTCTGTGCGCAGCGGATAAAATTTATCGGAATAGATGCGCTCGTCGGAGTAGATGCGGTTCTCGACGGCAGACTGCAAGCCTCATTCCTCTATCCCACGGGAGGAGACAAGGTCATGGCGATCGCCAGACGTATCCTTCTTGGTAAACGGGTAGAGAAGAGCTACCAACTGCAATCGGCACTCGTCGATTCTCACAATGCCTACACACTCAAGGCGCAGCAGGAACAGATAGTCAGTTATCAGGAACAGATCAACAAACAGAAAACGGTTCTTGAACAATATGACCGAAGCGTTGACAATCTGAAATATTCATTGTGGGCCGTCATAATTATCGCCCTTGTTGCGGGAGGAATGGGCATTTATGCCATCCGATTGAATCTGCGTCTCCGGCGCCGCAACGAAATCCTGACCGCAAAAAATGCTGAAATCGAAATTGCAACCCGTGAGTTGATGGATAAGCATGCCCAGATAGAGAATGTAACGGCTCACAAATTACAGTTTTTTACAAATATAACCCATGAAATCCGCACTCCGCTGACGCTGATCCTCAATCCGCTCGACAGCATTGTCAAGCGGGAAAAGGACCCCGAAATTCAACGTAATATCTGGACGATTCAGCGTAACGCGCGCCATCTGCTGAATGTCGTGAATCAGATTCTCGATTTCCGGAAGATCGAAAATAATAAAATGATGCTTACGCTGAAACAGGTGGATATCGTGCAGTTTACACAAGAGATACTTAGTTATTTCGAGACTTATGCCGAAACGGAAAAGATCGTCTATAAATTTCGTACGGACACGTCGCATCAGCAGTTGTGGATTGATACCGATAAAATCGAACAGGTGTTGCTCAACCTGCTTTCAAATGCTTTCAAATATTCGCCCAAATACGGTACGATTTTGGTGTCGGTGACAGATAACGGTCCGAGCGTACTGATCGAAGTCGAGGATAACGGGAAGGGTATAGATAAAGAGAGTCTTCCTCGTATTTTCGACCGTTTTTATGCGCTCAAGAACACGTCGAATTACAGTACGGGGATCGGATTACACCTGACACGGGAATATGTCGAACTGCATCATGGATACATAACGGCGGATAGTCTTCCGGGGGCTTATACCGTTTTCCGGGTCGAACTGTTCAAGGGAAAATCGCATTTCGGAGAAAATGTCACTTTTGACGAAACTCTTCCGACGAATTATCTTGCGGACGAGGTGATCGACGACAATAAGGTCAATGAGTTATTGGCCAAGAAATATAACGAAACAATCGTCATTGCCGAGGATGATTCTGAGATACTCGCCTATCTTAAAGATGAACTTTCAACGAACTTCCGCGTTATTGCCGTCAATAACGGTTACGATGCCGTTAAAGCCGTGATGGATGATGAAGTATCGCTTATCCTGAGCGACGTGCTGATGCCTGCGCTCAACGGATTCCAGTTGTGCAGCAACATAAAATCTAACATAGCGACCTGTCATATTCCGATCGTGCTGCTTACGGCTCTTTCGGATGACAACCAACGGATTTACGGAATTGCAGAAGGTGCTGACGAATATATTCACAAGCCGTTCAATATGCAGTATGTCCGTCTGAAAATTATCCGGATTATCGAAGAACGTAAGCGCCTTGCCAGTACATTCGCCCAAAAATTCGGTCGTCTGACGAGGCACGAAGCCGCCAATCTTCCTTGTGTGGACGATGTGTTCCGGGATAAACTCTTCAATCTGATCGAGGCGCAGCATAGCGACAGCAATTTCAAAATCGAACTGATGAGCGATATGTTAGGAATGTCGAGAATATTGCTTTATCGGAAAATCACAAGTATTTTCGGAATGTCCCCATCGGATTTATTGCGTAATTACCGGTTGCAGAAGGCAGTTCAACTGTTAACAGATCAACGGCGCAATGTAAGCGAAGTCGCCTATATAGTAGGATTCTCTTCACCCGCTTATTTTGCAAAATGCTTCAAAAGCGTATACAATATGACACCGACGGAATATATGTATCGAACGCGAGAATAGATGGTGATTTAAAAACCTCGTTTATCTAACTGTGACTCGTATTATGAAACACTTGAGTTAGAACTCATATCTGGATGCTCAAAATGTCAATTGTTAGATAAAAACACAAAATATGGCATTAATACATTAATAATCAAGCTAATGAGATGAATTTACCAATATAGTTATTGGTAAATCAATTCGGTTTGCACTAGAAGAATTTGGATGAATGGTGACTGTTTGGATTTTTCTGTATGTTTTTGTAGTTCGTCGTAGTTATTTGAAACACTGAAATTCAGTATAATGGGCTGAAAAATAAACCGTTGCCTTCTGTTACCTACTCTCCTATACAAAGATGTAACGACCTGATAAACCAAGTCGTTACATTTTTCAAGCCCACACCTTTCGGGCCGGGGCGTATATGGTGCAGAACACCGGAGGACTAGTCCTCGTCGCGGTACATGTTCTCCACGTAAATGGCGTGCTGCTTCGCCACGCGCTTCGCGATCGAAGGCTTGGTGAAGTACTGGCGGCGGCGAAGCTCCTTCAAGACGCCCGTGCGCTCGTATTTACGTTTGAACTTCTTCAGGGCGCGCTCGATGTTTTCGCCCTCTTTTACCGGCATGATAATCATAATATTCTACTTTTTTATTGTTTTTAATTCTTTCGTTTACTTAAAATCCTCCGGGGCGCATATCTTCCGATACCTTTCCCCCTTGCAATGTCGCTTCGTCTACTCGTCGTCAGGTCCGCTTCGGGCACCGAACCGCAGATAGGGAACCAGCCGTGCTGCCTCCTCGCGGGTCATTATGTCGTCTTCGATCAATTCCTCAGCGGTACTCCAACCTCCTTTCAACTGTCTTCGTTTAAGTAATTTCCGAAGGGTCTGCGGCGGAATGTACGGATGCCGTCCCAACTCTTTCGGGCTTGCAAAGTTAATATCAATTTTCCGAATTTCACAACTATCGCAGTAAATTTGTTTCAAAATTTTCTCATAATTGCGTTCCGTGACTCCCGGAACCTCTGCGAGTTGCTCCGCGCGGACGAATCCGCCGAGCCGGTCGCGGTAGCCGATAATCGAGACGACGGTCTTCTCGCCGATGCCCGCCACGCTCCTCAGCGCGGCCGAATCGGCCGTGTTGATCTCGACGGGAACGTCGATCGGTTCCGCTTTGCGTTCGGGGAAGATGACGTAAGGTTCGAGCGCCGATGCGACCGAATCGCTCACCACATAGCACGCCCGCAGCTCCTCCATGTCGTAAATGCCGCTCAGGTCGCGCCACCGGACAAAGGCTTCGGCTTGCCGTTTCGACAATGCGCCGATGGCCCGCAGGTAACGCGCGCTCACCGTGTCGATGCGGAACGGCGCGGGCGGCATCGGCTCGGAGACGACGCGCCCCGTGCGGTACTCCTGCGGAGCGATGGCATACTTGCGCCCGATGCGTATGTAGGGCTCCAGCCGGTAAAAGAGCGAATCGCTGATGCCGTAACAGAGCGTCACATCTTCGGGAATACGGAAAATCTTGCCTGCGGCGCGGTATTTCAGCAGGCTCACGGCTTCGTGTTTCGTAAGCCCCAGCCGCCGCAGGCCGTCGTAATCTACGGTGTTCGGATCGAAGGGCTGCATGATGACCGTATCGGCCCGCTCCTCCATTTCGGCTTCGACCCGCAGGGCCGCCGCGGGATCGGCCTTCGGACGCACGAGGACGATGCCGAGGACCAGCAACCCGGCCAGCGGCAGAAAAACCGCCACGGCCCGAATCTCACGTTCTGTAAAAAACTTTCCCATATGCAGAGACTATTTACATACCGTCCGGCAAATGCCGGAACCTACCACTGCGCACCGCCGGAGAGCAGCAGGCGGCGGTAACGCCGCGAGGGCGACTCCACAAAAGCACCCAGCCCGTACTCCGTCCAGCGGCGATCGACCAGCCCGACGGTCGCTTCCGACGCCGTCACGACGTTGGGAAACCGCGCCGGATTGCCGCCCTCGCCGGGCCGTTTGCTTCGCGCGTCGATCACGAGCGTCGCCCCCTCCGTCCGCACGTCGCGCCGCGGATCGGTATTGGCCGCCGCGAGCCACAACAGCTCTTCGGGCATCAGCTCCGCCGCCGCGGGGTCGAACAGCACGAAATATCGCACCCCCTCAGGGGTTCGAACCCCGGCCCCCGGTTCCGCGAAGGCAAGCGCCGCGCCCCACTTTTCGAGCAGATCGGTGCGGCAGCCCTCCGGCAGAGAGAGTTGCGGTACGGATTCCGACTGAGACGCGGGGTTCAGCGCAGCTCCGGCTGTGGTAGCGTCTATTGCAATTTTACCGCCGAAGCCGGGCGTCGCCGTAGCATGGTCCAGCACATCGAGGATTCCCTCGCTGCGAACGAGGTCGCGCACGGGGTCGATCCGCCGCAACAGCCGCGCCAGCGCAT
>OGXN01003173.1_pt1 | contig 9962 bp, 7 predicted proteins | sample 1576281 | NCBI WGS metagenome assembly OGXN01 (sample SAMEA3541494, study PRJEB24748) | human gut metagenome | biome: human gut; feature: human-associated habitat; material: faeces | place: China | collected 2012
GTAACGTCCGTTCACCCAAAGGTACATGTTGGAAGTTACCGAGCCGAAATGCGCAAAAATCTCTTTGCCTTTCCAGTCGGCGGGAAGGATGATTTCTTTCCGGTAAGAGCCTACATGATTGTTTTCTGTCGGCACTTGCGGAGGATTGTTTTTGAATTGACTTCTCCAGGCGTATCCTACGTTGACGTAGATAGGATCACCGTAACCGTTCAATTCCCAAACGCCGGGCACCTGAAGGTCGTCCCAACCTTTGTCGTTGAAATTAGTTTGATAGAAGTCAGTCGGGCGTGCATCTGCATGTCTCACCCAGTTGAATTTCCACGGACCGTTCAAGGTCATGAAATTCGTTGAATTTTCTTTGATGCCGGCTTTAGCTTCATCAGCCGATGCGTAAGCAAAGTAATTAGTGTGCATAGCGGAGCGGTTTACGGAATTCACTTCCGGGTCTTTCCACTCATTGAAGTTTTGCGCAACTACAGTTGGCAGACTTAAAACAACTACTAATCCTGCTATAAAAATCTTATTCATAAATTTTCTATTGTATCTTTATAATAACTAATATATTACTCAAGGTTTATATAAGTCTCCCACAACCAATTTGTCGCCTGATAGATCCACTTCGAATAAATGAGGAACACGATGATAGAGTCCATTGATTATTTCATGACTATGTATGGACATCAACCATTTACCTTCTAAAGTTTGAAATAACATTCCATGCCCATAATTAGGTGGAGTGACGGGATCATTTTCCTGAATCCAGAGACCATCTAAAGTTCCACTTGTCGAATAAGCAACTCCCTGCGTATATTTATCATACACCCAACTACTCCAAATCATTCCCAATCGCCCCGTACCCGTACGAAACAGATAGGGACCATCTGTTACTTTACAACGTCCGTTAATTCCATTTTCTTCTCTGCTCCATGGGGCATCACTTGCGCGAAACAAAACCCGTCCCTCGCCTATTGTACCACTCAAGTCAGACTTTAACTCTATTTTTTCGATTGTTCCATTCCCATTCTGCAGCCATTCATAGCAATATACCATATATGGTTTGTCATCACTATCCACCCATAATGTTCCATCAAGTGTAGGTTTTTCTGCAGGTAGATATATAGGATCATCCATAGGTACATACGGACCATCCGGTTTATCACTTACCAATACATGACAGGCACGCCGTTCTATCGCATTTCCATTGACATTATCAATGATAACCGACTTATTCGTAAAGGTTCCAAAATAATAATATTTACCCTTGTAAAAGTGAAACTCCGCCGCCCATATTTCAGGATTCAGTCCCATCCATGAACCGGGAGCAATTTTAACCACATTATACGGTCCTGACCAATTTTTCAAATCTTTACTTTTCCACATTTTTCCTCCAGTACCAGTCATATAATACATTTTTGTATTCTGATCCGCCAAGATAGCCGGATCACTCAAAACGATAGACTCTAAAGAGACGGTTTTGGGTTCTTGTTGACTTGTCTCTTTCTCCTGACAGGACATTGATAAACATCCTACTATAAAAAGCATAATTATTTTTTCCATATTTTTAATTATTTAAAGGCCACATATTAATATAGCATCTTTCCCTTGCATCACAGGTTATAGTTCCATCTTCACAATATACCAATTCTACCACATATATTGCCAATCCTCTTTTCGCTACATTGGCAGGCGTTTGGCTAAAATAGAACATATAAGCATGATCCCCGACTACTTCAATATCTGCATGATTTCCAAAACTTCCGTCAACATATTGAATATTGCTACTCTTACTGTTTTCCAAGGGGATTCCAGCCAAAAGATAATCAGCCTGTTTCACCCAATTGGTCGCATCGTCCGAATGATAGACAGACAATCCTTTCCATTCATCGACAATCATAAAGTATTTATTACGCCAGTAAATAACATTAGCACCTTCACCTTCTACTCCTCCCAAAGGAACGGCTCCTTTTACCGACCAATTGTAAAGGTCCTCACTGTCAGCATACCAAATAATATCTTTCCTGGCCTCTTCGTTTTTATACCACATTCTCCATATTCCATTCGGTAAGCGGAAAACGCAAGCGTCAATAACCTTGGTTGAATTCAAATCAATCACGCCATCGGTAGTCCAGTTAATACCATCCTCACTTGTTAGATGCACCATACTACGTGGATGATTCCAGTCATTAAATATACCGGGAACATAAGACAGAAACATATGAAAAACATTCTCATATTCAAATATCTCCGGTGCCCAGTAGGTAGGGTTCTGATCCGGTTTATAGTCAATGTTACAGTCACCTATATATTCCCATGTCGCACCACCGTCAGACGATTCGGCTATACCGATCTCCGTTCCGTGTATCTGTTCTGTCGGCAGGATATTTGTTACAGTCAAGCGACGGCTAGTGTAATACATATACCATTTGCCAACTCTATTACTGTAACATACCATCGGATCGGAAGGTCCATTGTATACCGGGTCTCTGTACAAAGGAAAATTAGCTAATTTATACGTTATGCCATCCTTGACAATTTCCTGCGGAACATTTTTTTCTTCCTCCCGTTGAGTGGTGTCATTCTTCTGGCAAGACATCAAAAGACATCCTGATATAATTAATAAAATTCTTTTCATGTTTAATAAAATTAAGTACAAAAGGTCTGTCCTGTCACAGACAAGACCCTTTGTTTTTTTTATATATAATACTAATACCCCGGATTTTCAATCAGATTCGGGTCGTTGGCTATCCTATCAGGAGTAATCGGGTGATAGTAATGCTTCTCTTGAAACAATCTGCTATACCCATCGACCTGCTTATTAAATGTCAAAGTATATTTTCCTGTTCTTGAATCCAGATAATATATCATACCCGAAAAATTCCCGGACAAATCTCTGACTGCTGTTCTCCATCTTCTGACATCCCAATGTCTATGATGCTCAAACGCTAGTTCCACTCTTCTTTCATTCCTTATATTATCAAGTGTCAGCGATCCTTTTTCGGTAATACCGGCTCTTCTGCGTATCTGGTTTATGGCATCCAAAGCATCATCTTCCTTGTTTAGTTCATAGGCAGCTTCTGCAAAATTCAGCAAGATTTCACCATATCTGAAAACAATAAAATCGGTTTCAGACTGATCTACTAATGGAGCTACCAGCCTCTCGTCATAATATTTTTTAGGAGTAAAACCCGTCACTGCGTAAGCTCCGCCACCGGGAGAACATGCCACTTTCCCGTCGATAAGTTGACTGGAACTAGTTTTCAACGTACCGTCCTTATCCCATGTTCCCGAATATCTTTCTATCTTACTTCCCTGCCATGGAGAATCCTGATACAATACAGATCCATTAAATCTCGGATCTTTATTGGCAAAAAGTTCAATTATATTATACTCACCCTGGCTCAAAGCATCCTTGTCCAATTGTCCCGGAGTACCGTCTTTGTATTCAAAAGCTTCGACCAATTCCAAAAGCACATTCACTTCCTGTCCCCATCCTACCGATATGCCTTGTACAGCTAACCAAAAATCTAAAGAATGTCCCTTTCCGCTTAAACCATTGTATTGAACGGAAAAGATCGTTTCTGTATTACGCTCGTCTATAAATAATTGATAAAAGTTCTTTGCCTTGTCATCCGGATATTTATTATACAACGCAATATTCCCGGTACTTTCAGCATAACTGATTATCTTCTTTGACGCATCATAGGACTTTTGCAAATAATCATTAGCTTCGGAAGCCGGTAACCCGACAATTCCTCCCAACTGTAATTTTCCATACTTTGCAATAGTACCTGCGTACAACATAGCACGACTGTTCAATGCCAGCGCTGCATACTTTGTAGCCCTTCCATAATCCAAATCACCCCTAGTGTCAGGCAGCAATGAGTTAATCTCATCAAGCTCCGAATATATAAAATCATAAATCTCCTTTTCCGTATTTCTGGCCACAAACAATTCTTCATCCGAGGCATCTATCTGCTGAACCTTATCGATGAGGGGAACACCACCATACCTTTTCACCAGCTCAAAATAGGCAAAAGCCCGCAGAAACCTTACTTCAGCCATACGGGTGTTCTTTATATCCTCACCTACGCCTGCATCTTTTATCTTCTCCAAAAACTCATTCATTTTTCTAATTGTGGCATATCCCCACCATTGGTCATAGGTATTCGAAGCATCCTCCAACCCCTGGTTCCATTTTGTATGATGATTCCAGTACGTCCCCTGCTGAACAGCCTCATCACATATCACCATCGGGAAATATACAGCAGCACCGTTAGGATTCCATGCCCACCCCACACTATTCATATGCAAAGGAAGCTGATTATACAACTCATAAATATATGCATCAATCAACGTTTGGTCTTCAAATACGGCATCGTCAGCTATCCTGTCAATAGGCTTCTTGTCTAAAAAATCATTGATACAAGATGACAGAAATAAAATCAAGAATAAATACAAGTATATTTTTTTCATATCCGATATTTTTAGAAGTTAACTTTTAATCCAACTGTATATGTCTTTTGTTGGGGATAATACAAACCATTATTATAATTAGGAGCTTCAGGATCATACCCATAATACGACAAATTATCAAATGTCAGCAGATTTGTTCCTGCAACATATATGGAGATGTCGGGAAGGTTTAATTTTGAAACAACCTTTTTAGGCAAGTTATAAGACAGCATCAAAGATTTCAATCTAAGATAGGTAGCCTCTTTATACCAGAAATCAGAAAATTTATCCTGATTTGCCGGCAAGCCAATACTTGCCCTCGGAAATTTTGCATTCTTGTTCCCTGGTGTCCATCGATCTGAATAAAAGTATTCATATCCGTTTTGATTTTGGGTAAATGTAGACCTCGCATCGCTAACGATCTCGAAGTTGAATCCTGTGGCACCCTGCCACAACATATTAAGACTAAATCCCTTCCATGAAAGATCGACATTAAAGCCATAATAAATCGTAGGCATTTCTCCTTTTCCGATAATATCCTGATCTTTCCAGTCAATGACATTATCATTATTCAAGTCTTTATAAATCAAATCTCCGGGCTTAATCGTCACGTTATTCGCTCCGTCCTGATCAATAGGCCATTGATCTATCTGCTCCTGACTTTCAAAGAATCCATTAGTTATATAACCGTATCTTTCATTCACCCATTTTCCAGACTTCTTATTAATTCTGATTTGATCTTCGTCAGTATATTCCGCCTCTTCAAAATGTATCCATTTAGCTCTAGAATATGATAAGTTTCCTGAAAGATTCAAATTAAAATCACCAAATTTCTTTTGATAGCCCAATACTAATTCAAATCCTCTATTATCTTGACTATTAATATTTTCAGCCGGCAGACTAGCTCCAAATGAATAGGGTAAAGATCCTTGTCTATTGGCAAGCATGCCTGTTCGCTTTCTGTAAAACAGATCAAAAGTCGCGCTCAGACATCCCAGGAAACGAACATCCAAACCTACATTATAAGTTTTCATACTTTCCCAAGTTATATAAGGATTGGACAAACCAGTACTTGCAATAGTCTGTTGAGGAGAACTGCCTATCATATAGTTACTGGCATAGGTATAGCCTGTTAAATACTGGAAATTCCCTGTGCTATCATTACCTGTATTACTGTAAGACAATCTCAATTTTAAATTATCCAACCAATTATTTAAGCTATACATAAACTTCTCATTAGATATGATCCATCCGGCAGAAACACTAGGGAAAAAGCCCCATCGTCTGCCTTTATTAAATTTGGGAGACCCATCTTCCCTGAAAGTCATTTCCAGCAGATATTTCGAGTCGTATATATAGTTCAATCTACCTATAAAACTTGCCCTGCCATTTTCCCAAGCACTCCCGGACGTCACCTGATCATCAGTACCTCCAGCAAAAAGTTGCTGTACAGCCGTTGATATATAATTGATTCTCGAACCAAAGAAGTCATTGCCATCTTCATTTATCCCTTCAAAAAGAAACAAACCACTCACATCATGTTTTCCAAAAACATTGTTATAATTGAGTGAATACTGATAGGTAGTTCTTCTTGTGTGATATTGAGTCTGCTTCAGTGCGTTCTGACCGTTTGTATATGCTAGACTATAACTGTCGCTGGCTGGGTCATAGTTGTAAGTAGAATATTTTTGCGACCAATTTCTAATAAAGGTCTGATCTCTGTAATAAGTGATTCGTCCTTCAGCCCATAATCCCTTGATAAAAGGAAATTCATACTTCAACTTGAAAGTAGAGGTGAAATAATTGCGTTCATCATCAATATAGCCAACAACATCCTTTTGTGTTGAATTCAAGCCATTAGCACCACCTTTACCAATAGCCGCATACTTTGTCGGATCTGGATAAACAGCCTGATAAATAGGTTGACTCCTCAGCAAGTTCAGAAATATGTCACTTACACTCATATTCGGATTATTCCTGTTCTCTTTACGACCTGAAATATCGACTGACGCAGAAAGTGATTTAGTGATTTTTGCATCAATATTAGAGCGAATATTATATCTCTTAAATTCGCTATCGCCGCTCTTCCACAATCCGCCTTCGTCAGCATAACCCAATGAAAAGAAGTATTTAACCTGTTCGTTACCTCCGGTAACATTCAAATTATATTTTTGTTGTGGAGCATATTTCTTTGTCGTCACATCATACCAATTAGTATTAGGATAATTAACCGGATCATCTTGATTTTTATAATGAGCTATCTCTTCAGCCGTAAATCGCAAATTATCAGGAGAAACACCATCATTTAACTGCGCTTCATTATACAGCTCACTATACTGACCGGCATTCATCAGTTTAGGATATTTCGTCGGGTTGGACAATGTATACGAAGCATTAAATGTAATTTTAGGCTTTCCGCTTGCCCCTCTTTTCGTAGTAACAAGGATTACCCCGTTTCCTGCCTGCACACCATACACAGCGGCAGACGCATCTTTCAAAACATTGATAGATTCGATTTCCTCTATATCTAGGTTTCCGAAACTACCCTGCTGTGTTCCATCAATAATAATTAAAGGAGAACCAAATCCTCTGATATCCAAATAAGGGTCATTATCTCCCGGCTGACCGGAAACTTGCTTTAGTACAAGACCCGGGACTTTTCCTGACAGACTATTCACAGTATTGACAACATGTACTTTTTCCAAGTCTTCGGATTTCACACTTCCGATAGCTCCCGTCAGATTTATCTTTTTTTGAGTACCATATCCAACTACAACAACCTCATTGAGTGCCTTTACATCTTCTTTCAATTCTATCTCGACTTGCGTTTTATCGCCCAGTGAAACAAGCTGATTGACATATCCGATATATGAAACATCTAATACGGCATTTAACGGTACATCTTCAAGAGTGAAAGTTCCGTTTATATCCGTTATTGTCCCCACCGACTTTCCTTTAATAAGAACATTCGCTCCTATGACAGGTTCGCCGGAAGCATCCTTCACAACTCCGGTCACTTTTCTTTTTTCTGCAGGAGCAGCTTTCTTATCCCATACTACGATTGATTTGGAAGATATGATATTATATCCCAAGTTTTTCTGTGGCAAAACATCATCAAGCAGTTCGGCTACTGTTACTTTTGATTTAGCCACCGTGATATCCTTTTTGTCATCAATGACTACGTTACGATAAGAAAAGTGATACGACGTTTGCTTTTCAATTACATTGAATACCTCTTTAAGTGATGCGTTTTTTAAATGAACCGTTACCAATTCTCCTTGTGCATAAACTTTCACACAGCAAAAAGACAGTAGCAACGCAAATACAACATAGTGTATTCTCTGATGTTTGTTCATACTGTTAAATTTTAAAAGTTAATAATTAATATAAGTCTCTACAATTAAAAAATTTGTATGTAAAGACAAGGCATATTAATAAAGGTACCTCGTAAAAGATATGTTGTATAACATAAATCAGTATAGTAAACAAACAGAAAACCATGCTGAAAAGCAAATGATGCCTTTACCGCATAAATAAATTCTTAGTATTTATCATCTCGAGACATCAGGATTTCTTCATCTTTAATCGTTGATTTCAAATGATATATCTTTTCTAAGATATCCAACACTTCATTTATATCAGATACAGGCAGACTTCCCGTAAATAAGTCCAAAGCATAACTATCGTCAGGCAGTGTAATTTTCATCCCATAATTTTGCTCTATAGTCTGAATGACGGTAGCAAACTTCTCATTCCGGAAAATCAGCTCACCATGTAGCCATGCCACCGTTCTTTCCTTTTCCACATTACTGTTTACAGTAATTTTTCCAGTGTTGTATTCTAAAATAGCCATCTGATTGGGCAATAAAGTTACACTTTTCCCTGTCTTGACAGAAGTGAAGGATACACTCCCCTCTTCGAGAAAAAGCTCAGCATTTGCTGATGTCCTTCTCACAAAAAGATTAAATGTAGTCCCCAACACCTTTACCTGCAATCCCTCTGAATCAATAATAAAGGGACAATTTTCATTTTGGGCAACTTGGAAGTAACCTTCGCCCTCAAAATGAATATTCCTTTCTTCCCTATTGTATGACTTTGGCTTATACCCTAATTTTGAATCAAAATTAAGAGTCACTTGTGTTCCATCCGGTAAAGTGATATTAGCACGTTCTCTTTTAGCCGTGCTAACCAGCATTTCTTCGGCTGAAAGGGTATTATTCTCTCTATATAGATAAAAAGAAAGTATTATAAATACTGGTAATAAAATTACTGCCGCAATTTGTGTCATTTTCATAATCAAAGAATGAGCCGAACGTTTTTTTCCTATTGTTCTATCTACTTCTTTCTTTATCCTGTTCATCCGCTCTGAACTGATATTTGAGATGTCAATATCATCATTCATCCAGCTCTCACACATCGTTTCCTCCAATATTTCATCATTCATGGAGTTCACTTTATCTCTCAATTCGAGAAGCTCATCGAGGGATAACTGATTATTCTTATATTTTTCTTCCAAGTTCTTCATTTTTTATCCTTTTACTAAACAATGACAATATATAGATGTAAGCGTACCATTAACAAGAAGCTAATTAATAAAATATAACATCCACAATAAAGTTAGAAACTCTTTTAATTTTTCCCGCAATATTTTCAGGCCTAAAGATAGTTGATTCTTTACAGTTTGCTCACTTAGGGAAAGTTTCTCTGCTATCTCTTTATTATTCAGCTGTTCAATTCTCGATAGTTCAACAACAGAACGTTGCGTTATTGGCAAATCTTTCAATATTTTCTTAACATGGTGAACAAAGTCATCATATTCCAATTGGGAGTTCATATCATTTTCAGATGCAGCCCCCATATAAGTTGCTACATAATCTTCATACAAAAGAGAATTGACACGAGAACGATACGCATTTATTAAACTGTATTTTGACATGATAAACAACAAAGAGCGCAATGTAACTTCCTGCCGAATATTTTCACGATTTATCCACAATTTAACAAACACATCTTGCACAATATCCTCTGCATCTTCAACCGACTTTGTATATTGCAAACAATAAGCAAACAATCTTTTAGAGTACATTGCATAAATATCATCAAATGCTTTTTGAGATCCTCTTTTCAACTCAATAATCAACCTTTGCTCTGATAAGTTTACTGCATCTTTCATGATTTGAATTAGTTAACAAAGAACAAAGTTACAGAAATAAATAACACCATAAATAGTTTAATAAAAAAAAGCTTGTAGTTGAATAAAAAACAGTAATAATAGATGATCAAACTTATTGATAGTCTTTACATTATCATTTATTGTAAAAAAAACAGATTAACCAGAACTAGCAATAATAAACAAATCTTAAATTGGTCTAATGAGTCAAATGAAACATAATCATAAAACCATAAAGTTTGTATATAATCGAGTAGGAGGAAAACGAAGTAGTTTTCTTCCTACTTTCGTTTTCCGACCTCTCACACCACCGTACGTGCCGTTCGGCATACGGCGGTTC
>OGXN01003174.1_pt1 | contig 9957 bp, 9 predicted proteins | sample 1576281 | NCBI WGS metagenome assembly OGXN01 (sample SAMEA3541494, study PRJEB24748) | human gut metagenome | biome: human gut; feature: human-associated habitat; material: faeces | place: China | collected 2012
CCGATTATCATTGGTGGCACAGATAAAAAGACTGATATTAAAGTGACGACCGCCGGCAATCCCGCCTGTCCCGGGATTTGCTGGGTATTCACATGGTGCCTACCATTTTATCAGGAAAAAAACGACTAGAAGGCTTTGTTCCGAACTTGATAGAGCTGAAGGCATGGTTGGATGCGGTGCGTTGAGATGCCTGAACGTAAGCATCAAATACAAAAAACAGGTAGACAGGTATGAGAAAATAGTGGAGGGATGTTTTAATGAACATCCCTCCACTATTAACTATTAGGCGGTGCAAGCAAACGATGAGATGAGTTGAAACGCTATGTAAAAGAGCAGGATTGGGCAGATACTCTCCGACATCCGCAGACTTGTATCCACTATTCATCCGACTATGCAGTGGCTGATAAGATTGAATTTGGGAACTGTTGCCCGGGGACTTATGTACTGTTAAATGATCATAATAATTATTGCTGGAACGTAATTGGTTTGACGAAGCGCATTCGAAGAAGTGATACAAACGGCGAAGCATTTAGGGATAATATAGCAACAGTGATACTGCCGGAAGCCGCCATATAGTCCTACATGTGTTCCCTCTGAGCATTGCGCCGTTGTACTTCGTCCTTAGACTCCGAAAGGATTGAGCTGGATGTCGTTGTGATATATATCAGCCCGTCTCAGGCATTTATGCTGTTTGCTGGATACCACCAATTCGATGACTATGAAAGACTGGACTTCTCATTTGCCGGAGAGTTCACCTGTGTGGACTTCTGGACTCAGACAGTTGTGGCAGCGAAACCAGCCATGGTACTTCCTTGCTTTGCTAACTGCAAGTTCTCCGGAATTGGTGAATGGGGGCTGCGGGCTTCTTTGAAGCCGAAGGATGTTCTTCGTTGCTTGGATGACCCGAAAAAGATGTACAAGAGCGGCCTGCGACATCCTATTGCTTTGTCCAGCCTGACAACAGATAACACCGATGGCCTACCAGCACCCCATTTGAAATTCTGAATAATAGGGGAAGAGCCGTTATGAGAGAGTCCGTGACAGATCTTCTCCGCTTCAAGGGACGTTCAACACAATGGAAAGGGAAGTAAAAGCAATTAGTGGGAAAATACTTAAGTAGGTGTTCCTTGCCATTCAAGACCATATTACTGCTATGACCCTGCACAATCCGCCTGTCAATGCAATCGGCAGAGTTATGCAGGAAGAAATCCTACGAATTTACAATTATACCAACCATGAGAGCGATTTTTGGGTATGTGTTCTTCATTTGGTATTAAAAACCTTCAGCGTGGGAGTAGATATAAAATTATTTTATCAGAGTATTCTGGATAAGAAGGTAGCCAATACGCAGGAAACTTATTACGATGGGGCACAGGCCTTGTATGACCTGCGCTTTGATCTGGGCGGTGCACGGACACTATCTGTGGGGAGGCCTGTGCTATCCTGCTGGAGCGGGTATCTCCGTTGCGGTGGAAGGGGCCTTTTTTGGGACTCCGGAAGCAAAGCTCGGTGTAGTAGGCAGCGGCGGCGATCTGGCCCACATCCTGCTGCCACAGGTTCAACGAGGATATGAGTTATTGCGGAATATTTCTTACTGTGGAGGAGCTCCATGACAAATTCGGTGACATTACTATGGTCGTGGGTTCCTTAGATGAACTTATGCCTGCCGCCATAGCTAAAGCAGAAGAACTTTGCTGGTGGGAGCATTTAGTGCTTAGATATCTCAAAGCCTGCATGAATGAACAAGAGAATTTTCAAATGCATCGGAAAAATGAGAGAGAAGTCACATATACCAGGCATATGGCCCACCATACAGATTTCCGGGAGGGGGTAGAGGCGTTTTTAGGGGAGCGGGAACCCTAATATCAGGGAAGATAAAGATTAATAAGGTTTGGAGTATGACATTTGCTAAAACCCTAATGCCAGCAGTTTAAACTGGACCCGTTCACCAATATGCTGTTTCTGTTCTGCGACAGACGGCGGAATCGGATCAAGGGGTTCTACAAACGAGGCACGGCAGTTGATGCCGCAGCAGTACCGCTGGCTGATGGAGGGGCTGAAGGTAGAGCAGCCAAAGGCCCACCGCCGGGGGATGACCTACATATAATTTAGTCAGAAAAACAGCTGGAATCACTGGAAATTCAATTTTGAGTTCAAGTATAGTATGATTAACCCGTGAAAAATGAAAGAAATTATGGGACAAGCGCCCCAGAGATGGTAACTATTTCACGGGCGGAATATGAGTCTCCGAAAGCGGAAAGAGACGAACTGAACCAGAAACTGGACTGGCTTCTGAAACGGGCTCTCCTGAACAGGAAGAAACTCTATGGGGTGTCCTCAGAGCGGCTGGAAGAAGAGCTGATGGGTTAATAGAGACGCGGGTAGCCGCCCATACCAGGCGCTCCTCCTGGCTGGAGGAGCGTCTGCCGGACAATGTGCCTGTGGAGGTAGTGGAACACCGCATCCCGGGAAACGAACTGAACTGTCCCGTCCGTGGCACAGCCATGATGGAGATTGGAAGGGACGTCCGACGCACATTGGTGATGATCCCGGCCCAGGTAAGGATCCGGGAAGACATTTATTTTACCTACGCCTGCCCCAAATGCAAGTAGGAAGGGACAGAGACACCGATCCACAAGGCGGAAAGGTTCCCCGCCCTGATTCCCGGCAGCTATACCTCCCCGGAGGCGGTCGCCCACATCATGGTGCAGAAATTTGTGATGTATGCACCGTTGTACCGGCAGGAGCAGGAGTGGAACCGGGCAGGCGTGCAGTTGAGCCGGCAGACCACGAGCAACTGAGTGCTGCGGGTGGCGGAGGACTGGCTCTGAAACTGGTATATGAGGAACTGCACAGGCGGCTCATCCAACGGCAGGTGCTCCACGCGGATGAAACCACGCTGCAGGTGCTGAAGCTGGAGGGCCGAACAGCCCGGAGCAAATGCTATATGTGGCTGTACCACATCAGCGGGGGACGCGAAGTACCCCATTGTGCTGTACCTACCCAGAAGGCGGAGAACGCGGCTGCCTTTCTGGAGGGTTTCTCCGGGTGACTCGGATGGCTGCGCTGATTACCACCGGTTGCCTGAAAACATCCGGGCAGTTGGCTGCTGGGCGTATCTGCATGGTGAATGTCCTGCCGAAGGACCAACGCGCAGGTTGTGCGGCACTGGAGGAGCCGGAGTACTGCAACCCCCTCTTTGGAATTGAACAGGAATTGGCGGGACAGTCGCCGGAAGAACGATATGAACAGCCCCTGGCCCCGTCCAAGCCGGTGATGGACGCTTTATTGGTATGGGCTGAGATGAAGAGCGCTGCTGCGCCGAAGTCCGCGCTGGGTAGGGCACTGTATTATCTGCGGGAACAGTGGCCATACCTGATCCGATTTCTGGAAGATGGGCGGCTGGAGATCTCCAATAACGGTGTGGAACGCAGTGTAAAACCCTTTGTAATGGGACGGAAAAACTGGCTGTTTGCAAATACGGAAGGTGGGGCCCAGAGCAGCGCAATGATTTACAGCTTGATTGAAACCGCAAAGGAAAACGGCCTTGCTCCCTACCGCTATTTCATTCATGTGCTGACGGAAGCCCCCGGCTGGCAGCCAAGGCGGTTGTTGGGCAGAGAATCTTCTGCCAGAATATGTAAAGGAGGGATGCTGTGGTATATTGAAAAATAAATTACGAATTTGTATGGAACAGGCCTGTAATGTATGTGGGCTGTTCTTGCTTTTTGTGAGATCCGAAGCACACTCCGTGGAATATTTTCCCACCTTCTGTATAATTTAGTACGATGGGCCGAAAAATGTCTAAATTCACAATTTTTGCTGTGAGGATGAAGAATACCCGCTTCAAAGTGATGGAACTGTACGGCCTGGGCAGCCGCCAGCTATCTTATGGCTTTTGGGCATCCGTGCTCAAGAATGATACTTGTACTTACGCAACCTACATACCAGACATCTCCTGTGACAGGGGCTTTGTTGACGAACTTGCTCGCCGATGCAACGAGGGGCAGCTCAGTCCTATGCACCTGCTTGATGCGGTGTTGGATGCACTGTCCTGACGTTTACGGTGTTTACACTGGAAAGGTCCAGCGGCGCTTTCTCTTCTGTGTGGTATAGTAGTTTAGGAGGTGGAGCGCCCATAGCGGATGTGGTCGATAGAGTGGATTTTTTTGCCTTCTGCAAAATGGTCGCCAACATATTGCGGAAGTCTACGGTGCGGACCTTCTTTCACTTGGTAGGCTCCAATTCCATCTTGTGCCGCGCTGAATTGTACCGTATACTTCTCCGTACGGTCAGGAACGCTTCTCCAGATTGATGTCCTGCCACGTCAGCTCATAAGCCTTACCGAGCTGTAGGCTGGTAAAGTAGACAATTTGAATATGGTGTAAGGGCGCACATTGAAACAGACTATCAGGAGCTAATTAAAGAACCAATCATAGATTTACTTATTAAATTCGTGGTATGCGCTAATGACAGGAATCACCCTAAAGAGTGGAATCTCATAGAAGAGTCGATAGTAGAATTTTGGAGAATCGGTGGAAGCCAAGCGCATGATGCATATGATGAAATGTAGTGAAAACTGGTTGCTTTAGTAGATGATATAAAGAACAATATCCAGCAAGGACTTGATCGGGTACAGTGGCATAATACTGTGAAAACAATAATTGAATTTTGGGGGGTGAAAATATAGAAGCAAAATTTCCGGCCTATAAGCAAGGCAATTATTTAAAGGACCTAATTAACAAATTTGAAAACCTCTTTTTTACGGAATATGCAGAGACACATAGAGAATGGAATTTAGCTATCGAGAATTTCTGCGGCGAGAATTCTGTCCCGATTATGACGATTTATAAAAGTAAAGGACTGGAATACTCTGCTGTGTATTTCATTGGATTAGAGGAATCGGCATTTTGGAATTTTAAAAACCAACTAGAAGCGGATCGCTGGACATTCTTTGCTGCATTATCTCGCGCAAAAGAAGCGGTTATATTTACCTTCTGCAAACAAAGAACCGGCATGAAGTATCCTGTGCAGCGGCATAACATAATCAATGAGTTTTTTGATCTATTGCAAAGGCCGGGGGTCGCAGAGGTAAATCGCATATCCAGATAAGCTGGATTTTGAATGGTTAATTTGATCCCAAAGACCTAATTTCGTTTTATGCGCTGAAATTCTGGAACTGTTGTGAAATAAAGCTTTGTACGTGTATTTTTTAGTCAACACATGACAAGCCACCGAAAGTATGTTGCTTTCGGCGGTTTGTAACGGAAAAGTTCCTTGTGTTCTTTGTGACAGGATGCCAACTTTTCTCCGCCTTTATTCCATCTGCGGAAACCTTCGCGGTTCCGTCACGCACTGGTACAGCACTGCTCTGCAGTTCCGGCAGATGATATACTTCATTCGGTTGTTCAGGCGTCCATTCCGGCGGAAGGCTACGATGGCCTCGTTCTGCTGCCGGTCGATCCCCAGGTCATACGATCATCCGCAGTAGGCACAATGGGAGACGGGGATCTGCGGCTGTTTTTTCTCTCGGTATTTTATCAAATCTCCTCTCTTACGGCATCTGACTGGCCGCGCTTCTTCAAGATCGGTTTCAACCGCCAGGTGGAGGAGGGGATCATGGGGAATTGGTCCATGCGACGGCGGATGATGGAGCCGCTATGGATGACCGCGAACCAGGAGCCTACTGTTTCGCCAACGAACCGGAGGATATCGGCTTGGTGTGCTGCGGGCAGACAAGAGAAACCAAGGCGGCACAGTCCAGCACTGCGCCGCCTTGGTGGTTGTTGTAAGGGATGAAATTTACAGGCTGCTGGGGAAATTAATCCTCCGGCAACTTCCAGTTGAAGTTTTTCAGATACGGAGCAGTTACTCTCTGGCGGAAGTCATCCATGTCCCGCTGTCGCCAATCATAGACGCCGACGCCGGTCTTGTAGCCCAGATCGCCCCGGTCCAGCAGCACCTGGATGAAGGGGTGCACTGCGGTGACATTGCACAGGTCCGGATAGAGGTATGTCTCGATGCTGGAGATCAGGTCCAGGCCCGCGTAGTCGAAGTGGTCGAACAGGCCGATGGAGGTGTACCGGGGGCCCCAGCTGGAGCGGATGCACTTGTCGATGTCCTCCGGTCCGCAGATCCCCTGCTCTACCATGTAGACGGCCTCCCGGTACAAGGCGTGCTGGAGGCGGTTGGCGATGAAGCCAGGGGCCGGCTTGTTCATCCAGCACACCTCCCGACCGCAGTGTTCCAGCAGGGCTGAGACAGCCTCCAGCGCCTCTGGGTCGGTAAAGTCGTTCTTCACCAGTTCCACGCAGGGAACGATGTGGGGCGGATTGTAGGGGTGGGCCACCATGACCTTCTCCCGTGTGGCCACGCCCTTGGCCAGGTCTGCCGGAGAGATGGCGGAGGTGGTAGAGGCGATGGCCTTCAGATGGGGGCAGTTGGCCTCGATCTGGCGATAGACTTCGTACTTCACTGCCAGCTTCTCCGTGACGCACTCAAAAACGATCTCTACGTCTGCCAGGTCCTGGTAGGACTCCGTGAAGGACAGCCGCCGCTCACAGGCGGCCGCCTGCCGCTCGGTCACCAGGCCCTGGCCTACCAGGTCCCGGTAATAGGTGCGGTATTTCTCCAGGCCCACCTCCGCGTTTTTGGCTAGCACGATGGTGGGGATCCCGTTGCCGGTGAACAGCACCGCCATGCTGATGCCGATCATGCCTTTGCCGATGATGGCGACAGAGCGTTCAGTCATCCCGTCACCTCTCACAGTTCGGCCTTACGCATAAGGTAGTCATAGCACTTGCGGACGTTGTTGGTCTGGACGTACTCCATGCACTCCGGCTGGCCGATGTCCATGAGGCAGCGGTCCGCGAAGCTGATACGCTCCACGCACTCCTCTTTACTCCAGCCCTTTTCGATGCCCTCGCCCACGGCAGCCAGCCAGGCGTACAGGAACTGCTTGTTCTCCACAATGCACTCCTTGCCCTTGACGGGGCCGTGGCCGGGGATGATGTAGTCCACATCCAGACTCTGCAGCCAGTCCAGGCTGTGGAACAGGGCGTCGAAGTCCACGCTGTGGAGCCAGATCTGGCAGGCGTTGAAGATGTTGTCGCCCACAAAGACGCACCGCTCCTGGGGGACATAGACGCTGGACTGCTCCGGGGAGTGGCCGGGGGTGTGGAAGATCTGGAAGGTGTGGTCCCCCAGCTTCAGTGTCATGCGGTCGGAGAAGGTGATGTCGGGCTTGCCGATCTCCTCCTCCCCCTCGGGCAGCAGCTTGGCAACCTGGGTGGGATCCTGGCGCTTCAGCAGATCCAGGTTATACTCATAGGTGGTCTGGTTAAAGGCGGGGGGGATCTTGTAGTAGCCATCCACCATCTTCTCGTGGGAGATGATGGTGGCGCCTTCCCTTTTCAGATAGGGGTTACCAAAGACGTGGTCGATGTGGGACTCGGTGTTGATCACATACTTGACACCGCCGCATTTCTCCTTGGCAAAATCGATCATCTGCTCCAACTGGGTGATCCACTGTGCGGTGTCGATGAACACAGCGCCTTGGCTAGTGAGCACCATGGACGGGTCGCAGCCCCGGATGCCGGGGAAGGAATACACATGGGGGGTGATCTGCTCCATCTCAATGTCAGGAGAGCTGATGGACTTCACATAATCAGCAAAGTGGCTCTTCCCAACTCCAACAATTTTCAGCATAGAGTAATAGCCTCCTTCAATATACATAATAGATATGCGGACACAGTGGGACTCAGCGCAGCACCCGCAGGATAGCCTGGGAGGTCTCTTCCACAGAGGGCTGATTCTCCACAGGCTTCAGGAGTCCCCGCTGGGCATAGAAGTCCTTCAGCGGCTCGGTCTCCTTATGATAGACCTCGAGCCGCGCCTTGACGGTCTCGGGGGCATCATCTTTCCGCTGGACCAGCTTACCGCCGCACTTGTCGCACACGCCCTCCTGCTTGGGGGGTACAGCTACCATGTGGTAGCTGGCCCCGCAGGATTCGCAGACACGGCGGCCGCTCATCCGCTCCATGATGGTCTCGTCAGAGATCTCAATAGAGATCACGTCATCAAATGTGATCCCGGCCTTTTCCAGAGCCGCGGCCTGGGCGATGGTGCGGGGCACCCCGTCCAGGATATAGCCGTTCTTGCAGTCATCCTCTGCCAGCCGCTCCGTGACGATGCCGATGATGACGTCGTCCGGCACTAGCTGGCCGGCGTCCATATAGGACTTGGCCTTCAGGCCGGTGGGCGTGCCGTTCTTGATAGCCGCCCGGAGGATGTTGCCTGTGGAAATGGTGGGAATGCTCAGTTCTCTGCACAGGATTTCTGCCTGTGTTCCCTTACCGGCGCCGGGGGCGCCCAACAGGATCAGCTTCAATTGAAACGCCTTCTCTCTTATTCCAGGAAGCCCTTGTACTGACGCATCAGCATCTGGGCCTCCAGCGCCTTGACAGTCTCCAGAGCCACGCCGACCACGATGATGACGGAGGTGCCGCCGATCGCCAGATAAGCGTTGCCGACAGCCTTACCCAGTAGCAGCGGGCAGATCGCCACGATGCCCAGATAAATGGCGCCGAACAGGGTGATCTTGCTCAGGACTTTCTTGATGAAGTCCACAGTGGGCTTGCCGGGACGGAATCCCGGGATAAAGCCGCCCTGCTTCTTCAGGTTGTTGGCGATCTCCACCGGATTGAACTGGATGGTGGAGTAGAAATAGCTGAAACCGATGATCATGATGAAATACACGATCATATAGATGAAGGACTGGGTATCGATGGCGTCGTAGATTGCCCGGGAAACCGTCTCCTCCTCGGGAATACCGATGAAGGTCCAGATCGTCACGGGCAGAGACGCGATGCTCTGGGCGAAGATGATGGGCAGAACGCCGGACATATTCACCTTCATGGGGAGGTGAGAGCTCTGGCCGCCGTACATCTTCCGGCCCACCTGCCGCTTGGCATACTGGACGGGAATGCGGCGCTCTGCGTCGCTGATGAACACGACGAACACAACCAGCGCCAGGACGCCCACCAGCAGCAACACCACCAGAGCCGGGTGCAGCGCGCCGTCCGCGGCAGCTCCGCCGTTGGCCCAGCTCACCACGCCGCTGTACAGAGAGCTGACAGAGGTGGGGATCCGGGACAGGATGCCGGCGAACAGAATGATGGAAATGCCGTTGCCGATGCCGAACTCCGTCACCTGCTCGCCCATCCACATGACGAAGGAGGAGCCGGCGATGAAGGACACGACGATGACCAGTGCGGGCCAGATGCCGGTGGCATCAGATGCCAGCAGGTTGTAGTTGCGCATCATGAAATAGTAGCCGACCGCCTGCAGGATGGCGATGCCGACAGTGGTATAGCGGGTGATGGACTGGATCTTCTTCCGTCCCTCTTCACCGCCATCCTTGGCCAGCCGCTCCAGGGCCGGGATGGCCACAGTCAGCAGCTGGATGATGATGGATGCGTTGATATAGGGCTGGATGCTCAGGGCGAAGACCGTTGCCTGGGCAAAGGCGCCGCCGGACATCACGTTGTACAGGCCCAGAATGGTGCCGCCCATCTGATCCAGATAGGTCTCCAGCAGGCCGACATCCACGTAAGGCACCGTGATGGCGTTGCCGATCCGGAAGATCAACAGGATGAGGAGTGTAAAAATGATCTTCTTCCGCAGTTCGGGGATGCCCCACGCTTTGCGAATGGTTTGGATCAAGTCACATCACCTCGGCCTTTCCGCCTGCTGCCTCGATAGCCTCCTTGGCAGAAGCGGAGAAAGCAGAAGCCTGGACAGTGAGCTTCTTGGACAGCTTGCCGCTGCCCAGAACCTTGTAGCCGTAGCGGCACTTGGAGAGGATACCCTTCTCCAGCAGCGCGTGGACCGTGACAGTATCGCCGTCCTGGAACTGATCCAGGGTGCTGAGATTCACGATCTCCAGGGGCTTTGCGA
>OGXN01003176.1_pt1 | contig 9956 bp, 12 predicted proteins | sample 1576281 | NCBI WGS metagenome assembly OGXN01 (sample SAMEA3541494, study PRJEB24748) | human gut metagenome | biome: human gut; feature: human-associated habitat; material: faeces | place: China | collected 2012
AGGGTGATGAAATTCAGTTAAGTTGTGAGGATGGGTATCTGAATTATGTACTTGCTGGAGGAAAAGGGAATCAAGGCCCAGACCATGGGCGCCCAGTCCTATGAGCCTATGATGAAGCAGAGCATTGCCCTGGTAAACAATATGTTTTATTCCACGGACGAAAGCAAGGGCTTCGATGAGAAATTCAATGCCGGGGAAGGAAAACTGGAGGAAGCATGGCTTCCGGCGGTTACCGAATGGTATAAGATTATAGAAGCAGGCTGCCTCACCCCGGATATGCTGGGACTCAGCTATGATCAGGCGCTGGATGAATTTGCCACAGAGAAGGCCGCTATGTGGGAGTGCGGACCTTGGGCGGTGGAAACCCTGAAAGAGAAGAATCCGGATCTGGATTTCGGCATGTTCCCTATCCCCGGGCCGGATGCTGATAAACCGGGCTGGCTGGTAGGAGGCCCCGGCTCTGCATTTGCAGTCAATGCAAAATCAGAGCATGTGCAGGAAGCGCTTCAGATTCTGGAAGCAACGGCAACACAGGAGGCGCAGCAGGCGCTGGTAAAGGATAATGCAGGCAGCTCCTTTGTCATTGGCGTAGAGGTGGATCTTGGAGATCTTTACACAGATTGTGACGAAGCCTTTAAGGCCGGGCATGTCTATGCACCCTGGACAGCGGTATGGACGAACGGAAACGCGGTAACAGAGGGGTATGGAAAATCCCTGCAGGAGGTGCTGGCGGGAACAAAGACGGTTCAGGAAGCGCTGGCTGATGCGGATGCCATTAATGATGACCTGAGAGAAGCCGTGGGCAACTGATTTTCATAAAGAAAAGAAAGAGCAAAGGGGATGTCGCAAAGGCATCCCCTGTTAAATGGAAAGGGTACAACATGAAAGGAAATAAGAGGGATAAGATATACCTGTTTATGATACTGCCGGCTTTTATCGGTTTTACCGGACTTTTTATTGTCCCTACGGTGATGAGCTTTTTCTACAGCATGACAAACTGGTCCGTATACAGCCAGGAAATCCATTTTGTGGGGCTGCACAATTACCGGAAGCTGTTCTCCGATGACAAGACAATCGCTCCCATCCTGCACTCAATCAAATATGCCATTCTTATTACTGTAATACAGAATGTGTTTGCCATCGTGCTGGCGGTCCTCCTGAATAAAAAATCAAAAGCGGCAAATTTTGTAAAATCCATTACCTTCCTTCCTGCCGTGCTGAGCATCATGGTGGTGGGCTATCTGTTCCAGTATATTATGACCTCTGCGGACGGCGGGCTTTTAAACAGCATCCTTATGTTTTTCGGGGGAAAACCGGTAAACTGGCTGGGAGACAGCAAAATAGCGTTATATTCCGTGCTCATCACCCAGGTCTGGCAGTGGACCGGGTGGTCGATGGTCATCTATATCGCCAATCTGAAAAGCATCGATTCCGCCTTGTATGAGGCGGCAAATATTGACGGCGCCGGGCCGGTACAGCTGTTTTTCCGGGTGACGCTGCCTCTTATGCATCCCGCGACGTCCTTTAATGTCCTGATGAGCCTGATCGGCGGCATGAAGATGTTTGACGCGGTGTTTGTCATGACCAAGGGCGGCCCCGGCTATGCTACGGAAACGATTATGACCACCATGATAAGAGAAGGGTTCAACAGCGGGCGCAATGCCTATGCCTGCGCTTTTGCGGTAGTTTTTTTCATATTGGTATTTCTGTTTTCCAGGGCTGTGACCTGGTTCCTGGATAAATGGGAGGAGGCGGTTCAAGGATGACGAATATAAAAAAGATATCGGGAAAAATACTGTATGCCATTTTTCTGTTCCTGCTGTCCATTATTATGCTTCTCCCTGTTTACTATCTGCTTGTCACGACCTTTAAGACCCCGGCAGAAGCGGCAGCGAGCCCTCTGGGGCTTCCACGGCATCTGACCTTTGACAATTATGTAAATGCCATCGGGGCCATGCACTATGGCCGTTCCCTTGTAAATAACCTGATCATTGCGGTGGTATCCGTCATCTGCCTGATTATTTTTGCTTCTATGGCGGCTTATGTGGTGGCGAGAGGCAAGCGGCGGATATTCCGTTTTATGTATTCCGTATTTATGGTAGGGCTGATCATTCCCTTCCAGACCTCCATTATCCCCCTGTATAAAATCATTTCCGGGATGAGCCTGATGAACCGCCACCTGGGAGTTATTCTTGTGGACGTGTTCTGCATTAACCTGCCCCTTTCCATTTTCCTGATGAAGGGCTTTATCAATACGGTGCCCGCTGAACTGGAGGAAGCGGCGCTGATAGACGGAAGCGGGATATTCCGCTGCTTCTGGAAGATAATTTTTCCCCTTTTAAAGCCTATCGTGTCCACCGTAGCGATACTGGATACCCTGGCTATCTGGAATGATTTTATGACACCGCTTCTGTTTCTGCAAAGTCCTGAAAAACAGGTGCTTTTACAGCAGGTATACCGCAATGTGGGACCGTTTTCCACGAATTGGACGGCGTTTTTCCCCATGCTTGTGGCGGCAACCCTGCCGCTGGTCATTTTCTATCTGATTATGCAGAAGCAGATCATTGAGGGCGTCGTTGCAGGCGCGGTGAAGGGGTGAGTGCGCCCGAAGTAAAAAGCGGATGAATTTGGCGTGCACAGCTGTAATGGACGGAAACAGAAGGTATAGGGAAAAGCCCCATTGCTTCAAAACTCTTTCTATAGTAATATAGTATCGATGGAGAAGAGTGGAGAAAATTTCACTTTCACAGGTCGGAAGGCAGATATCTGTGGCCGGCTGGTTTGTACGGGCGCCAAATGCGCAGAAGGGAGATAGTATGAGTAATAATGCAAAAAAAGTTCTGTTTTGTCTGGCAGCGGTATTTTTTATCGCTTTCGGGGTAGTTACCTATCGGGGATATGATAAAATGACGAAATATTATAATTCCGGTATAAGCAGTCTCAACAAAAACGCTTATGTTGAGGGAGATGCCTATAATTATATTATTAACGGCACCTATGCGACCGCTTATTTTGTTCTGGGATCAGGCTTCCTGCTTACCAGTGCGGTATGCATGACCGGCGGATTGCTGATTACTGCAATTGACGGAAAAAATGGGAAAGCTGCGGCTGAAGGCCGGGAAGCAGCTGGGGAAGAACTGCCTCCGCTGTAACATAAGGAAGGAAATATGCGGTTATGGGAAGATATAAGACGGTGAAGTACCTTCAGGAAAAGCAGTGGAGTGCCGGCTCTCCGGTTATGCTGAATAAAGGCGCTGTTTTAAAGGATACAGTGACCGGTAACCATATATTGCAGCTGCAGTTTATCTGCCTGGCTGAAAAGGAAATAAGGGAGGCAGTCGTTGAGATTGCCTGCCTTGATTTTTTGGGGAAATGTATTGAAACCCTGGACTATACATATACAGACCTGAAGGTGGGCCGGAACGAGCTTTTTGGCGACAGGGCTCCGGTTTTTTTCAGCAATGCAAAAGCAAGAAATTTCGAAATCAATATAAAGGAAATAACTTTCCAGGACGGAACGCGCAGCAGGGCAGAATATAAGCTCAGCGCTGCGGGAGAGCGTCAGGAAAAGAAAAAGGGCAGAAGCATTGAAGAAAATCCTGAAAAAACCGCTCAAAGATCCAGAAAAAGAAAGATAGCGGCAGGCGTGGCCTCTGCTGTCCTTGTCTGTGCAGCTGCTGTGTCGGCAATTATTTTTTTATTGATTCCGAATATGAAGTATATGGAAGCGGTTAAGCAGGCGGAGCTGGGGCAGTATGAAACTGCTATTGAGAGTTTTAAGCAGCTGGGTGATTTTAAGGACAGCCAAACCCAGGTAGTTGAAACTACTTACCTGATGGCTCTGGATAAAAAGGAAAGCGCGGAAAATATAAAGGACTATGAAGCGGTGCTTAAAATACTGGATTCCATCCGGAAGGAAAAGGACTGCACGCAGGCCGTAAAAGAGACCCGCTACGCCATGGCAGAAATTTTGATGAAGAATGCCGTGAATGTAAAGGATTATAGAGAGGCGCTGAAGATATATGACAGCTTGCAGGGATTCCTGGACAGCAAAGGAAAAATCCTTGAATGTAATTACCAAATTGCCTGTATTTACAGTGATTCGCAGGACAGGGTGTCGGAAGCAAAGGATATGTTCACGGAATTAGGAGACTACAAGGATTCCAGGAAGCAGATTGCAGATATCTTAAAAGAACATGTGGAACTGACGGAGGAATATCTGACAGCTTTGGAATTCTGGGAGTCGTCTGATTTCGATGAAGCGCTGGAAATCCTTGATAAAATGGATCAGGATAACGAATATGTGATGGAGCTGCGGGGAAAGTGCCTGGAGACAAAATATTTGATTGCTGTTTCAAATTGGAGGTATCAGAGATATGAGCTGGCGCTGAAGCAGTTTGAGTCCATCAGAGAATATAAAGACAGCGAGGATTATATAAAAAAGATAAATGATTTGGATAAGCAGCAGGCAGCGGCAAAGGCGGAAGCCCAGAATGCTGTCAGCCTTGCGGAACTGCTGACCTGGCTGAACGGAAACTGGTCAGGAGACGGTATTTACTGGAAGGCTGTTACCTTTACCAAGCTTTCTGATAATACGATGGCGCTGGATGGAACATTTAGCAGGGTTTCAGGATTCGTGGGGAGTGCGAGCAAGCTATCCAATTCGTCACTGCAGCTTGTATTCGTTACAAGCAACTTTGGATTCCAGGACATTTGTATTGTTACCAAAACCGGTGAAAACAGCGCTACGCTCAAGCGGTGGAGCGTTACTGAAAAGGGAATTAAAAGCAAGGAAGATGTCATACATTTGGTCCGGTAAGGAAAATGCAATACAGTTATATAAAAAAATTTATAAAAAATGAAAGGATTCCGTTTCTCCAATCGTATTAGTATCAGAACAATGAAAAATGGAGGAACCAATCATGAAAAAAACAATCGCAGCTCTTGCACTTTCCGCGGTTATGCTTACCGCTATGCCGTTAACCGTATTTGCCCATGGACACAGCCACGGGACAGATTCGTCCGCCGCCTGCAATTCCCTCTGCAGTGTGGAAAACTGTAATGAGACCGGGAACCATCAGCACGACGGCGTTACGTACTCCGGCCACTATATCGGTGACGGCCATGATTACCATCAGGCCTGCACCACCGAGGGCTGTACCCGGACCGGCTGCCATGAACACAATGGAACTGTCTGCCTGCCCCACAGCGGGAATGGCTGTAACGGCGCTTCCGGCTCCCACCATAATGGAAGCCATCATGGTGGGAACCATCATTAAAAGTCAGGAGAGCCAATCGCTGATTAGCTAACAGGTGATGTCATGCGGAATGAAGCCGAGGTGAACCGTGCCATTGATTTGTATGCGGACACGGTCCGCCGGATCTGTTTTTTATATCTGAAAAATGATGCGGATGTGGATGATATTTTTCAGGAGGTATTTCTTAAATACCTCCTGCATCCCTCCTCTTTTGAAAGCGATGCCCACGAAAAGGCATGGCTTATTCGTGTTTCCATCAACGCCTGTCAGGATCTTCTGAAAAGCTTCTTCCGCAGGAGGGTGCGTTCCATTGAGGAGGTAACTACGGAACCGTTTTACCTGCAGGAGGAGGATAAGGGCCTGCTGGATGCCGTTTTCCGTCTCGCTCCGAAATACAGGAATACTATCTACCTGTTTTATTATGAAGGCTATACGGCGGTGGAAATAGCCGGGATACTAAAACGCAGTGAAAACACGATTTACACCTGGTTAGACCGGGCGCGAAAGGAACTGAAAAAGCAGTTGGGAGGTGAGTGGGATGGAAAGTAAGCTTCGCGGTACCTTTGATAAAATCCATGCGGATGCGGACCTGAAGGAGAGGACGGCGGAATACCTGCGCGGGGAAATCGGGAAACGCCGCCGGATGGCATGGATGGGACGGCAGCGGTTCGCTGCCGCCTGGGCCTGCCTTGCCCTGCTTCTGTTCGTGGGCGGCTTTGCCTGTTTTACACCCAGCGCTTATGTGGATATGGATGTGAATCCATCCATTGCCCTTTCGCTCAACCGCTTCGGCTTTGTGCTGAAGGCATCCCCATACAATGATGACGGGGCGGCCATCCTGGAAAACATGGATGTGCGCCATAAATCCTGCGAACAGGCCGTTGAACTGCTGCTGACCGAAATGCTGCGGCAGGGATATGTGAAGGAGGACGGCCTGGTGTCCGTTACCATACAGACCGAAAATAACAGTGCGCAGGAAAAGATGCTGGGAAAAATCAGGGCTTCGGTAGATACACTCCTGGATTCCCATCATTCCACGGCATCGGCGGATGTTTTCGCGGTGTCGGAGGAGGTCAGGGACTGTGCACACGACCATAACTTAAGCCCCGCCAAATATCTGGCCATCACCCAGCTGCAGGAGGTGGATCCCAGCGCCTCCTATGACCGGTGCGCAGAGCATTCCATCAGCGAAATTAAGGAGCTTACACAGGAGCACTGCGGCGGGCACCATGAAGAAGGGGGCAGCGGGAACGGAAGCGGGGAAGAAACCGCCGGTGATACGAAGGATGGTTATGAAAACCGGGAAGAGCATCATGACCATAAAGAGAAAAAGGAACATCACGAATAGTTTTTTCGGCGGCACTTAGTAAGATAATGGATATATGGGAAAAAATAATCCAGGCAGCGGCGCAGGATAAGCGCCGCCGGCCTGGATTTTGGTTATGTTAAATCTCTTGCATTGAATCTTACTTACATTAAATCTCTCGTTTCCACCTTATAAACGGAAAGAAAAGCGAAAAGAATGGAAACCAGGGTAAGCGCCAAAGGGAAAACGGCGTTGTCTGCCATGGTAAAATCACCGATATTAGCCTGCGTGAGGAATATCAGCAGAAATGAGGTGATAATCGTGGCCTTGGAGGACCTCATGGCAAGGCCGATAAACAGGGCAATGAAGCCCATACTCACTATAACGGCCGACTTCAGCAGAAGCTGTACATAAAAATTAAGGCTGCCCATATCATAGCCTGAGGAAAAAGAGGCTGGCAAGAAACGTGAGCCGGCAAGAATACAGCCATACATAAGCAGCTTTGCCAGAACCAGCGCGCAGAAATTAAAAATCCAGACGGCGAGCATCTGTGATACCAGTATTTTCTGCCTCTTTACAGGATAGGAAAACATCAGGTTCATCGTCTTGTTTTTATAAGCGCTTACGATAAAGGAAGACAGCATTACTCCGGTAAATACCAGAAAGGCCATGCTGGAAAATAATTCAATGGTAGAAGAAATATTGTTCATTCCGGGAGCCGTATCCGGTACGCCTGTCTCCGGATCGTTGGCGATTCCCAGAAAATCCATGGCGAAAATAAACAGGCACAGCAGCGCCGTCAGAATCACGGCATTTCGAATATACTTCCCAATCTGGTTTTTCTTCCATTCCAATTTAATTAACTTAATCATATCTATCATACCTCCGCCGTCATTTTCAGAAAATAGTCTTCCAGAGTCTCCGATTTTTTCCGCAGGACCCGGATTTCCACACCATTTGCCCCCAGAACCTTTGAGATAGCCTGCGGACTGATCTGTTTATCATAGATCCTGATTTCCCCCGTATCCATAATCCTGAAGCTTAACAGCTTCAGCTCCTCTGAAAGCAGATATGCCGTCCGTTTTGTATCGTTAACCCCAAGCTCAATATATGCGGTGTTTTTTTCCTCAATTTCCTCCATGGATATTTCATTGATAAGCCTGCCGTGATGAATCATGCCGATTGTATGGGCAATGCTTTCCGCCTCGGAAAGAATATGGGAAGAAATCATAATGGTAATTCCGTAATCCGCACAGAGCATTTTCATCAAATCGCGGATTTGTTTCATCCCGGCGGGGTCCAGCCCGTTCGTCGGCTCATCCAGTATCAGCAGCTCCGGCTTGCACAAAACCGCCCTGGCAATTCCAAGCCTTTGCTTCATTCCCAGGGAATAGCTTTTCACCGGCTTGTCGGCCGCATCTGATAAATGCAGCATTTCCAGCGCATTTTCAACGCTTCCGGGATGATAGTATCCCATATATTCGCAATGAAGCTTAAGATTTTCCCGCCCGCTCATATGGTCATAGAAGGTAGGAAACTCCAGAATGCTGCCCATCCGTTTCAGGACCTGATAGGAAGAGGGCGTAAGCGTCTCCCCGAATATCTCAACCGACCCGCCGGAAGGCTTCCATATGTTGGTAAGCATCTTCATCACAGAGGTTTTCCCGGCCCCATTCGGCCCCAAAAACCCGTAAATTTCCCCCTTCTGCACATGAAGCCCCACATCATGAACGATTTCCCTTTTGTCAATAACCTTCGTAAGATGATTCGTCTGTAAAATATATTCCATAATAGTTCTCCTTTCCTGTTAAACCCTATCATATAGAAAGAACTTTGCAAAACTCTTGACCAATTCTTACGAATTTCTTTCGTTACCGAAAATAAAGCAGAATGATCCGCCGCCCTGTGGCCGCTGTATGCCGGCCTCCCGGCTTTTTGCCGCAGCCTCGGCGGATCATTCTGCTTTGCTTCCTTTAATATATCAGTTTCCGGAATTTCAATGTGAAGGTGGTGAGGATGTGGGGATCGCTTTTGAGTAAGATATCGCCGCCAAGCTGGTTTGCGAGGCTTTTGGCGATGGTCAGGCCGAGTCCGTTACCCTGTATTTCCTGGTTCCGGGAATCCTCCAGGGTGAAGAGACGGTCGAAAATCCGGGTGGAAAAGGCTTTGTCGATACCTTTGCCCTTGTCGGATATGTCGATATAGACATATTTTTCGTCCGAATGAAGAAAAACTCCCAGATATTTGCCGTCTCCGCCATAACGGACGGCATTTGATATGAGATTTTCCAGAATCCGTCCCAGGGCGTCCCTGTTTCCCATAATACACACGGATTGCTCCGGGATATCAACTTCCACCTGGAAATTTTTCTGGGTCAGCAGCTCATAGAAATCAAGGACTGCTTCCCGGCAGCATTCATTCAGGCTGACGCTGGACAGCTCCAGGCTGGTATCGCCGGCCTCCAGCTTTGCCAGGGTAAAAAACTGGCTGATCAGTTCCATCATCTTCCGTGCTTTTTCCTCCACCTTTTCCAGAAGCTCATTTTCCTCCGGGCTTTCCAGGCGGATCATTTCAAGGTATCCCAGAATAACGGTCATAGGGGTCTTGATATCATGGGATATGTTGGAAAGCATTTTCTTGGAAGCGGCCTGGGAACGCCGGTAGTCCACCTTTATTTTCTGATATCCCTCCAGCAGGAGGTTGATCTGGCCGGACAGCTCCATCAATGCACTGTCGTCCGTGAAAACCATGACTTTTTCATCACTTCCCGATACAAGGATATCCTCCAGCTTGTCGCTCACTTCCTTCAGCCTTGCGTGTATCCCTTTTTTAAAATGGAACCGTTGGTAAAGGATAATGGAAAAAAGAAGGATAATGCAGAGAATGAGAAGAAATATGATTGCAGCTTCGCTCATTTGAATTCTCCTGACTTGTAACCGATACCCCACACCGTAATCACATATTTGGGAGAACGGGGGTTATCTTCAATTTTATTCCTCAGCCGGCTGATATGGACGTTAACCGCGTTTTCATCGCCAAGATAGGCGTCATTCCAGATGAGGGAATAAATCTGTTCCTTGGTATATACCTTCCTGGGATTCTGCAGAAGGAGACGCAGAATTTCAAATTCCTTCGCCGTGAGCTCAATTTCCATTCCCTGCTTTGAAACGGTGTAATCCTCCAGATTCATTCGCAGTTCTCCCACAGTAAGCAGGGAGGGGCGGGCAGGGGAGGAAGCGGCATACTGGCCGGTCCTTCGCAGATTGGCCTTGATCCGGGCGAGTACCTGGACCATGGAAAAAGGTTTGGTCACATAATCGTCAGCGCCCAGGCCCAGCCCAAGCGTGATATCGGAATCCGTATCTTTTGCGGACATAATGATAATCGGCACC
>OGXN01003177.1_pt1 | contig 9950 bp, 8 predicted proteins | sample 1576281 | NCBI WGS metagenome assembly OGXN01 (sample SAMEA3541494, study PRJEB24748) | human gut metagenome | biome: human gut; feature: human-associated habitat; material: faeces | place: China | collected 2012
CCCCACAACGCCGCGTGCGCGCAGCATATTCGCGAACACGAGCGCAAGGTCCATTGCGGAAACCCCCTCGGATAGAGCGCCCGTAAGCTCGACGCCCACCACGCGGGGCACGAGCGTGGTGATGGGCTGTCCGAGCGCTGCGGCTTCGGCTTCGATGCCCCCCACGCCCCAGCTCAAGACCCCGATGCCGTTTGCCGTGGTCGTATGGCTATCGGTTCCGACGACCGTGTCGAAGTAAACGGTTTTTCCCCCGGCTTCCTCGCGGACCATCGCAACCCGGGAAAACTCCTCGACGTTGATCTGGTGGCAGATGCCTCGCCCCGGGGGCACGATGCGCACGTTCTCGAACGATTCCTGCGACCACTTCAAGAAGTCGTAGCGCTCCTTGTTGCGCGAGAACTCCAGCTCCATGTTCTGCGCGAGCGCGCCCGCGCAGCCGGCGACGTCGGCGATGACCGAATGGTCGATCACGAGGTCGCAGGGAATCTGCGGGTTGATCTTCGTCGGGTCGCCGCCCAGCTGAGCGCAGGCCTCGCGCATCACGGCGAAGTCCACGAACACGGGCACGCCCGTGAAATCCTGGAACAGCACGCGCGCCGGCGAGAACTCGATCTCGCTGCCCACGACGCCCGCGCGCCCCGCTTCCACGATGCGCGCGGCCAGCTCCTCGGCCGCCTCCGGCGTTTCGGCGTTGCGCAGCACGTTCTCCAGCAGCACCGTCAGCGAGTACGGCAGCTGCTCCGAGCCGGCGACGGCCGAGACCGGATAGTAGGCGTACGTCGTGCCGTTCACGTTCAGCGTCGAAGCGAATCGGCTGTTCTCTTGGCTCATAGGTTCTCCTTACTCCAACGTTTTAGAATGCCGCGATCAGGGCATCGGTGAATTCCGTGCAGCTTGCCGCCGGCTTGGACGAGCCGGTGGCCTTGCGAATGTCGGCGGTCAGGTGCGCGCCCTCCGCGTACACGGCGCGCACCGCGCGGCGGATGCGCTCGGCCGCCTCCGCTTCGCCCAGATGGTCGAGCATCATGGCCGCCGACAGTATCTGGGCGGTGGGGTTGGCCTTGTCTTGCCCCGCGATGTCGGGCGCCGAGCCGTGCACCGCTTCGAACACAGCGTACTCGTCGCCGATGTTCGCGCCCGGCGCGATGCCGAGGCCTCCCACGAGACCTGCGGCCAGGTCGCTGGCGATATCTCCGTAGAGGTTCGGGAACACGACCACGTCGAACTGCGCAGGATCCATAACCATGTTCATGCAGAACGCGTCGACGATGCGCTCTTCGAACGCCGCATCTTCGGCGCGCTCTGCGGCAACCTCGCGCGCCGCGCGCAAAAACAAGCCGTCGGTATGCTTCATGATGTTCGCCTTGTGCACGGCGGTCACCTTGCGGCGTCCGTGCCTGCGCGCGTAGTCGAACGCGAAACGCACGATCCGTTCGGACGCCGCCTTCGAGATCGGCTTGACGGAGATGCCGGAATCGGGACGGATAGCGCCCGCGCCCTCTTCCTCGCACAGCGCGATCAGCTTGCGGGCGCCCTCGGAGCCCTCTTCAAACTCGATGCCCGCGTACAGGTCTTCGGAGTTCTCGCGCACGATGACGATATCCACGCCGTCGTAGCGGCCGCCCGCCCCCGGAATGGACAGGACGGGGCGCAGGCACGCGTACAGACCGAGTTCCCGGCGCAACGCCACGTTCACGCTGCGGAATCCCGTGCCCACCGGCGTGGCGACGGGTCCCTTGATGGCCACCTTGTTCCGCTTGACCGCTTCGATGGTAGAAGCAGGCAGCGGCGTGCCGTGCTCCTCCACGAGATGCGCCCCCGCCTCGGCCACATCCCAAACGATATCGGCGCCGCTGGCCTCCACCACCCGTTGCATGGCGGCCGACGTCTCCGGGCCGATGCCGTCACCGGGTACGAGGGCCACGGTATGCGATGCCATGTTCTCTCCTTCTGCAATTGTTCGAACGATGCCCCTTTGCGCCGCCTTCTGGGTCGACGCGACGAAACGAGCCCGGAAGGCTCGTCGGAATGCCGTGCGCTAGTTCTGCACGTTGTCGATGATTTGCTGCGCACGGCGCTTGAGCGGCCCTTTGCCGTTGGAGGCGTCGAAGGCCATGCGCGCGCCCAGCTCTTTCTTTACGGAAGGTGCCAGCTTGCCCGCCGAGAAGTCGATAACCGACACCAGCATATCCTGGAACTCCAGGTCGCCATGGTAGCACTGGATAGCCTCGTCGATGAGAGGCCACACACGCTCAGAACGGTTCTCCGTCGTAGCGCCCAGCTTGCAGAGGAACCGCATGGCTGCCAAACGCACCGGCCCGCTCTCCTCGTCGAACAACGCGGTTTCGGCTCCGGGAACCGCTTTGTCGCACGTGCGGGAATCGTGGTCGACCATCGTGGTGAGGATATCGAGGCACTCCCAGCGCGTCTGGGCTTCGGGGCGATTCAGCGCGTCGATGACGGCAGCGCCGAACGGGATCATCAAATCGGGATGATCCTTGGCAAAGAAGGAGAGCGCCGCTGCTGCGTTCTGGCGCTCGCGCCTCGACGGACCCGACAGCGCACCCACCAGCTGCTTGAACTTGCGTTCGTTTCCGAATGCCTCTTCGGCGATGTTCCTGGCTCCCTGTGTCTTTTCGCTCACCGCTCGCTCCTCGTCCTCATGTGGGAAAATGTATAGTATTCTCCCTTTCCATTATACCCTCGGCCACCAAGCGCCCCCGCAGCAAGCGCAGAATTAACATGAGCGAAACCGATAGGCGGCAGCCGAAAACCCGGCAATACGACTGAGCGGACGCAAGCGTGGTCGAATGCGAAAGCGGCAGCCCGAAAGGGCCGCCGCTCAAAGCAGTGTGCGTGTCAGTCGAGGTTATTCCGGCAGCTCGCTGGCCTTGTTGTCGCCCGACTGGAGCTTGCCGATGCCCTCGTCGTACTTCGACTTGATATCCTGGATGCGCTGATCGTACGTGGAATAGTCGAAGGGCTGTTCCTCGGTGGCGCTGTCGATTTCCGTATACAGGTCGATATAGGAGTTCAGCGCGTCCTTGAGATCGGCCGTGCCGTCGACGTACTCCTTCTGGATATCCTTGAGGGCGTCGGGGACGTTGAGGTTGCTCAGGTCGTCGATAGCCTTGAACGCGTTGTCGGCCTGCGTGCGCATGCCCACCACGTCGCCGCGCGATACCGCATCGGTAAAGCTCTCCAGACGGCTCTTCAGGTCGTCCATAGTTTGGTTGACCTGAGTCATGTACTGACGGTTCTCGGATTGCTGTTGCGCGGCCGCCGTATCCTGCTGCGCGCATCCGCCCAGAGCCGCCACCATCAAGACGCCTGCGAACATGGCGACCAGCACCTTGGCGAATCTCATATGTTTCATGTCGTACCTGCTCTCTTGCATCGAATCATCGTTGAACTATCGTAGCGGTTCGCCCGCCGTCGCGCCGGGGATGCGACGCGTTCGTATCGGAACGGTTTCCGGGTCCGCAACCTAGCTTGCCGGCTTGTCCGTCGTGCCTCCGGGGTCGGGCGTCGGCGTGGGAGTGGGCGTCGGATCGGGATCCGGCTTCGGCGTCGGATCGGGGGTTGGAGTAGGAGTCGGATCGGGCGTGGGCGTGGGCGTCGGCGTGGGAGTAGGCGTCGGCGTCGGCGTCGGCGTCGGCGCAGGATCGTCCTTGCCCTTGTCGGCGTCCTTGTCCTCGGCGTCCTTCTTCTTCTCGTCATCCTTCTCGTCGTCGGTGTTCGACGAGCTAGCGGACCCTCCCACATGGTAGGTCGGATCGGAGAAGTTCTTGTACGTGGGATCGGCCGCCTGCGGGAACTGCTCGGTCGGCTGGCCGTCGAGCACCGCGCTCATGAAGCGGCTGAAGACGTCGTCCGCACCCGTGCTGGTAGGGATGGTCACCTGGTTGCTGGGATCGCCGAACCAAATGGCGGTGGCCAGCTGCGGCGTGATGCCGCAGAACGTGATGTCCTTGTAGCTTTCGCTCGTACCCGTCTTCGCCGCGACCACCTGGCCGTTCGGCAGAGCGGCCTTCTGTCCGGTGCCCTCGGAGGTGTTCACCACGCTCTTCATGACCTCGGTGGCCGCGTGGGCGACTTCAGGCGATATGACCTGTTCGCGATGCGTCTTCGAAAGCGAGGTGTCGGGCGTGGTGTTGTCGACGATCACCTCGCCCTTCGAGTTGGTGATGGTGAGGACGGGCGTTGGATCAATGCGCACGCCGCCGTTCGCAATGACAGCGTAGGCGCTGGCCATGTCGAGCATCGTGACGTTCGACTGGCCCAGCGTGAGCGACGGGTTCGCGCTGAGCGCGGAGGTGATGCCCATGTCCTTGGCGACCTTGATCACCTTGTCGATGCCCACGGCCATCTCAAGGCGAACGAAGCCCGTGTTGGACGACACGGCGAACGCGCGCTGAATGGAACGGGTGCCGTAGTTGTAGTTGTTGATGTTCTCCAGCGGAGGGATGGTGGAGCCGTACTCGGTATTGGGAATAGTGGCCGGCGACGAGCAGTCCACCATCGTCTGCGGGCTGATGCCCGCTTCGAGCGCTGCGATGAGCGTGAACACCTTGAACGAGGAGCCGGACGGACGGCCCGGATTGGGAACGCCGCGCTCGCCCGTGGCCAGGTTCAGCTTCTGAGTAGCCCACTCGTCGTCCTCGCCGCCCACCATGGCCTTGATGTAGCCCGTTTCGGGCTCGATGGCCACAAGCGCACCGTAGATCGCCGGATTGAGACTCTCCCGCTTCTCCTTGATGGCGGCCTCGGCGGCCTCCTGGGAGTCGACGTCCAGCGTGGTCTGGATGGTCAGGCCGCCTTTGAACAGCTCATCGTCGGAATAACGATAGTCGCCGTCGGGATCCATGAGCAGGTCGCGCACGTAGCTGCTGAAGTAAGGATACTTCTCCAGGCCATCCACCGTGGTCTCGGTCGTGTTGAGCACGATGCCCTCCGCCTGGGCGGCATCGTGCTCTTCCTGGGTGATGTAGCCGTTCGTCAGCATGCGATCCAGCACGAGGTTGCGACGCGCGAGGCAGTTGTCCTCATGGTCGATGGGATTGTTGTACGTCGGCGACTGCGGAATGCCGATGAGCGCGGCCGCCTCGGCCAGCGTGAGCTCGCTTGCATGCTTCGAGAAGTAGCGCTGCGACGCGGCTTCGATGCCGTAGGCGCCGGAACCGTAGTTGATGGTATTGAGGTACATGAGCAGGATTTCGTCTTTGGAGTACTGTTCCTCCAACTTGACGGAGAGATACATCTCGCGCACCTTGCGCTTGAACGAGATATCGTTCATCTCGTCGGCCAGGATAGTGTTGCGCACGAGCTGCTGCGTGATGGTGGACGCGCCCTCCTTGCCGGAACCGGTGAGGTTCACGTACACCGCGCGCGCGATGCCCGCGAGGTCGAAACCGCCGTGTTCGTAGAAGCGCTCGTCCTCGGTAGCCACGGTGCCCTCGCGCACGTACTCGCTGATCTGGTCGAGCTCGACGGGGTCGCGGTACTCGACCTGGAAGCGGGCGAGCTCCGTACCGTCCGACGCCAGCATGATCGACGGCAGCGACGAGTTGAGCTGGCCGGCATCGGACACGTCGTAGTCCTCAAGGTCGCCGATCCACGACGAACCGAGGGCGTAGACGCCTGAGAAGCCGGCGACGATCACGGCCAAAAAGACCGTGAACACCGCAAGGAAGCCGATGGAAGGATGCTTTTTCTTGATCCCCGGCCTATTCTTTATAGAACGTGAAGCCACGTGTCACCTCCAAAAAACTCCGCCCATTGTAACATCGGGGGTTAGGCCCCCATGAAACAACACAAGTTTGTTGGAAAAAGGTCATAAGGAGAAATGCCCGGTCGGAGGCTCAAAAAGCGGCTGCAGCAAGCGGGGCTCGAACGGGTTGTCATCTCGAGCGGAACGCAGTCCGTTGTCATCCCGAGCGGAGCGCCGCAAGGCGCAGAGTCGAAGGATCCCGTGCGGCGATAGCCGGGACGCTTTCAGCTGACGCCTCGCGGGATCCCTTCGACTTCGGCCTATGGCCTGCGCTCAGAATGACAAAGTTGCCTCGTCGGCCGCGAGGGCGTCTTTCGCAAGCGCCAGCTGCGCGCGCACGGCCGCGTGCCCGGTGCCGCCCTCGGTGGTGCGGGCCGCAACGATGCTCTCCAGATCGAGCGAGGCCGTGATGTCCTCCTCGAACAGGTCGCTTTCGGCTTTGAAGTCGGCCAGCGTCAAGTCGTCCAAGTCGCAGCCGCGCTGCTCGCATACCAGCACGAGGTGCCCCACCACCTCGTGGGCGCGCCTGAACGGCATCCCCTTCTTAGCCAGGTAGTCGGCCACGTCGGTGGCCGCCAGGTAGCCCTTCTTCGCCTGCGCCGTCATGGCCTCGGGCACCACGCGCATCGTCTCGATCATGCCGGCCGCGCACACGAGGCAATCCTCCAGCGTCTTGGCCGCGTCGATGGCGCCTTCCTTGTCCTCTTGCAAGTCCTTGTTGTAAGCCAGCGGCAGCGCTTTCATGGTGACCAGCAGCGCCACGAGGTCGCCTACCACGCGGCCCGTCTTGCCGCGGATAAGTTCGGCGAAATCGGGGTTCTTCTTCTGCGGCATGATGGACGATCCCGTGGAAAACGCGTCGGACAGCTCGATGAACCCGAACTCCGAGCTGGACCACAGCACGATCTCCTCGCACAGCCGCGACAGGTGCATGCACGACACGCTGCACGCGTACGACAGGTCCAGCAGGAAGTCGCGGTCGGACACGGCGTCCAGCGAGTTCGGGATCACCCGCGAGAAGCCCAGCTCGGCCGCCGTCATCTGCCGATCGAGCGGGTACGTGGTGCCCGCCAGCGCCGCCGAACCCAGCGGGCTCGCATCGGCCGCCGCGCGCGCAGCCGCCAAACGCTCGAAGTCGCGCGCGAGCATCCACACGTAGGCCAGCATATGGTGCGAGAACAGCACCGGCTGGGCGTGCTGCAGATGGGTGTAGCCGGGCAGGACGACGTCGAAGTGCGCCTCGGCCTGCCGGACGAGCGCCTGGCGCAGCGCCACGTTCGCCGCCATGAGGTCCTCGCAGCGCTGCTTGGCGAACAGGCGCGTGTCGGTGGCCACCTGATCGTTGCGGCTGCGGCCGGTGTGCAGGCGCGCTCCCGCGTCGCCGATATCGGCGATGAGCGCGCGCTCCACCGACATGTGGATGTCCTCGTCGTTGATGTCGAACGCGAAGTCGCCCGCCTCGATGCGCGCCTTCACGCGGTCGAGCCCCTCGACGATGGCCTCCGCATCGGCGGGCTCGATGACGCCAGCATGCGCGCGTGCGCCTGCGACCCGGCTATGTCCTGCGCGTACAGCGCCTTGTCAACCGGCAGCGACGCGCCGAAGCGTTGGGTGAACTCGCTCACGTTCTCGGTGAATCTGCCCGACCACAAAGCCATGACGTCCCCCTTAAGCCTTCTCGGCAGCGCCCTGCAGGGCCGCTTCCGCTTCTTCGACGACCGCCGCGTTCTCAGCCTCGGCCACCTGCTTCCACACCGGCGTCACGTCCTCGTACGCACCCTTCGTCAACGGTCCGACCTTCTTCTGCGCGTCGAACAGCTCGGCCGGCGCGCCCTCCTGCCGACGGTTCGAGGCCCACGTCTTGGCAGAGAGCGTTTGCAGCTGGATGAAGCCCTTGGCCGCCGCGTGGTCGAACGAGTCGTCCTTGTCGTAGGTGGCCAGCGCGTAATCGTACAGGGAGTAGGCGCTCTTGCGGCCCACCACGGTGCAGGATCCCTTGTAGAACTTGAGCTTCACGGTGCCGGCCACGCAGCGCTGCGTGGAGGCGAGGAACGCGTCGACGGCTTCCTTGAGCGGCGAGAACCACTGGCCGTTGTACACGCACTTCGCCCACTCCTGCTCCATGCCCAGCTTGAAGTGCAGCACCTCGCGCTCCAGCACCAGGTCTTCCAGCGCCTTGTGAGCCTGGATGAGCGACAGCGCGCCCGGCACCTCGTAGCACTCGCGGCTCTTCACGCCCACCAGCCGGTTCTCGATCATGTCGATGCGGCCGTAGCCGTGCTTGCCGGCGATCTCGTTCAGCGCGTAGATGATACCGAGGAAGCTCTTCTGGCTCCCGTCGATGGCGTACGGCAGACCGCGTGCGAACTCGAGCTCCACGTACTGCGGCTCGTCGGGAGCTTCGGTGGGATCGACCGTCATCGTGTAGATGTCCGTCGGCGGCTCCATCCAGGGATCCTCCAGGACGCCGCACTCGATGGCCCGGCCCCACAGGTTATCGTCGATGGAGTACGGCGACTTCTTCGTGGTGGGAACCTCGATGCCGTGCGCCTGGGCCCATTCCATCTCCTCGGAGCGGGTGTGCAGATCCCATTCGCGCACCGGGGCGATAATCTCGATGTCCGGATCAAGCATGAGGATGCTCGCCTCGAAGCGCACCTGGTCGTTGCCTTTGCCCGTGCAGCCGTGCGCGATGTACTTCGCGCCGAACTTGTGCGCCGCGTCCACAAGGTGCTTGGAGATCAGCGGCCGGGACAGCGCGGACACGAGCGGGTACTTGTTCTCGTACAGGGCGTTGGCGGCCAGCGCCTTGGACAGGAAGTCCTGGGCGAACACGTCGCGCATGTCCACGACCAGGCATTCCACGGCGCCGGTTTTCAACGCCTTCTGCTTGATCTTCTCAAGGCCCTCATGCTCCTGCCCCACGTCGCCGACCACGGCGATGACGTCGAGGTCCTTCTCCTCCTGGAGCCACTTGATGCACACGGACGTATCCAGTCCGCCGGAATACGCCAGTACCGCTTTGTCCTTCTGCTGGGTTTGCTGAGTCTGCTGCTGAGCCATGGTAGGGTCCTTCCCCCGTGTTCGGTTGTCGTCGGGATGCCCGGTCATGGTGCGGCTGCGAAGGCGCCTCCCCCAGCGCTCGCCGGACGGTAGGGGTATGCGCGCGCCCATCGCGGTTCTCACCGCGCAAGGCTGTCGTCGTGCGCACCACGGCTTTTCGTGGTGACAGGCATCAGAGCCGGGCGGCTCGGACGCTGTTGCTTGTACTAAGCGTGGGGATGAGTGCAGGGAGAAAAGCGTCCCCGCCAAGAAATATAGTCGACGACTAGCGTCGTCGCAGTCGGTCGATGGCGCGCTCGACTTCGACGGCAGCCTCAGGGCTCTCCGCCGCGATCATGATCGTGTTGTCGCCGGCCACCGTGCCGAGTGCTCCGCGCAGGCTGGCTTTGTCGAGCGCAGCAGAGACGCCGGCTGCTCCGCCGGAGAACGTCTTCACTACGACCATGTTGCCTGCCACGTGCACCTCTTCAACCAATTCGGATACCATGCGCTGGAGCCGCATTTCCTCAGGGAGAACGTAATAGCCCTCACGAGACTTCACCAGACCCATGTCCATGATGTCGCGGGAGATCGTGGCTTGAGTGCATTCGTAGCCAGCGGCCTGCAGCTGATTGGCGAGATCGCGCTGCGTCTTGACATTATGTTCGCGAATGATGTCGCGAATGATGTCGTGCCGTTGTTGACGTTTTCTCATGCCCTCGATACTCTCTGTTCCCGTTCAAGAACGATCACATACGGTTCCGATCACAAGTACCTTCGCGGGGTATGCAGAATTGCGCAAGACCCGACGAAAATATGCATTAAATAATACCCTATCCGTGAGCGTTCCGACCCCAGAATTTCAAAAAGTGCAGAAAGATTTTCGACGATCGTCCTTGCAGTCGTTATCCTGAACGAGTGCAGCGGCCCTGTCATCCTGAGCAAGTCGAAGGATCCCGCGAGGTGCCAACCGTGAGACTTCCTCCTGTCGCCGCTCGGGATCCTTCGACTCCGCGCTTCGCGCCTCGCTCAGGATGACAGCCGCCCTTTCAGGACAACAGCGCCGCAAGCTTCTGCACCAGCACGTCCACGTCCTCCTTCGAACACACCAGCGGAGGTAGGAAGCGCAGCGTGCGCG
>OGXN01003182.1_pt1 | contig 9933 bp, 6 predicted proteins | sample 1576281 | NCBI WGS metagenome assembly OGXN01 (sample SAMEA3541494, study PRJEB24748) | human gut metagenome | biome: human gut; feature: human-associated habitat; material: faeces | place: China | collected 2012
CATAAGGAGTATTCTTTTTAGAACCTCTAAATCCCATTTTACCAGCAGATGACCATTTTGCGCTCATCTGGAACGGGTCGCGTCCCGAATCATGGTGTATCAAGGGTCGTCGCCTGGAATCGCCGGCACCCTTGCTCGGTGAATCTTAGCCTTCGTCCTCCTTCGGGTCAATGGCGCTCCCTATGATCTTGCGCGCCGCCTCGCGGGCGGCGAGCACCTCGGCCTCGCCGGGGGCCTCGCGCTCCTGGGCCTTCCAGGCGTGCGCGAGCGAGGGCCTGGAGATGACGCAGCGCGCCGACCACTCCTCGTCGGCCTCGATGAGCGCCGCTCCCACCAGGCGGATGAGCGACTCGCGCGAGGGGAACCCCTGCACGACGCGCGTCCTGCGCTTGATCTCGCGGTTGGCCCTCTCCTGGACGTTGTTGGTGCGGATCTTGGTGCGGTGCGTGGCCGGGAACGCCAGGTAGGCGAGCGCCGCCTCCTCGGCCTCCAAGAGCACGTTTCCGGCCGCCCTCGAGATCTTCAGCACCTCCTCGGTCGCCTCTTGGTAGCACGCCCGCACGAGGACGGGGCTCTTCTGCGCGAAGACGGCCTTCATGGCCTCGCGCGCCTTTCTCTGGTCGTCCTTCCTGTGGATGCGGCCCGCCACGTTGCGCATGAGGTGCGTGACGCAGCGCTGCCAGGCCGCTCCTTGGAACGTCTCGGCTATCGCCTTCGCGAGCCCTTCGTGGGCGTCCGAGACGACGAGGCGCACGCCGTCGACGCCGCGCGCCCTCAGGCCGGAGAGGAACGCCTTCCACCCGGCGTGGCTCTCCGTGTCCACGCAGTCCACGCCGACGAAGCGCTTGTGGCCCGTGTCGTCGAGCCCGATCGCGGTCACGACGGCCTGGGACGCCGAGCGCCCCTCCACGCGGCACTTCACGTAGGTGGCGTCGAGCCACAGGTAGGCGAAGCGCACCCCGTCGAAGCGCTGCCTCCTGAACGCGTCCACCTCGGCGTCCAGGCACTCGCACAGGCGCGACACCTGCGACTTCGACATCGACCTCACGCCGAGCTCGCCCGCGACGGCCTCCACCTTGCGCGTCGATATCCCCATGACGTACATCTCGGCCACCGCCGCGACGAGCGCCCGGTCCACCCTGCAGTAGCGCTCGATCAGGTCCTCGGGGAAGAACGAGCCTCGGCGCAGCTTCGGAATCTTGAGGGTGACGTCGCCCGCGGCGGTCGAGAGCCCCCGCTCCCGGTAGCCGTTGCGCGAGTTGACGCGCCCCTCGTCGCGCTCCCCGTAGGGGGCGTTGCACGCCTCGTCGGCCTTCGCCGACATCGCGGCGTTCGCCAGGAGCTCGAGCATCCTGCGCCCGAAGGCCTGCAGGTCGGTGCATTCCTCGAGGATCGCGAACGCGAGCCCCTTCACTTCGGGGTCGTTGAATAGTAGAGTGTCCATAGCGGGCATCGCCTTCCTTCGAATCTGTCTTTTGTGGTGATTGACGATTCTAGACGATGTCCGTTTTTCTCGGGCAGGCTTCGCCCGCCCTCCAGAAACGGATTGATACACCAACTTTCGGGACGCTACCACCGGCGCCCTGTGGGAGTCTGACGGGCTCCCGCAGTCTTTCGGTTTGGGCGCGAATCGATGCCTATGGCAATTCCTTTGAGTCCTACCGCCGCGAAGGCATGCAAAACCCCTGGTGGCTAAATCCCCCTGCGCCTTCCGGGGGTTCGATCCCGCCGGATATTGTCATGGGAGTCGATTTGCGCCCAAGGTAGGGAAGGATGCGCGAGCGCTCGGCGAGCCGTGCGAAATCGGGCAGGTTATGCGCGATTTTGGCACGACTCGGAGTGCGCATGCGAGGCCGTGCGCTTTACAATGGTGCGAGTCCAAGACGAAAGGGGCTCGCATGGAAGCGAAAACATGGAAGAAGCTGGGCGCGTGCCTGTGCGCCGGAGCGCTTGTCGCCGCGCTGTGCGCGGGTTGCGCTTCGAAGGTGTCCGACGATGCTGCGCAGCCGCTCGTCAACGGTGTGACCGATCGGCAGGAAGTGGTGTACTGCCTGTACTTCGGCCTCACCGACAAAGACACCGGCAAGCAGGAGCTCACCATGGAGGAGGCGAAGGATATCGCCATCCCGCTGTTCATCGAGGCGGGGTCGGGCTATACCGTGTACGAGGCTGAAGGAGGCTTCGCCAAAGAGGACGGGACCGTCGTGCAGAACGACACGCTCGTGTTCGACAGCACCCACGGCGACGAGCAGGCCATCCTCGACCTTATCGAGAAGGTCAGGCGGGCGCTCAACGTCGAAAGCGTGTACTGCGAGTCCAAGCTCGTCGGCTGCCAGATACGCGGCGGCGTCATATCGGGCGTCTCGTAAGCGGCGGATCGAGCGCTGCGAACGCCGCCTGCTGTTGCGGGCGGCGTTCGCGCAAAAACCATCGTTTGTTCGCTGTTTGAAGACGGCGCTTTACGACGAATGCTGTTAGAATGTCATCGATACCACGACGCGCATCCATGACTGACAAGAGGCACAAGATATGGCATTCGTCCACCTGCACAACCATACCGAATATTCTCTGCTCGACGGCCACACTCATATCTACGACATGGTGAAGAGAGCCGCCGACCTCGACATGCCCGCGGTGGCCATCTCGGACCACGGCGTGATGTCGGGCGTGCCGCAGCTGTGCGAGATGTGCGACAAGGTGGAAGCCGAGACGGGCAAGCGCGTGAAGCCCATCTACGGCTGCGAGGTGTACTTCACCACCGACGAAGAGCTGCGCAAGGACACGAAGCCGAAGCTGTACCACCTGCTGTTGCTGGCCAAGACGAACGAGGGCTACCACAACCTGGTGAAGCTGGTCAGCGAGTCGCACGTGGACAACTTCTACTATAAGCCGCGCACCACCTTCAGCATGCTGCAGAAGTACGGCAAGGGCATCATCGGCTCGTCGGCCTGCATCGCCGGCATCATTCCGAAGCTGCTCGACAACCGCCAGGTAGACGAGGCGGTCGAATGGGCCAAGAAGTTCGCCAGCTGCTTCGAACCGGGCGATTTCTACATCGAGCTGCAGAACCAGGGCATCCGCACCGATGCCGGGTTCACGCAGACCGAGCTCAACCACATGCTGACCGACGTGGCCAAGGCCGCCGGCCTCAAGACCATCGCCACGAACGACTTCCACTACCTCACGCGCGAGGACGCGCGCGCCCAGGACTACATGCTGTGCATCGGCACGGGCGCGGCGTTCAACGACGCCAACCGCATGCGCTTCGAGAACGACCAGTTCTACATGAAGACCGAGGAGGAGATGCGCGAGGCCCTCAAGGACTTCCCCGAGGCCTGCGACACCACGGTGGAAGTGGCCGAGAAGGTGAACGTGGTGCTGGAGCGCGACTCCATCCTTCCGCGTTTCCCGTTGCCCGAGGGCGAGACCGAGGAAAGCTACTTCCGCAAGCGCGTGCAGGAGGGCTTGGTCAAGCACTACGGCAATCCTGTTCCTCAGGAGGCGCAGGAGCGCGCCGACTACGAGATGGGCATCATCATCCAGCAGGGCTTCCCGGCGTACTTCCTCATCGTGCAGGAGTACATCGAATGGGCGCGCAGCCAGGGCATCGGCGTGGGTCCGGGCCGTGGTTCGGCCGCAGGCGCCATCGTGGCGTACGCCATGGACATCACTGCGCTCGACCCGCTGTCCAACGGCCTGCTGTTCGAGCGATTCCTGTCGCCCGAGCGCGTGGAGATGCCCGATATCGACGTCGACTTCGAGCAGGGCCGTCGCGAAGAAGTGATCAACCACATCAAGGACGTGTACGGCGAGGACCACGTGTCGCAGGTCATCACGTTCGGCACCCTGCAGGCCAAGAACGCCGTGCGCGACGCCGCGCGCGTGCTGGACTACCCGTATAGCACCGGCGACAAGATCACGAAGATGATCGGCGACGAGCTGGGCATCACCATCGACAAGGCGCTGGCCACGAACCCCGACCTCAAGAAGGCCTACGAGACCGAAGAGGACGTGAAGGCCGTCATCGACGCCGCGCTGTCCATCGAAGGCCACGTGCGCGGCGAGGGCGTGCACGCGTGCGCCACCATCATCTGCCGCGACCCCATGGCCGATCACGTGCCCATGAAGCGCGACACCAAGGGCGGCGGCATCATCACCCAGTACGACGGCCATTACACGCCCGAGCTGGGTCTGCTGAAAATGGACTTCCTCGGCCTGCGCACGCTCGACGTGCTCACCATCGCGTGCCGCAACATCGAGCAGCGCTTCGGCACGAAGGTGATTCCCGAGGACATCCCCATCGACGACGAGGGCGCTTTCAAGCTCATGCAGTCCGGCAACATGGACGGCCTGTTCCAGGTGGAGGGCGCGCTGTACGTCAGCTTGTTCGCGCGCCTGCCTCCCACGCGCTTCTCCGACATCGTCGCCTCGATCGCGCTCAACCGTCCGGGCCCGCTGGAATCCGGCATGGTCGAGGACTACATCAAGGTGGCCAGCGGCAAGACCTCCATCCACTACTACGACGAGCGCCTCCGCCCCATCCTGGAGGAGACGTACGGCACCATGGTCTACCAAGAGCAGATCATGCAGATATCCATGGCTATGAGCGGTTTCTCGGCGGGCAAGGCCGACAAGCTGCGCAAGGCTATGGGCAAGAAGAAGCTCGACGTTATGCGCGCGTTGCAGGAAGACTGGAACACCGGCGCGGTGGAGAACGGCTATCCGCTGGAAATTGCGAAGCAGATCTGGGAAGACGCGGAGAAATTCGCTAAGTACGCGTTCAACAAATCGCACTCGGCCGCCTACGCCATCCTGGTCATGCGCACGGCGTACCTGAAGGCGCACTACCCGAACGACTTCATGGCGGCCGTGCTGTCGTCCTACATGGGCAACACCGACCGTTTGATCCGCTACATCGCAAGCTGCAACCACTCGGGCATTCCCGTGTTGCCGCCGGACATCAATTCGTCCAACGCCGAGTTCACGCCCACCGACGAGGGCGTGCGTTTCGGCCTGGTGGGCGTGCGCGGCGTGGGCGCGAACGTGGCCGAGGCCATCATCGAGGAGCGCGAGGCGAACGGGCCGTTCACGTCGCTGCACGACTTCGTGAACCGCCTGGACGCGAAATGCTACAACCGCAAGACGCTGGAAGCGCTCATCAAGGGCGGGGCGTTCGACTCGACGGGCTACACGCGCAAGCAGCTCATGTACTTCGTTGACGAGACGCCGCTGCTGGAAAGCGCCTCGAAGCGCCAGAAGGATCGTGAGAGCGGCCAGGTGTCGATGTTCGACCTGTTCGGCGACGATCCCGATTCGGGCTTCGAGGAGGAGGTTCCGGAACCGGACGGCGTGGAGTGGCCGAAGCGCCAGCTGTTGACGTTCGAGAAGGAGATCATGAAGATCTACGTCTCGGACCACCCGCTGCGCCCGTACGAGGGCACCATCGCGCGTATGACCAAGTTCTCGCTGGGAGACCTGGCCGAGCGCACGAAGGAGATCAAGTCCGCGGTGTTCGTGGGCATGATCTCGAACGTGGTGACGAAGCTGACGAAGCGCGGCACGAAGATGGCCACGTTCACCTTGGAGGATACGACGGGCCACGTGGAGTGCATCTGCTTCAAGTACGACGACAACGCCGAGGCCATCCAGGAAGACGCCATCGTGAAGGTGAAGGGCAAGTTCGAGGCGAACGACCGCGGCAATCAGATCATGGCGTTCGAGGTGGAGGTCATCGAGCTGAACGAGGCCGATGCGCGTCCGTCGCACCTCGAGCTGAAAGTTGCGTCCTCGGACTTCGACCAGTCGAAGTCGCTGCGGCTCAACCGCATCTTGAAGTCGTATCCGGGTCGCGACGGCGTGGTTCTGCTCGTGCAGCAGAGCGATGGCCGCAAGTTCCGCGCCGAACTGCCCGTGTCGGTGGATTCCCGCAGCCCCGTCATGCGTTCCGAGATCCAGGATCTGTTCGGTTCGCAGGTGTGGAGGGCTTCTTGATGCTACGTCGTTCTGCGAACGACGTAGCATCGCGGCGCTTTTAAACAATTTGGCAAGCGGATAGCGCCCCCTCTTCGCAGAGGGGGCGTGTTCGTTTATGATGTCGGCTATGAATACGCAAACCATCACCCCAAACACCGCGCGTAAGCGCGAAGCAGCGGCCGCTGCGGCAGCTGATAAACCCGTGCGCGACCACACCCTGGCGTTGACCTTGTCGTACAACGGCGCGCCGTTCAGCGGCTTCGCTCGTCAGCCGGGTCAGACCACCGTGCAGGGCGACCTCGAGGATGCCCTGCGCATGCTGTTCCGCCGCGACGTGGAAACCACGTGCGCGGGACGGACCGATGCGGGCGTGCATGCGCTCGGCCAGGTGGTCAGCTTCGACGTGGACGACCGCGACATCGCAGGACGCTCGCTGCCCAGCTTGCGCCGTTCTCTCAACGCGCTCACGCATGACGCCATCACCGTGCGCGAGGTCGAACCGAAGAAGCTGGGCTTCTCGGCGCGCTTCGACGCGCAGGCGCGCGAGTATCACTACCACCTGTGCGTGGACAGCACGTGCCCCATCTTCATGAAGGACTTCTCGTGGTTCGTCCCCGGCGGCCTCGATATCACGGCTATGGAAGCAGGTGCGCAGTATCTGCTGGGCGAGCACGATTTCAAGAGCTTCTGCATGGCCGCCTCGGCGGAAGGCAAGCCCACGCACCGCAACGTGCGCGAGATTTCCTTCCATCCCGAGACGGTGATGGGCGAGAACCTCATGTCCATCAAGGTGGTGGGCAACGCGTTTCTGCACTCCATGGTGCGCACCATCGTGGGCACGCTGGTGATGGTGGGGAAGGGCCAGCGTGACGCCGATTGGGTGGGCGAGGTGCTGGAGGCGTGCGATCGTCGGGTTGCGGGGGAGAACGCCCCAGCTCAAGGGCTTGTATTCTGGCGAGTCATCTACTGACGTGCTACAATAGGCCTCCGATAAACCGAAGGCGGCGTATCATGTTCAGCACATCAACGGCAAAGCGCGTGGCGCGCGAGGCGGAAAAGATCGTATCGCTCAAAGAGGATATGGACGCCGTCTCGTGGACGCGCGTGCTCGAAATAGGCAATCAGCTCCAAGAGGGCGTCGACGAGGCCGAGCGCGTCTCGCTGGCGTGCGAGCTCGTGTCCATCGCCCAATCCAACCGCTCGCTGTACACGCGCTTGGGCCTCGATCCGGAACCCTCGTCCTCGCGCGTGATGGCGTCGGGTATCGAAGTGATGGAGGGCGGGCTTGCCGAGGCCGCCATCGAAAAGCGGGGAGATCGAGGGGGACGGCGCCCTCCGATCGTCGAGGCTCCGTCGATCGAGCCGGAGGTTTTCGTGGAAGAGCCGAGCGAAGCCGATTTCCAGGTTGCCGGCGTGCAGGCGGAATGCGATCTCGTGGCGAAGAACGATCCCGACGAAAGCGACTTCATCGAGGCGGCCGAGGCCGTAGCGCGCGTCGATTCGCAGTCCGCTCCTTTGCCCGTCGATCCCGAGCCCGTCGATCCTGCGCCCGTTGCCGAGCCTGCCGCGCAGGTCGAGGCGACGAAGCCGGAAGAACCCTCCTCGACGCAGCCGCAGCAGGAGCCGCGACCAGAGCCGGAGCCGAAGCCGGAGTCCGTGGCTGCGCCCAAAGAGAAGCCGCCTCGGCAGCGCCGTTTCGCGCGTTTTCGCAACCTGTACGAAAGCCGCGACGGCGGTCTGTGCGTCTTCGAGGACGAGCACGGTCACCTCGTGGCCGTCGACTCGTCGAAGCTCGCCTAGCGAACGCGAAGGGCCCCGTAGGGCCCTTCGTTCGTTTACGCCGCCGGTTTCTTGGGGACGGTCTTGTCCACGAAGTAGATCTTGTACCACATCAGGAACATGTAGACGATCCAGATCTTGCGCGAGCGGTCGATCTTGTACCTGTGCTCGTCGAGCAGGCGCACCAGCTCGTCGGTGTTGAAGAACTGCTGTGCGATATCGCCGGTGAACCACTCCTTGACCTGGTTGTAGTAGCGGTCCTGGCGCAGCCAGTCCACCATGGGCACGGGAAAGCCCAGCTTCTCCTTCTGCGCCCAGTCTTTCGGGATGGTGCGCTCGGCCGCCTCGCGCAGGGCGATCTTCGTCTGCTCGCCGTTCGCTTTGAACGGGGTGGGGATGGTGCGCGAGACGTTGAACACCTCCTTGTCGAGGAACGGCACGCGGCTTTCCAGCGAGTGGGCCATCGACATCTTGTCGGTTTTCAGCAAGATGTCGCCTACCAGCCAGAAGAAGAGGTCGACGTACTGCATGCGCGTCGTGTCGTCGAGGCCGGCCGCCTCGGCGTACGCGGGCGCGATCAGCTCTTGCGGCGAGCACGCCTGCACGGGGCGCTTCAGCAGGCGGGCGCGCTCCTCGGGGCTGAACGCCACGCCGTTGGCGTTGGTGTAGTACCAGTCCTCGGGGGTCTCGCTGGCGCGCTCCAGGTAGTTCGCGCCGCGCACGCCCAGCGCGCGAGCCGCCTTCGACGCGCCGCGCAGCAGGCCCTTCGGCACCCAGGACAGCTTCGCGTTGGCGAACGGCGTCTGGTAGATGCGGTAACCGCCGAAGAACTCGTCGGCGCCCTCGCCGGACAGCACGGCCTTCACCTTCTTCGCGGCCTCCTGGTCGACGAAGTACAGCGCCACGGCGCTCGGGTCGGCGGACGGCTCGTCCATGTGCCACTGCACGCGGGGCAGGCTTTCCCAGTACTCCTCTTCGCCGATGTGCTTGGAGTTGTTCTCGATATGCAGTTCGTCGGCCAGCTCGCGCGCCCAGGAGATCTCGTCCCGCGCGCCCTCGTACTCGGCGAAGCCCACGGTGAACGTCTTGATGTCGGGGTTCTCCTTCGCCAGGCATGCGGCCATGTAGCTGGAATCGATGCCGGACGACAGGAACGAGCCCACCTCCACGTCGGCCACGTTGTGGTAGCGCACGCTTTCGCGCATGGCGGCGTCGATGGCCTTCACGGTGTCCTCGCGGCTGCGGTTCTGGTCGAAGTCGTAGGTGGGGCGCCAGTAGCGCTCGGTCTCCGTCGTGCCGTCGGCGCGCACGGTCATGCAATGCGCGGGCTCGAGCTTGTAGATGCCCTTGAAGAACGTCTCGGGCAGCGCCGAGAACTGGAAGCACAGGTACTGCTCCAGCGCCTCCTCGTTGAGCTCGCGCTCGTAGGCGGGGTGCTCCAGGATGCATTTGATCTCGGAGGCGAAGATGAACTGCGGGCCGGCCTCGCCGTTCTGCACGGTGTAGTAAAACGGTTTGATGCCGAAGAAGTCGCGCGCGCAGAACAGCTCGCCGCGCTGCTTGTCCCAGATGGCGAACGCGAACATGCCGCGCACCTTGTCCAGCAGCAGCTTGCCCCAGGCCAGGTACGACGCCAGCAGCGTCTCGGTGTCGGACTCGGTCTTGAACGTCCAGCCGTCCGCGGTCAGCTCGTCGCGCAGGTCGCGGTAGTTGTAGATCTCGCCGTTGAACACGATGGCGTAGTCGCCGATGGTGAACGATCCGGGGGCGGAGCCTTCCGTAGCCGGCGACGTCACGATGGAGTCATGCGCGCCCGTGGCGCGCACCATGGGCTGGCTGCCGTTCTCGAGGTCGATGAGCGACAGGCGCCGATGCCCCAGCGCCACGCCGTCGGCAAGGTACTGGCCCTCGCCGTCGGGGCCGCGGTGCGCCATGATGTCGCACATGGCCTTCAACGTGGGCGCGTCGGTTTCGGTCGCGCCGGTGAATCCGCAGATACCGCACATGAATGATTCTCCTTCTCGTTTGGTCTGCGCACCATGATAGCCCAAGCGCCCCGCAACCCCCAAGCGCCCTGCCCGCCCCCTCGCCAAAACCGCAGATTTGGAGGGAGCTGGCAGCGAGTAGTCACCGTAGGAACGCATCTTCGCCCGTAAAACACGCCACAGCGCGCGAGGCGTG
>OGXN01003187.1_pt1 | contig 9913 bp, 7 predicted proteins | sample 1576281 | NCBI WGS metagenome assembly OGXN01 (sample SAMEA3541494, study PRJEB24748) | human gut metagenome | biome: human gut; feature: human-associated habitat; material: faeces | place: China | collected 2012
AACGCCGGGGGGGCGTGGTTCCTTTGCTACAATCAAGACGAATTACCCGCCGGAATGGAAGCAATTAACGTATCAAAGGATTGGAGCCGGGAGCCGTGCGGAACGTGCAACATGGGTTCCGTTGAGGTTTGGCGAGAATTGACAAAGTATTTGCAAGTAACGCCGTTTATGTATAATGCGCCGGAAACGTTCGCAGAATACCCGGAGTTGTGGGATATTGCATACACGATGTACACACGAACCCAAAATTACGGGCTGAATTGCGAAATTACTATTGGATGCGATTTAACGGATTTCATTATTTCCCAAAGGCAGATTTTCCAAACGGTAATACAAAGACAAGTTGCTGCAATTGCATTGCGGACGTTGGCAATGAACCCCAACGTAAGGGTTAACCGCAATCAATCAAACGCAACCCGGATGGATATTTTGTATGAGTTGGACGGCAACACGTCCGGCGTTCGTCCCGGCGGTTTAGGTTACGACCTTAAAAAGTCTTATGAGGCGTTGCAAATAGATACGCAAGGGTTAGACCGTATCTGTTTAGCCTGCAATAACCGTGGGGTAAGATACAGAACCGTGTAATTATATAATTCAAAGGGAAAGTTGTATATAATTTCATGTAAAAGTTGTATTTATGAAACGGATAACCGATTTGCGAAAAAGGGTTGCGGATTTCAACGAGGCTTTGACGTCCGGGCGGATAATACAAAACATTATATGGGACAATGAGGCATATATAGTTGATTTGAACGCCGAGGAACAATTGTTTGAACAAGGTATTAACCGTTTGGGCGTCGAAATTTCGGATTATGCACCATACAGCCCCGTAACAATCGCAATTAAAGAGGCTAAGGGACAGCCGACAAACCGGGTAACGTTACGGGATGAGGGAGATTTTGAAAGTAGTTTTTATTTAGAGGTTGGCGACAAACAATTTGAAATTAAAGCGTCTGACTTTAAAACAGAGGATTTAATAAAAAAATACGGTCGTCAAATATTGGGTTTAACCGACGAAAATATTTCAATATTGATTTGGAAATATATTTTCCCGGATTTAATGGCAGAAACAAAAAAACAAATTTATGGCAAATAATGTAAAAGCCCCGGTTATTGACAACCCGGAATTGTTAGACCGGATAATTGGAAACATGCAAAACGGATTGGTTGATAATTTGCCGTGGTTGGATTTTGCATTTGGCAGGGCGGAAAGACTTGTTAAATACAACGGGAACCAAAAGCGATATTATACGCCAAATGTTTATTCCGGCAATAACGATTATATGGAAGTAACGCCGGATGCAAATATTGGTAATTTCTGTTTTTTTTGGGTTGACGACCCGCAAAACATAAGTTGGGAACCCGGCGTTGATATTGGGATAAAAACGGCGTTTTCGATTATCTTTTGGTTTGATTACAGAAAGATATACAACGATGCAAGCACACGCAACAAAGAGGATTTGAAGCGGCAAATATTGGACGTTTTGAACGGCGGTTTTTTGGTGCGAAATGGAAGTTACAGAATAAACAAAGTGTACGAATTGGCGGAAAACATTTACCGGGGCTTTTCGTTGGATGAAATAGAAAACCAATTTTTAATGCACCCGTTCGGCGGATTCCGGTTTGAGGGCGAATTGAGTATTGGAGAAACATGTAAATTGTAGTATATGGAACATTTTATTTATAACATTATTGTTGTCGCATTAATAGCGGCTTTTGTGCTGACGTTATTACGCAAATGGGGCGTCATTGAATGGGTACAGATTCACGGGAACGATTTCTTTTCAAAGATGTTTAATTGCGATTTCTGTTTGTCGTGGTGGGCGTGCGTTTTGATTTGTTTCTTTGCGTTGATATTTACCGGGAACCCCGCATTTTTGGGCGTTCCCTTTTGTAGTACAATGATAACACGTGTTTTATTATGAAGAATGTACAAATAAAAGGAATGAACGTTGAGTTGTATGATTCAATCGAGGATTTGCCAATTATGCGTTTCCACAAGTATAACAAAATGCTTTTGGTTGACGCCGGGGTTGGTTCCGATTTGTCGGATTTTGACCGACATATTGAAAAGGTAATACGTTATTTGAACAGCCCAACGCCAAACATGGCAACCGTTGAGTTGGAAAATATGCGCCAAAACATATATTTCATTCAATCCGAGGTTTCCCCCCAGCATTTGGCTTTTGCCGTGTTGGTTAAATCAATAAATGGTAAACCCCGAAATGATTTGTCAGATGATGGATTGCAACAAACAATGAGTCTTTTTAAAGACGTTGCAAATTCAGAGATAACCGCCCATTTGGAAGCGGTTAAAAAAAAAATAGACGATGAATTGCGTTTGTATTTTCCCCGGTTGTTCGATGATGCGACATTGAAAGAGTATTACGATAAATTGAAACAAAGAACGATTGTTGTATTACGCACAATAATAGACGGTCGGGCAACCGAGGCGGACGCAAAAGAGATTGACGACATTACGGCGGAGTTGATAACCTATTTCAACCCGCAGACGTTTACCGGGTCGGAAAGCGTGGAAATTAGGCATGACAGACAATTTGAAAATATGTGTTTGATATTGTCCCAAAATTTGCATGTTGACCCAAAGAAATTTACCGTTTTGGAATATTACAACGCATTTGAGTATATCAAGGAACAAGCCAAAAAAGCAAACAAGCAAAAAAGGTAAAACAAGGCGATTTCCGGCGTTTTTATTTTTAGGCGATAAATTCACGTTTGAGAAAAGAAAATGCAACAGACGGGGAATTTCCCGTAAATAACTTAACAATCGGCGTATGGCAGATAATAACAACCCAATCAAATATTCGGATTTAATAAGCCCGGATAATTCGATTACAGATTTGATAAAACAATTGGATGAACTTTCGGACACATATACAAATGCGCTGAAAAATATCAAAGCCGAAGCAATACAATTGGCGGAGATTCTGAAAAAGGTTTCCGGCGCAACGGAGGACGGGCGAAAGACAACCAAAAAAGCCGCAGACGATGCGGAACGTTTGGCACGTGCGCAACGTGATTTGGCGTTTGCAGAAAGCGAGAACGCCAAAAAGTTGGCCGAGTTAAAATTGGCACAGCAGGAAGCGAACCAAATTAATAAACTGATTGTGAAAATAAATCAATCCGCCGAGGGTAGCTATAACCGTTTATCGGCGCAATATTCATTGAATAAGATTTATTTAAACAACATGACTAAAGCCGAACGGGAAAACACCGAGGAGGGGCGAAAATTGGTTGCACAAACCAAAGAAATATACGAAGAAATGAAACGTTTGCAGGAGGCAACCGGAAAATTTCAATTAAACGTCGGAAATTATACGGAGGCGTCCGATGCAATTATTGCGTATGGCGACAAATTAAAAGAAACGTTAGGTTTAAATAGCGCATTTGGCGAAAGTCTTTTGGCGTTAGGACGTGGCGGGGCTGAAAGTAAAGCCGTTTTTACAGCTATTGGCGACGGGGCAAAAGCATTGGGAAAAACTTTGTTGGGATTACTTTCAAACCCGGTTTTTTTGGCGATTTCCGGAATTGCGGCGGCGGGTGCGGCGTTCAAATGGTGGTACGATTATAACGCCGGGTTAGTAGAGGCAACGAGATTGACGCAACAATTTACCGGGAAAAGTGGCGATGATTTGAAAGCGTTTAGAAATGAGGTGCAAGCCGTAGCCGATTCATTCAACGCAGATTTCCGGGAAACATTGATTGCAACAAACGCATTATCAAAACAATTTGGTATTTCTGCAAATGAGGCATTGCAGTTGGTTAAGGATGGGTTTTTAGCCGGAGGCGATGCGAACGGGGAATTTTTAGACACGTTGAAAGAATACCCGGCATATTTCAAAGAGGCGGGAATATCAGCAGACCAATTTGTTGCAATTGTTACCCAAACAAACAAAATGGGTATCTTTTCAGACAAAGGCGTTGACGCAATTAAGGAGGCAAATTTGCGTTTGCGTGAAATGACGACGGCGACGGCGGCGGCTTTGGACGGTATCGGTATTTCGTCGGAACAAGTTCAAAAAGATTTGCAGACCGGAACCAAAACAACGTTCGATGTTATACAAGACGTTTCCGCAAAATTGGCAGAATTGCCGGATAATGCGGCAACGGTCGGGGCTGCAATTGCAGATATATTCGGGGGGCCCGGAGAGGACGCCGGATTGCAGTATTTGCGCACGTTGAAAGATATTTCAACAAACATGGATGAAGTAAAAGGGAAAGCCGGAGTTTTGGCGCAATTGCAGGAGGAACAATTGCAAAGCCAAATTGAGTTGCAAAACGCATTATCCGGGTTGTTTGACGCAACCGGAGGGAATTTTGAAACGTTGACAACGCAGGCAAAAGTTTTTGTTAACCAAGGATTGACGGCGATAATAAAAGGGGTTATTGATGTTGTCAATTACTTGATTGAGTTATACAATGAAAGTGTTTTGATACGTGCAATTTGGAATGGGATTGTTGCCGGATTCAAAACAACATTTGATACGTTGGGAAATTTGTTTGGATTCTTTATTGATATAGTCAAAGCAACCGGAACCGCATTAAAGGGGGCGTTTACGTTAGATTTTGACGAAGTAAAAAAAGGATTGGCAGATTATGCAGCAGCGTACGGAAATTTGGTTAAAGCCCAAGTTAAAGACATAACAGAAAATTTCCAAGAGGGTTTGGATGGTATGCAAAAGAAAATAAAACCGTTAACAATCCCGGTTTCTGTTGGAGATACCCCGACGCCACAAACAGACAATAAGCCCGTAACGACACAGAACCCAACCGTAACGCCAAGGGGTAAAAGCGATGCGGAAAAGGCAGCAGAACAACAAGCAAAGCAAATTGAAGCGGCATATAAAAAGAATTTGGAAGCAACCCGAAAATTGCAGGATGCACAATTGCAGTTGGAAACCGACGAATGGGCAAAGCGTCGCCAACAAACGCAATATCAGTATTCCCGCCAAATTGAGGATTTACAACACCAATTGCAGACCGAAAAGGATTTGAACGAAACCGGACGTCAAGCGATAAACGCCACAATTACGGCGTTAGAACAGCAGCAGACAGAGGCGTTGTTGAAAATAGAGCAAGAACGGCAGTTGCAAGAATTGGCATTGCAGAAAGAAAGCATTGAATTACGTTTGCAAGCGGTTAAGCAGGGAAGCGAGCAGGAACGACAATTGCGTATGCAGTTGTTAGAGAATGAAAGACAAACCGCATTATTACAGAACCAACAGAAACCGACCGGGCAACAGCAGAACGCCGGGGCGATTAATGCAAGTTTTGACGCAAAGGGAGCCGGAATTGCGGACGAATATTTGCAAGCGCAATTACAGATATTCGACCAACAACAAGCGTTGGCACAATCGGAGTTTGATTTGTTGAGAAATTCAGAAGCCCGGAAAACTCAATTCCGTTTGCAAGCAGAAAAGGAACGTTTGCAAAAGGTTTTAGAATTAAATCAGCAAGCCGCCAATAAATTGTCTGATGTTGAGGTACAAACAATTCAAAACACTATTAAAAAAATAGACCAAGAAATTGAGCAATCCAAAGGGGAGGAACGAGGAACAGACATTTACGGTTTGTTTGGGCTTAATTTGGACGACGACCAAAAAGAGGCAATTAATACGTCTATGCAATACGCATTGGATGCGTTAAATACATTCACGGCGGCACGTGTTGCCGCAGCAGATGCAGCCGTTGAGCAAGCGGATAAAGAGGTTTCCGCCGCACAATCGGCGTTGGATGCAGAATTGGAAGCAAGGGCAAACGGGTACGCCAATAATGTTGTACAAGCGCAAAAGGAGTTGGATTTGGCAAAGAAAAACCAAGAAAAAGCGTTGAAAGAACAACAGAAAGCGCAAAAACAGCAGGCAGCAATACAAACATTGCAGCAAATCGGAAACATGGTAACAGCAACGGCGCTGATATGGTCGCAATTAGGTTTCCCGTTTGCAATACCTGCAATTGCCGTAATGTGGGCGAGTTTTGCAGCGTCTAAAATCAAGGCGGCGCAATTGGCAAAACAGACCGGAGGAACCGGAGGAACGGAAACATACGGCGACGGTACCGTTGAACTTTTGGAGGGCGGTTCGCACCAAAGCGGAAATGATATTGATTTAGGAACGAAACCGGACGGAACCCGCCGACGTGCCGAGGGAGGCGAATTTTTCGCCGTGATAAATAAACGAAGTTCACGCCGTTTCAGAAAGATAATACCGGACGTTATCAATTCGCTAAACAATGGTACGTTTGCACATAAGTATTTAAAATCCTATTCAGACGGCGACGGTTTGACGTTAAACGTTACCGGACAAAGCCCGGATTTACGCAATTTGTCGGATGATGTAAGGGAAATTAAGGAACAGAACCGACGACGGGTTTACGTGGATGGCGACGGAAATACGATTGAAAGTTACAAGAATTTGAAACGTAAAATAAAAAGACTATGACACCAAAATATAGATTCTTTTTGCAGATAGGGGAGGACGGAACCAAACAAACCGTCTGCCCCAATTATAAGGATGATTTAACGTTGGATTATGAGTTGGAAACAAATCAAAGGTTTTACCGGGCTAAATTGTCCGGTAAAATAAACTTTGTCCGTGCTGATTACGATATTATCAATAACGCCCCGTTTGATTCTGAATTTTTCCTATATATCGAAAAAAGCGATGATTGGGGACAAACATACAATCAATACTATAAAGCAAAGTTTATGAAAACGGATTGTACGTTTAATGATGATGATAAATTGGTTACGGTACAGCCGGAAACAATAGACCAATACAACGACGTTTTGGCAGGATTGGAAAAGGAATACAATTTAATTGAGTTGGCCCCACAAATCGAATTTCTTACAATAAGAAAACGCCCATTGATACAAATATACGTTCCCGGAGATAGTATTGTTTCGTGCTTTTTGGGCGGCACGAATTGGGAACAAGACGCAAACGCCACGACTGACCAAAACGCATTAATACAAACCTATCATTTTGCACTATGTAATATTTTGAAAGAAATACAAATTACGTCGCAAGGTTCCCCGGAGGTAATATCCGGGCTTTATGTTGGGCGGATGTCGACGGGTGTAAGTTCTGATGAATTTATGGGAGATTTATACCCGGAATTAAATGTAAATTATTATATCCATATTGCACAAAAACTAGTTGCGGGTGGGCTACCTATTGGGCTAGCAGGTGTTGAGATACGCCGCCGTTCTGATGATGTGGCAATGTTCCGGTTTACAAAGATAACGCAAGAACCTTTTGATACGTTGGAATTTGATTTAACCGCCGTTGAGGGTTCCGGAGCAACGGGTACGATGCACGCCGATCTGAAAAGTTATAATATATACGCCCGATATTTGGTTGATGTTGATAAAATAGACGATTTAGATACATACCCGTTGCCGTCCGATGATATTGTAGATAATAATAGAAATTACCGCCGGGCAATTGGTTACGCAATCGACGTGGCATTTATATCTAAAAATTTTTCAGATACGCCGACCGAGTGGGGATTAGCCGACAGTGGAAAGTATTTTGAGCCGCCTTATTCCATATATGGACAAACGTTTTATCCAATCGCCCGGTCAACGTGGCGTTATGCGTCGTTATGGTTTGGGTTTTATCTGATGGATTGGATATTAGAGGAAAAAGCCCGAAAAGCATATACTTTGCGTGATGCGTTTACATTGTCGTCATGTATCAATGTGCTATTAAAAGAATTTGCGCCCGGAATAACGCATGAAGCGACGCCGGAATACAGCCAATTTCTTTATAACACAAACAATCCTATTTCCGGGAAGTCATTTAAGTTGCTAATAAGTCAGAAAAGTAATATCATTAATGGCGAATATAAAACCCCGGCGCAAAAAGCCCCGATTACATTACAACAGATTATGACGATGTTACGGGATATTTACAAATGTTATTGGTATATTGAGGACGGAAAATTTAAAATTGAACAGGTAAGTTGGTTTAGAAATGGCGGTTCGTATGGATATAACCCGATTATTGATTATGATTTAACACAATTAGAAAACGTTAGGAACGGCAAAAAATTAGCTTTTGCAACGTCTGAATATTCATTTGACAAAGTAGAAATGCCGGAACGTTATCAATTTGAGTGGATGGATGATGTAACAACACCATTTGAGGGTTTACCAATAGAAATTACGTCCAAATATGTAACAGCCGGAAAGATAGAAGAAATAAATATTTCCAATTTTACGTCTGATATTGATTTGATGTTGTTAAACCCCGGTGCAATTAGTTCGGATGGATTCGCATTGTTTGCGGCGGTTACACCGTCCGGCGGAGGACAATTGGAATTGCCGTTTACAAGACAAACCGTTGATAATGTAGAATACTATTTGCAAAACGGTTATTTAGCGTTTATCAATATACAACCGACATATTGGGTTTATGATATGCCCGCACGGAATTTTAAAATAAATAATTCCCCAAATTATGCAATCGGGATTGAGAGAAAGAAAAAACAAACACTAAATTTCCCGGCAGGAACCACAGACCCAAACCCGATGCAGTTAGTTAAAACATATATCGGTAACGGTCAAGTTGATAAACTTTCAGTAAATTTGTGTAGTCGAAACATTAAAGCAACGTTGAAATATGATACAGAATAACAATATAAGCGTTTTGCCGTGGTACACGTCAATAAATGAACAGAACCACAGAAAAAGTTACGCATACGGCGCAATTTACCCGTTGTTTGCCCCGGCTGATAGATTGTTGCCGTTTCAGATAATAAGAAACACACGGTCAAACAATGTTACGTCAGTTGTATTGTATGAAAAGACCGGAAAGCAAGTTGCAAACATAACAACGTACATGAAAGAAACCGGATTGCAGATTGTCCGGTTTCAAACGTTGGGTTATGATGTTATATTGTACCCGTCAATTTTACCCATGCCATTAAATCAGTTGGACGGAATATATTATATGACGTTATCGGATGGCGTGCAAACGTGGTATTCCGAAATGTTCACGGTCGTACAAGATGTTTCCGGTTACTTAAAAATACAATGGTGGGACATTGATAATTTGGTATTTGACGCCGGGCAAATAGTATATAAAAACCCGGATTTCAAAAATACGTTGTACCTTTGTACCGAGTTGGGAAAACCGGATTATGAATTTGAAGAAGATGGCGAAGAACGGGACGGTTATTTTTTTCCAGAAAAACAAATATCCGTAAAAACGTTTAAATGTACGATATTGGCACCGGAGTTCCTTTGCGACGTAATGAGATTTATCCGCATGGCTGATTACATTCACATAACAGATAAATACGGAAGGGAATACGATTGCGACACGTTTCTAATTACCCCAAAATGGCAGACGCAGGGAGATTTGGCGAGCGTGGAAATTGAATTTAAAACAAATACCGTCGTCAAGAAAATAGGACGTGGCTATATAATAGCAAACAAAGGAGATTTCAACGGCGATTTCAATAATGATTTCAACAACAATTAAATTTCAAATTATGGGAAATTATGAACAATTAAAACAAGCGGTTTCCGATGTTATAAAAACAAATGGAAACCAAGAAATTACCGGAGCAATATTGCAAAATGCTTTATTGACTATTATTTCAACGGTAGGCGCAAATTCAACATTTGCAGGAATAGCAACGCCAAATACAAATCCCGGAACACCCGACCAAAATGTATTTTGGATTGCGTCATTACCCGGTCAGTATGTCAATTTTTCAAACCAAATATTAAATGATGAAGTATATATATTTAAAAACAATAATGGACGTTGGGTAAAAGTAGATACCGGAATTGCAAATATATACAAAGTAAATGGATTCAAACAAAAAGTATTTGGCTTATTAGAAAAATCAGCCAAGGCGACACAAGGCAGTGCGTTACAGA
>OGXN01003198.1_pt1 | contig 9862 bp, 10 predicted proteins | sample 1576281 | NCBI WGS metagenome assembly OGXN01 (sample SAMEA3541494, study PRJEB24748) | human gut metagenome | biome: human gut; feature: human-associated habitat; material: faeces | place: China | collected 2012
TTTATGGCCGCCCGTCTGTGGGGTCCCCTACAAAAGAACCGCAAGGGGCCGCTGCCATTGGCAGCGGCCCCTTGTCGTGCTTGACCCGTCACTCCTCCAGATAGATGATGCTGACCGGGCAGCCCCCGGCGGCGGATTTCACAGCGGGCAGGTGCGCCGGGCCGGGCTGGCGGTAGACCTCCGCCAACCCGTCCTCCGCGATCCGGAACACGTCGGGGCAGGTGGAGACACACAGCCCGCAGCTGATACAGTCGCTGCGCTCGATGGAGACCTCCATGTGCATCGCTCCTTTCACCCGATAGGATGCCCCGGCGGGCGGCGGGCCATGCGTCCTATTTTCCCACGCAGAAACGCTCAAAGATGCGGGCGGTCACGTCCTCCCGCACGCTGGCCCCGGTGAGCTCTCCCAAGGCGGCGAGGGCCTCCTCCGCGTCGGTGAGGAGGGCATCGGGGGTGATACCGGCCTCCAGGCTCTCAGAGGCCCGCGTAACGGCCTCCAGCGCCCGCCGGGCGGCATCGGCCTGCCGGGCATTGGTGAGCAGCTCTCCGGCGCTCTCCGCGCCTCCAGCGGGGAAGAGGGCGGCGACGGTCTCCCCCAGCGCATCCAGCCCTGCGCCGGTGGCGGCGCTGACCACACACAGATGGGGAAAGCGGCTCCGCAGCTCCTCCGGCGCGAAAGCCAGGGGGCGGTCGGACTTGTTGATCAGGCAGATGACCCGGGGGGCGCGGGCGGCTTGGGCCATGGCGGCCTCATCCTCGGGGGTGAGGGAGGCGGAGCCGTCCAGCACTAGCAGGGCCAGGGCGGCCCCAGCCAGGGCGGCCCGGCTGCGTTCCACGCCGATGCGCTCCACGGCGTCGTCGGTCTCCCGCAGGCCGGCGGTGTCGATGAGCCGCAGCACAACGCCGCCCAGCCGGCACCGGGCCTCCACCGTGTCCCGGGTGGTGCCGGGTACGTCGGTGACAATGGCCCGGTCATAGCCCACCAGGGCGTTGAGCAGGGAGGACTTGCCCGCGTTGGGCCGTCCTATCAGCACGCAGGGCACGCCGCCGGCGATATACCGTCCCCGGTCATAGGTGCGCAGAAGGGCTTCCAGGCCCGTATGGGCGGCGTCCAGGCCCTCCCGGATGGTGTCGGCCCGGAAGGGGTCGATGTCCTCGTCCGGATAGTCCAGCACGGCGTGAAAGTGGGCCATGAGATCCACCAGACCGTCGTAGAGGGCGGCCACCCGGCGGCTCAGCGCGCCGGAGAGCTGTCCGGCGGCCTGCCGCACGGCGGCGGGGGTCTCCGCCTCGAGGAGATCCGCCACCGCCTCCGCCTGGGTCAGATCCAGTTTTCCGTTGAGGAAGGCCCGCTTGGTGAACTCCCCCGGCCCGGCCTGCCGGACGCCCTGGGCAAACAGGGCCTCCAGCGCCATCGCCAGCACTGCGGGAGAGCCGTGGCACTGCAGCTCCGCCGTGTCTTCGCCGGTGTAGCTGTGGGGGGCACGGGAGATCGTGGCCAGCACCTGGTCGATGGGGGCACCGTCGGGGCCCAGCAGGGTGCCGTAGACCAGCCTGCGACTCTCGCAGGCGGCCAGGGGACGCCCGCTGGCGGCGCGGAACACGGCGGACGCGGCCTCGATAGCGCCCTCTCCGCTGACGCGGACGATGCCAATGGCGCTGGGAACCGGGGGTGTGGCAATGGCGGCAATGGGTTCGGACATGCTTTCACCTCATGATTGAGCGGCGGCTCATGATATGTTCAGGACACCTGACGTTATTGTACCACAATTGGAAGAAAAACGGAGAACAAAAAAGTTTGTAGAATCCGCCGTGGATTTTTTGCTTGACTTGTCTTATGTCAACTGAATTTTGCATATTGGCGTTATCCACAGGGTGTTAACTGATGTGGATAACCATGTGGATAATGTGGAAAACCCTTTGGATACCGGAGGTCGGGCGTTTCTTTACACGGTCTCTACACTGCATAGCGGATTGTATAAGGCATGTCAAAGAACATTTGTATCAGCGGCGCCGGATGTCAAAAATGGGGGTGGTTTTTTGGGCAGGCCGACAATTGAACGTAATTTTAAAAAATGCTAAAATATTATTATATCTAAAAAATATTTTTTATAAAAGGAGGGGGCGGCTTATGAGACAGCCCAGCCTGCTGCGCCGCTATATTCTGTTCTTCTGCGGAGTTCTCTGCGCCGCCCTGGGAATCGCCCTGATTACCTTAGCCGGTATGGGCACCTCGGCGGTGTCCAGCCTCTCCTATGTCCTCACGTTTGTCTTTCCAGGGCTCTCGCTGGGGGTGTTTACCTTCCTGGTGAACTGCACCATGCTGGTCGGCCAGGTGCTGTTGCTCCGGCACAGGTTTCAGTCCATACAGCTCCTCCAGATTCCGGCCACGCTCCTCTTCTCGGTTTGCATCGACCTGTGGACGGAGCTGTTGGCCCCGCTGGTGCCGGAGTCCTATGGGGCCAGGTGGGGGGTGCTCCTGCTGGGCTGTCTCTCCCTGGGGCTGGGGGTTGCGCTGGAGGTGCTTCCCAATGTGCTGATCCTGCCATGTGAGGGGTTTGTCCGAACCGCCAGCCAGGTATTCGGCTGGGATTTTGGGAAGACCAAGACCGGCTATGATCTGGCTATGGTGTCGGCAGCCGCCCTGCTCTCCTATCTCAGCCTGGGGGCCATCTGCGGCCTGCGGGAGGGGACAATAGTTTGTGCCCTGACTGTGGGAGGAATCTCCCGATTTCTGTGCCGCAGGCTCTCCTTCCTGCAATATCCGAGCCGGAGTCATCCGCCCATACCCGCAGAAGCAAGCGGCGCCCATACCGCCGCAGAGCCCTGAAAGCGCAAGTAAAATGCCGCCCATATGGGCGGCATTTTAAAAGGTCAGGCGAAAAATTAGCGCTTGGAGAACTGGGGAGCGCGGCGGGCGGCCTTCAGGCCGTACTTCTTACGCTCCTTCATGCGAGGATCGCGGGTGAGGAAACCGGCGGCCTTGAGGGCGGCGCGGAACTCGGGGTTGACCTGCAACAGAGCGCGGGCCACGCCGTGACGGATGGCGCCGGCCTGGCCGGTCACGCCGCCGCCGGTGACGGTGGCAACGATGTCCACCTTGCCCAGGGTGTCGGTAGTGGCCAGGGGCTGGCGAACCAGTAGCTTCAGGGTCTCCAGGCCGAAGTAATCGTCGATGTCGCGGCCGTTGATGGTGATCGCGCCGGTGCCGTTGGGGAACAGATGCACCCGGGCCACGGAGGACTTGCGGCGGCCGGTGCCATACAGATAAGGCTTCTTGCTCTTATACATTCCTTTGTACCTCCTGCTTAGATGGCGGCCCAGGTTTCGGGCTTCTGGGCGGTGTGGGGATGCTCGGCACCGCGGTAGATGTGCAGGCGGGACAGAGAATCCTTGGTGATGATGTTGCGGGGCAGCATGCCGCGGACGGCCAGCTGCATGGCCAGCTCGGGCTTCTGCTGCATCAGCAGGCGGTACTTGGTCTCCTTGAGGCCGCCGATCCAGCCGGAGTGGCGGCGGTAGTACTTCTGCTCCAGCTTCTTGCCGGTCAGAACAGCCTTCTCGGCGTTGACGATCACGACGAAGTCGCCGCAGTCGGCGTGGGGGGTGAACTCAGGCTTGTGCTTGCCGCGCAGCAGGGTGGCCGCGGCGGCGGCAGTCTTGCCCAGGGGCTTGCCCGCCGCATCGAGGATATACCACTTGCGGACGATGTTCCCCTTGTTGGCCATAAAAGTGGACATGGTGAAACCTCCAATTTCGCGTTCTATGATCAAAAATGTCTCAACAGAATAAGAACCCCAATCTGGACGACCGGAGCGTTTTGTATTATAATACGGTGGGTCCAAGGTGTCAACACGTTTTTTGAAAATTTTAATTTAGAAATAAGAAAGCTCACTCAAACGCGTGAAATCTCGCAAATACTCTTGAATACTCCGTTTCGATTTTTAAATTTTGAGGTGCCTATGAACAAGATTTTGAGCTATGTCCGCCGCTGTGTGGAGGATTACGACATGATCCAGGCCGGGGATCGGGTGGCGGTGGGGGTATCCGGGGGCAAAGACTCCCTGACCCTGCTGGTGGCCCTGGCCAGGCTGCGGGAGTTCTACCCCAAGCCCTTTACCGTGGAGGCCTACACCCTGGATATGGGCCATGTGGACGGGGGAGAGGGGATGGACTTCACCGGGGTGGAGGCCCTGTGCCGGGAGCTGGACGTGCCCTTCACGCTGCTCCACAGCGAAATCCACCACATCATCTTTGATCTGCGCAAGGAGAAGAACCCCTGCTCCATGTGCGCCAAGATGCGCCGGGGCGCCCTCCACAACGCCCTGAGGGAGCACGGCATCACCAAGATCGCCCTGGGCCACCACTTTGACGACGCGGTGGAGACCTTCTTCCTCTCCCTGTTTTATGAGGGGCGGCTGTCCTGCTTCCAGCCCGTGACCTATTTAGACCGCACCGGCATCACCCAAATCCGCCCCCTGCTCTACTGTGGGGAGGGGATGCTCCGCAACGCCGCCGAGCGCAACCATCTGCCCGTGGTGTTCAACCCCTGCCCGGCGGACGGCAATACCAAGCGCCAGGAGGTCAAGGAGCTGATCAAGTCCCTGGACAAGCAGTATCCCGGCCTCAAGAGCCGGGTGTTCGGGGCCATGCAGGGCCTGCCCCTGCCCGCCTGGGGGCCGGTGGAGCACCGGCGGGTGCCCCTGCCCGAGGGAGATTAGCCCCCCGGCACGGACATCCGGCCCGCCGTGCCGGGAGGGCCGGAACCCCTTGAAAAATCAGGACTTTCCTAACGGTCGAGGGGGGAAATCCCGCTGGGGCCTTGCAAATTTACGCCATTCGCCGTATGGTGAGAGCGGCCTTGCAAGACCACACCCTGCCGAAAGGATGGTTCAACATGGAAAACAAGAAGACCTTCGGCGCGTATATCTGCCGCCGCCGGAAGGAGCTGGGGCTCACCCAGCGGGAATTCGCCGACAGGCTCTTCGTCACTGAGTCGGCGGTCAGCAAGTGGGAGAGGGGCATGTCCTACCCGGACATCACCCTGATCCGGGATATCTGCGCCATTTTACAGGTGTCGGAGCACGAGCTGCTCACCGCCAGCGAGGACGTGGAGGCCCGCACCGCCGAGACCCTGGCGAAAAAATACCTGTCCCTGCTGCGCCGCCTGCGCTGGATTCAGTACATCCTCTACGGCGGCACCGCCCTGATCTGCCTCATCTGCAATCTGGCGGTGGGGCATACCCTGGACTGGTTCTGGCTGGTACTCACCGGGGAACTGGTGGGGGCCAGCCTCACCCTCCTGCCCATCCTGGTGAAGCAGTACCGGGGCGTCATCACGCTGGGGGGCTTCACCCTCTCCCTGGAGCTGCTGCTGCTGGCCGCCTGCCTGTTCAGCGGGGGAGACTGGTTCCTGCTGGCCTCGGCGGGGGTGCTGCTGGGGCTGGGGGCGGCCTTCCTGCCCGGCGCCCTGCGGGAGCTGCCCCGCCCCCTGGGGGAGCACAAGGCTGTGCTCTACCTGGGGACGGAGACCCTGCTGCTGTGCGCCCTGCTCTGGGTCAGTTGTGCCTATGACGGCGCGGATTGGTTCCCCATTCCTACCCTGCCGGCGGTTCTCTTCGGCCTGACCCTGCCCTGGGCCTGGGTGCTCATCTGCCGGTACGCCCCCATCAGCCGCTGGTGGAAGGGGACGGCCTGCCTGGGGGCGGCCTGCGTGTTCCTCCCCCTGGTCAACCCGGTGATCGACCGGCTGGTGCGGCTGGGCGGCGGGACGGTGGAGCGGCTCCACGGCTTCTGGTTCCGGCCGGATTTCACCCGATGGGCGGAGAACTGGTACTTCAATGAGAACGTCCTCCTGCTCCTGTGGCTGGCTCTGGCGGCGGCCGCGGCGCTCTGTGCGCTCCGGGCGCTCCTGCGCCGCCGGGAGGCATGAACGCACCCGGACTGGATCAGGAAATAAAACTTTATGCGCACAGGGCGCACCACGAAATTATGCAAAGGCTTAGGCGCATGAAGTTTCTGCGCATATGGGCCGTCCCGCTGTAAGCGGCACATGGCCAATTTTGCTATGCTTTTGCATAACAAAACAGGCGTCGGCCAGCGGCCAACGCCTGTTTTTATTTCTCCATCTTATGCTTGAGATGCTCCACCTTGCGGGCCAGATAGTCGGAATCGGTGACCACCTTGACGGGCTGAGTGAAGTCCAGGGTGAACAGGCCGATGAAGGACTTGGCATCCACGCGGACGCTGTCGTCCAAGGAGTGCAGGAAGATCTCGTCGTCACAGGAACTGGCGATCTCCTGAAGCCGCTGGAGCTGGGCAATGGAGTTAAACTGCATTTCAATCATCATGATTCACACCTCCTTTATTTCGCCAAAGAGTATATCATGGGAGGTAATCCCACGCAATCGGTATATTATCCAAAGTTCTGCGGCGGTATGCCGGATGTACAAGCGATTTGACGCCGGAAGGAGGGAGGAACGAGGCAGCGGGCCCTGCCGCCGGCAGGGCCCGCTGAAAGGGCACGTATCAGAAGTATTTCTTGACGCCGTCGGTGGCCAGGGAGGCATCGGCGCTGATGGTGACGGTGAACTTAATATTGTTCTTCTCGGAGAAGCTGTTCAGCCAGTCCAGGAACTCCTCCACCGCATGGTCGGTGGCCTCGGAGGCCACAATCTTGGTCAGGCTGTCGATAAAGACATGGGTGATGTCGTAGTTGCCCGCGTACAGGCCGCTGATAAAGCCCTTCAGGAAGTCATAGCTCTTAATATCGTAATGGCTGGCCTCCACCAGACGGATCTTATAATGAATGTCATAGGTCAGCTTGGGGCCCCGCTCGATGCAGACCACATTGCCGTTCTCGCTGTGGACAGCGGAATTAATGAGCTCGATCATCTGCTTGGTCTTGCCGGTGCCCTTGACACCCATGATCACTCTCACCATAGTTATCACTCCTTCATTGTCCGCCGGAGCGTATCTCCGGCCTTGTGCAATTATGTTACCATTTTTGCGGCCCGATTGCAACTGATTTGCGGAAGTTCACCAAAAATTAACGGGGGTTCTTACAGGCGTGCCTCCAGCTCCGCCTTGCGGTCCTCATAACCGGGCTTGCCCAGGAGGGCGTACATGTTGTTCTTATACGCTTCCACGCCGGGCTGGTCGAAGGGATTGATCTCCAGCAGATAGCCAGACAGGCCGCAGGCGTACTCGAAGAAGTAGATCAGCCAGCCCACGCTCTGCGCGTCCCGGGCCGGGGCGGTGACCACCAGGTTGGGCACGCCGCCGTCCACGTGGGCCAGCAGGGTGCCCCGCATGGCCTGTTCGGCCACAAAGGAGAGATCCTTGCCCGCTAGGAAGTTGAGCCCGTCCACATTGTCCGGGTCGTGTGGAATGGTGACGCTGCCGCGGCTGCGGGCGAAGCGCACCACCGTCTCCAGCATCAGGCGCTCACCCTGCTGGATGTACTGGCCCATGGAGTGCAGATCGGCGGTGAACTCCACGCTGGCGGGGAAGAGGGCCTTGCCGTCCTTGCCCTCGGTCTCGCCGAAGAGCTGTTTCCACCACTCGCCAAAGAAGCGGAAGGAGGGCTCGTACCCCACCAGGATTTCCACCTTCTTGCCCTGGGTATACAGGGCGTGGCGGGCGGCGGCGTACTGCCAGGCCGGGTTGTCCGCACCGGGGGCGGCCAGGGCCTCCATGGCCTGGGCGGCGCCCTCCATCAGGGCGGCGATATCCACCCCGGCGCAGGCGATGGGCAACAGGCCCACGGCGGTGAGGACGGAATAGCGGCCGCCCACCGCGTCGGGCACCACAAACTCCTCATAGCCCTCCGCGTCGGCCAGGCCCTTCAAGGCCCCCTTGTGGGCGTCGGTGGTGGCGTAGATGCGCCTGCGGGCCCCCTCCTTGCCGTACTTCTCCTCCAGCAGGGCCTTGAAGATGCGGAAGGCTACTGCCGGCTCGGTGGTAGTGCCCGACTTGGAGATGACATTGATGGAGAAGTCCTTGTCCTTCACCAGCTCGATGACCTCCAGCATGGCGTCGGAGGAGAGGCCGTTGCCGGCAAAGTAGATGTCGGGTCCGCCCTTGTGGGTCAGGTTGAAATTGGGGGAGTGAAGCAGCTCCACCACCGCGCGGGCGCCCAGATAGGAGCCGCCGATGCCGATGACCACCAGGGCCTGGGAGTCGCTGCGGATGCGCTCCGCCGCCGCCTGGATGCGGGCAAACCCCTCCTTGTCGTAGTCCCGGGGCAGGTGAACCCAGCCGGTGTAGGCGCCGCCCAGGCCGCTGCCCTCCTCCAGCTTGACGCGGGCGCTCTCCAGCGCGTCCAGCCGGCTGGTCAGCCAGTCCTCGGGCAGAAACGGGGTGCAGTTGGAAGTATTCAGCTCTAACATAAATTGACCCTCCTCAAAATAAGGCTTGTCCTGGCTCCCAGTATACACCAAAGCGGGCCGCTTTCCTAGGGGGATTTTGGAAATTTTGAAGCAAAAAAATGCGCCCGGCACAGGCCGGGCGCGGAGAAGGACGACGGGGATTGGGCGGCCGCGTCAGTTCTTGAGACTCTGCATGGGGGCAGGGATGCGGCCGCCGCGGGCCACAAAGGCGTCACTGCTCTCGGCGTGGACGGGCATGACGGGGGCGGAGCCCAGCAGGCCGCCGAATTCCACCGTGTCCCCCACCACCTTGCCCGGGGCGGGGATGAGGCGGACGGCGGTGGTCTTGGAGTTGACCATGCCGATGGCGGCCTCGTCGGCAATGATGGCGGAGAGGGTGGCGGCGGTGGTGTCGCCGGGGACGGCGATCATGTCCAAGCCAACGGAGCACACACAGGTCATGGCCTCCAGCTTATCCAGATGGAGGGCGCCCGAGCGGGCGGCGGCGATCATACCCTCGTCCTCGCTGACGGGAATAAAGGCGCCGGACAGGCCGCCCACGTGGGAGGAGGCCATGACGCCCCCTTTCTTCACCGCGTCGTTGAGCAGGGCCAGGGCGGCGGTGGTGCCGTGGGTGCCGCAGGTCTCCAGGCCCATCTCCTCCAGGATGCGGGCCACGCTGTCGCCGATGGCGGGGGTGGGGGCCAGGGAGAGATCCACGATGCCAAAGGGCACGCCCAGCCGGCGGCTGGCCTCCTGGGCCACCAGCTGGCCCATTCGGGTCACCCGGAAGGCGGTCTTCTTGATGGTCTCGGCCACCACGTCGAAGGGCTGGCCCTTCACGTCCTTGAGGGCGTGGTGCACCACGCCGGGGCCGGACACGCCCACATTGATGATGCAGTCCGGCTCCCCCACGCCGTGGAAGGCGCCCGCCATGAAGGGGTTATCCTCCACCGCATTGCAGAATACCACCAGCTTGGCGCAGCCAAAGCCGCCCCGGTCGGCGGTGCGCTCGGCGGTGTCCTTGATGATGCGGCCCATCTCGGCCACCGCGTCCATGTTGATCCCCGCCCGGGTGGAGCCAACGTTGACGGAGGAGCAGACAAAGTCGGTGATGGCCAGCGCCTCGGGGATAGAGGCGATGAGCTTCTTGTCGGCCTGGGTGGCCCCCTTCTGCACCAGGGCGGAGAAGCCGCCGATGAAGTTGACCCCGGTGGACTTGGCGGCGTTGTCCATGGCCACGGCGAAGGGGACGTAGCTGCCCGTCTCCGACGCCCCGGCCACAAGAGCCATGGGGGTGACGGAGATGCGTTTGTTGACGATGGGGATGCCGAACTCCCGCTCAATGGCCTCGCCGGTGGCCACCAGGTGCTCGGCCCGGCGGGTGATCTTGTCATAGATCTTCTGACAGGCGGCCTTTGGATCGGGATCGGCGCAGTCCAGCAGGCTCTGCTGCTGCTTTTTGTTCAGATATTGTATCTCGTCCAGATACA
>OGXN01003209.1_pt1 | contig 9834 bp, 8 predicted proteins | sample 1576281 | NCBI WGS metagenome assembly OGXN01 (sample SAMEA3541494, study PRJEB24748) | human gut metagenome | biome: human gut; feature: human-associated habitat; material: faeces | place: China | collected 2012
CACCGGCTGGCCTCCACCCGCTTCTGTGACAAAATCGCATTTTTAAGCAATGGGAAAATCACAGAGGAAGGCACACACGACGAACTCATGCAAAAGGGAGGCGCTTACAGCCAGATGTTTGCACTGCAGAGCCAGTACTATCAAAACAGGGAGGTAGCGGAGACTTATGCTGAAGCATAATAAATTAAAGCCTGTGGGCATTGCGATCAGACTTATGTGGAACATGGATAAATGGCTGCTCATTCACAGCATAATCACGTCCGTAATTGAAGCGGCAACCCCTTTTGCCGGGATTCTCCTGTCCGCCTATATCCTGGACGGGCTGCAGGCCGGGGAAGAATTTACTGAAATCATATCCGTTTCCCTGGCGGCTGTAGCCGTTATTTTCCTGCTGACGGTGCTGAAAGCTTATTTTTCCAAAATACTAAATGTACATATCGGTATGTGCGGCAAAAGATACGATACCCTGATGAGCATGAAAACCATTTCCATGGATTATCCGCTGCTGGACAGTCCTGCCGTAAACGATATCCGCGTCAGGATCCGGCATGACAACGACTGGGGCGCCGGCTTTTATTCCCTTGTATGGCAGCTGCCATATCTGCTGAACAGCCTGATATCCACCTTCGTTTCCGTAGTACTTATGCTGCCGTTATTTATGGAAGGACATTTTTTCTCAGATACCCCGGCAATACTGCTGCTTCTTTCGCTGGGCGCCATCATCGCCTTCAACCTCTGGTTTACCTCTGTTAAAAACAAAGAGCTGTACCGCCTGCTGGACGATCCTTCTCTGGATAAAAGCTATCTTGGCTATTTTTTATGGAATGATCAGGATTACCATTATGGAAAGGATATCCGCATCTATGATGCAAAACCACTGATTAAAAGTAAACTTGACGGGGACCTTGTGATAAAGAACCGATGGATAAAACAGCTGGTAAGCAACAACATGAAATCCGGCTTTTTCAGCAATCTGTCCGCCGGAACGCTTCAAATCATCTCGTATATTTTCGTAGCGCTCCGCGCCGCGGCGGGAGCGCTGACTGCGGGAGCCGTTGTAAAATACGCAGGCATTATCTACCGTTTTTCCCAGTCGGTCACCAACGTCTTCAACGCGCTGGAGGAATACGCTGTCTCCTCCAACCGGCAGCTTTCCACGCTGGAATATCTGAATATCAAAGATGTGCTGAAAAAAGGCACGCTTCCCGTGGAAAAACGCGCCTTCTGTGACGGCAGCGACAATGAATATGAAATTGAATTCCGGGATGTATCCTTCCAATATCCCGGCTCCGATACCTGCGCCCTGCGCCATATCAACCTGAAATTCCGCGTTGGCGAGCGGCTGGCGGTGGTTGGTATGAACGGCTCCGGAAAAACCACCTTTATCAAGCTGCTCTGCCACCTTTACGATCCCACGGAAGGAGAAATACTGTTCAACGGCATTGACGACAGGAAATATGATTATGAGGAATACATGAAAATCTTTTCCGTGGTCTTTCAGGATTTCAAGCTGTTTTCCTTTTCCCTGGGACAAAATGTGGCTGCGGATATGGATTATGATACGAAACGGGTGGAAGCCTGCCTTGATGCGGCCGGGTTTGATAACCGCCGTACCTCCATGCCTGACGGGCTGAAGACATGCCTGTATAAGGATTTTGAGGAAAACGGCGTGGAAATCTCCGGCGGCGAAGCGCAGAAAATTGCGCTGGCCAGGGCGCTTTATAAGGATGCGCCGTTCATTGTGCTGGATGAACCCACCGCCGCCCTTGACCCAATCGCAGAGTCGGAAATTTATTCAAAATTCAATGATATTGTGGGAAACAGGACCGCCATCTACATCAGCCACCGCCTGTCCTCCTGCCGGTTCTGCGATGAAATCGCCGTTTTTGACAACGGGCAGATCGTACAGCTGGGGAGCCATGAGGAACTGGCGGCAGATACCGGGGGAAAATACCATGAGCTGTGGAATGCCCAGGCGCAGTATTACAGCAGTTAGAACTATGACTCTGCTTCCATAAAAAAGTGAAGCAAAACACCGTTGCCCGGAGGCAGCGGTGTTAATTTTTACAGATATTCTGCCGTTGCGGTATGACCGGCCCGCTTCAGCTCCTCCGGCGTTCCTTCAAACAGGATACATCCCCCCTTCTCCCCGCCCTCCGGACCCAGGTCAATCACCCAGTCGCAGCTGCGGATGAGCTGCTGGTTATGTTCCACCACAACTACCGTATTTCCCGCATCTGCCAGCCGGTTCAGAAGCACCAGAAAATGATCGATATCCTGGGGATGCAGCCCCGTAGTGGGCTCATCCATAAGATACAGGCTTCTCCTTCCCTGAGGCGTTCCCACAAGCTCTCTGGCCAGCTTCAGCCGCTGTCCCTCGCCGCCTGATAATGTGGTAAGCGACTGCCCCAGCTGCAGATATCCAAGGCCTACAGCCTGAAGGAGACTGAGCGTTTTCCTGATTCTGGCCTGTTCAGCAAAAAACTCCGCAGCTTCATCCACCGACAAATCCAAAACCTCCTTAACCGAAAGGCCCTTATATTTTACCGCTAGGATCTCTTCTTTGAAACGGTTCCCTCCGCAGACCGGACAGACCACCTGCGTATTGGCAAAAAACAGCATATTGTTGTCCACATACCCCAGTCCCTCACAATTCCCGCATCTGCCCCCGGCCGTATTAAAGGAAAAATGCTTTGCAGAAAAACCGGCGTTTACTGCGGCCTGCGTACCGGCAAAAAACGCCCGTATCTCCGTGTAAACCTCAGTATAGGTGGCCACATTCGATCGCTTCATCCTGGAAATTGACGCCTGCCCGATTTCAACCACCCGGTTAAACTGTTCCTTGCCCAGCACCCGGTTTTTCTGTGTATCCGCCCTTCCTTTGGCAAGCACCTCAAAGACCAGCGTGGATTTACCGGAACCGGAAGGCCCGGTTACGCTGACCAGGCAGCCTGTAGGGATATCCACACAAAGCTGCTTTAAATTAAACTTGTCCGCATTTTCTATTCTGACCGCCCCGGCCGGTTTTCTGTACCGTGTATTCCAGGCGGGCTGACGGCACAGATATCTTCCCGTCACACTTTCTTTTTGTTGCTTTATCTCCTCCAGCGTCCCTTCCGCCACAATTTCCCCGCCGAATTTTCCGGAACCGGGACCGATATCCACAAGGTAATCAGCAGAGGCGATTACATCCACATCATGCTCTATCACAAGCACCGTGTTATCCAAATCCCGGAGCCTTTTAAGAATTGCCACAAGGCCGGCCGTGTCCTTGGGATGCAGGCCGGCCGTAGGTTCATCCAGGATATAAATCAACCCTGTGATCTCCGAATCCAGTGCAGCCGCAAGCCGCAGCCTCTGCAGTTCCCCGCCCGACAGAGTAACCGTCTGCCTGTCCAGGGAAAGATATCCCAGCCCCACCTTAAGGAAACGGCTGATCTTGGTTTCCATATCGGTCAGATAATCCCTCACAAATTCCATCTGTTTTTCATCCAGGGACGCTTGCAGCTCCCATACCCAGGCATACAGCCTGTCCAGGGAAAAAAGTGACAGCTGCGGCAGACGGAGCCCCTGCACAGTTACCCTCCTGCTCAGCTCACAAAGCCGCTCCCCTCTACAGTCGGGACACTCCTTCACCTCAAAGTAATCCTCCAGCTGTTTTACGTCCCCGTCCTTATCCGCCAGCCGCCGCCATAATATGGGATATACGCCCTCAAACCTGCCTGCCGCCGTATTCTTAGGCGGCGTAATATGGGGGAAGGCCTGTTTTACTTCATCACTTTCCACTCCATAATAAAGAATTGCCTTTCTTTTATCATCAAACTGTTCCACCAACGTCCCCGGCTCCACAGGAACCCCATAATGGGAAAATGCCTGGTGAAGCACAGAAAGCTGGTATTTCCCGTACTGCTTTTCCCAGTATTTTACCGCGCCGTCCTCCAAAGACAGCTTCTCATCCACTGTCCGTTCTTTTTTTATGGCATGAATCCTGCCCAGCCCTTCACAGGTTGGGCAGGCGCCTTCCCTGGTATTGAAGGAAAAATATGTGCGTGTTATCTTATCCATACGCCTGCCGCATTTACAGCAATACATGTACACATAAAAGTCATTTCCTTTTTTCTCCGTCTCCTCCCTGCAGCCGGCTGCCGAAATCAGCTCGCCGCAGTAAGGACATCTCCTGCTGCCCAGCTTTTCATAAACCATACGCAAATCCGTATAAATATCCGACATGGTGCCTACCGTGGAACGGGGATTCCTGTTCGCATCCGTCTGGGTAATCACTATTGCCGGGGATGCGCCCCGCACGCGTTCCACCTTCGGCTTATGAATGCCCTGAAAGGCCATGGCTTCCAGATACTGCCTCTGGCATTCATTGTAGAGAACATCGATGAGAAGCGTGGATTTACCGGAACCGGAAAGGCCCGTAAATACCACAAGCTTATTTCTGGGGATGTCCAGCGAAATATTTTTCAGATTGCCTTCGGCGGCGCCGATAATACTGATATCTGACATTTGGTCCTCCTTGGTTGTTGAAGATTTCCAGAAGTGCTGCATTCTGAAGTTACTATGATGTATTTCAAGTATTGCCTTCCCTCCCGGAAAGCGCCGCCATTTTTCCACTCATAAGCCTGCCCATCCTCAATGAGAAAAGATAACACAGCTCCATCTGCACCTTTTGAAGAAAGCTATGGCAGATAACAAAGCCTTTTCCATTGATATTCTCCGCCAGCCCATATCCCACGGTTTTAGTATCCGCCTTATATTCCGCAGGAAAAGGGAACGGAGCCGAGGATTTCGTCCGCGTAAGCGGCGGATGGAGAATATGGAAGGTTATCCCCTCTTTCTCATATTCCAGGCTCAGACATTTAGCCAGCGCCTCTACTGCGCCTTTGCTGGATGCATAGGGACTGATATTCGCAAACCCCATTACGCCTACGCCGGAGCTTGTAAATACCACCCTTCCGCAGTGCTGTGCCCTCATGTAAGGAAGCACTGCCCGGGACAGCCGCAGCGCGCCAAAATAGTTCACGTCAAACACTTCCTGATAAATCTCATCAGCCGTGTCGGCCATGGAATCAAAGGTACACCGGCAGGCATTATGGATCGCAATATCTATGGTCTGAAAGGAAGCTGCGATCCGGTTCACCGTTTCGACAACGCCGCCTGCGTCCCTCATATCACAGATACAGTCAAGCAGCCTGCCGGGATACTCCTTTTTCAATTCCCGCAGATTGTCATTTTCCAGATCCAGCACTGCAACGCAGTCCCCGTTTTGAAGGAATTTCTCCGCCATAAAATACCCAATTCCCTGATTTCCCCCTGTCAAAATTATGTTTGCCATTCAGACGCCTCCCATTTCTTTGAAAAATTCCGTGATATGTTCCTCTGCTTTTTCAAGGAAAAGCTTTTTCTTAGCTTCCGTCAGTTCTCCTCCCAACAGGTATCGCTGGAAAAAAAGATAAATCGGCGCGTAATATTTCAGCGCCAGATATTCACCGTCCGCCGCCGGAATCCATTTTTTCTCAATTAATGCATTAAATATCCTTTCCTGAAACCTCAGCGGTTCTTCGAAAATCCATTTATCATATGCCTGCCTCATAGCCTCGCTGCCGCTGCGCTCCATATGCAGGAGCCTGATATAGCGATTGCAGAAATCATCCATCAGATAATCATGGAAAAAAACTTTCGCTGCCGCGCCGCCGGATATACCGCTCCCGCCTTCTCCCTGCAGCTTCGCAACTGCGTCGTCCAGCCGCTGCATCAGCCCTCCCGCAATCATTTCAAACCGATTTCCCAGCTCCTCCAAAATAGCCCGTTTATTCGTAAAATGATAGTAAACAGAGCTTTCTTTAATATGTACCTGCCCGCAGATATCCCTTATGGATACAGCGCTGAAGCCATACTGAGAAAAAAGCTGCAATGAAATATCCAGAATCCGTTCCTTTGTACTGTCTGCCGCCATCCTTCTCCCCTCCTCTAACAACTGTTAGGTGCATTATATCTAACATTCGTTAGGCTGTCAACAAAAAGTATAACTATTCCCTTTCATTTATGACAAAATTATGATAAACTTAACCAACACCGGCAGCCGGATAATATGTGTAAATCCTATCTGCCCAAATCACCTTTTCTTCCTCTTATCAAATGAATTTATCTGTCCAGTCGGACAACATTTCATTTTATTCTTTATTTCCACTATATATTTAAAACAAAAGAAAAAGTAAGAATCGGTTGTCCGGTGTCGGATTTTCAGTTATAATTGAATGGAAGATAGACATTTACACATGGCTTACAGGAAAAGGAGGCCGTGTGCAGCAAGAACAAAAAAAGTCTGAACCACAGACGGAGTCCAGGAATCTTCATCATGAGGATCTGGCCCTGAAGACCGCCGCGCAGTATTTTGGCGAGGAACTGATGCCTCTGCTCGGAATTACCGGCAAAGCCAAATATGTTGCCCCAACCGAACTGATAAAGCTTGAGGCGCGGCAGATGTACCAGGATTTCAACTATGTATCGGCAGATAATACCTGGATCCATCTGGAATTTGAAAGTGATTCCATCACAACAGAGGATCTCAGACGCTTCCGGGAATACGAAGCAACCACCAGCCGTACCTATCATGTCCAGATCATCACCTATGTTATCTGCTCTTCCCAGGTCAGAAAGCCGATAACAAAGCTGACAGAGGGCATCAGCATCTACCGGATAAAAGCCGTCCGTCTGAAGGGCCGGAATTCGGATCGGCTATTCGCTCTTCTGGAGGCAAAAGAAAAGCAGGGAGTTCCTCTTGAGAAAGAGGATTTGGTCCCGTTGCTTTTAAGCCCTCTGATGTCCGGACGTCTGACGATTGGAGAAAGGATCGTAAAAAGCCTGCATTTTCTCCAATCCGCCCCAAATGCCGTAACGAAAACGGAACTGGAAAAAATGCAGGCCGTAATGTATACGTTGGCGCTTAAATTCTTAAGCAAAAAGGATTTAGGCAAAGTAAAGGAGATGATATTTATGACTGAACTGGGACAGATGCTGGTCGATGATGGAATTGAAATAGGGCTGGCCAAAGGCGAGTCAAAAATTGTAGCCATGATACGAAAAAAACTGGCAAAAGGCCTCACCATTTCCGCCATATCCGAAGAATTGGAACTGGACGGCACTTACGTCCAAAAAGTAATATCCCTGATATCCGAAGATGCCTCAAGAAACGATCTGGAAATAGCCGAAATCCTCATCAGCCAGAACTGATGAAATAAGAACGTCAAACAGCGGCTGCCCGCATGGACAGCCGCCGTTTTCCATAATACCAGTCATTCTTTTATGCCCGCCCTATTCTTCTCCGCTCACAGTATCATAAGGCCAGTCCATAATTCCTCCAAAATCATAAATCTGCGTATATCCTGCCTCCACCAGCTTTTTCGCCGCCTGGGCGCTGCGGTTGCCGCTCCTGCAGTATACCAGGATCTCCTTATCTGTATCCGGCAGCTGCTCCGGCTTACCGTTTCCGATGGTTTCATTGGGAATCAGGATAGCACCCGGGATATGGCTTTCATCGTATTCTGCCTGTGTCCTCACATCCAGGATGATAATATCATCTCCCGAATCCATCCTCTTCTTTGCATCCTCTGCTGATATTTTATGATATTCCGCCCGCATTGTATCCTCCTGTTCTGTCTGCCCACTCTCACCCGGCAGCACGCTCTGTCCTGCTTCCATGCCCTGTTCCGCTTCCATACCCTGTTCTGCCTGCACGCCCTCCGCCATTTGCTGCGTTTCCACCGTTCCGCTCTGCTTCCCGGCAGCTGCGCATGCAGTAAGCGTCCCCGCAATCACACCTGCTGTTATAATACCCGCCAGCCTTTTTTTCATTCTTTTCTTCATGCATTTCCTCCGTTTGCTGTACCGGTTAACCTGTTATACTGTAATTATATTAATTACAGTTATATTTGTCAACCCTTTCTTTTTCCAGGCAAAACTATAAGTAACAGTTCAGCCTTCGGCTGAACTGTTACAACTATAACCATATTTCCGTAACTTTTCCATTCCTTCACAGTTACTGCCAAAAATGATATACTTCAGACAGAAACTGCTGCTGCAAAATATTTTTAACCGGCCCTTTTTAATATTACTTTCATTATTCCCATGCATAATTAAAAATAAGCATATACATCTGACACCATTAATAAAAAAAGGAGGCTCCCATGCGCTTACTGGTTGCAGAAGACGAAAAGGATCTGAACGATGTCATCACAAAAACTCTGATTAAAAACCACTACTCTGTGGATTCCTGCCAAAACGGCCGGGAAGCCCTTGACTGCCTGGCCATGGCTGAATACGACGCCATAATTCTGGATATCATGATGCCCGGGATAAACGGGCTGGAAGTGCTGAAGAAGCTGCGAAGCGCAGGAAATAAAACCCCCGTGCTCCTGCTGACCGCGCTGGACAGCGTGCCCGACCGTGTAGCCGGACTGGATGGCGGCGCGGATGATTATGTGACTAAGCCCTTCGGGGTTTTGGAGCTGGCGGCGAGAATTCGTTCGCTGCTTAGAAGGGCGTCCGAGCAGCAGCCTGTGCAGTCCGAGGGAAAGGTGCGTCTGGGAGGTTTATGTGTGGATACGGCGGCCAGGGAAGTGGCCATGAACGGGGAGCCGGTGGTTCTGACTTATAAGGAATATGAGCTTCTTATGTATCTGATCGATAACCGGGCCAGAGTGGTGGAGCGGGATGAGCTTCTTAACAAACTCTGGGATTATACGGCAGACATAGAAACGCGCACACTGGACATCCATATCCGTACCCTGCGCCAGAAGCTGGGCGAGGAAGGCAGCAGATATATCAAGACTATCCGCAGCGTGGGCTATCGTTTTGTGCTCCCGCAGGAGACGGAAAACAGGGATAATTAAATTATGAAACGAGCGATATTACTCCGGTTCGTAGCGATACTCATGCTGGCCCTCGCGGTCAGCAGTGTTTTTTCTTACTATTTTATCGGCAAAAATATGCTGAAAAGCAATCGGGAATCCATGCTGAATACCATTCATGTGGTGGACTATTCCCTGAATTATGATGGGGATCTGCAGGAACAGCTCAGCCGTCTGCATGAAGCGACCATGGATGAAAATTCCCGCGTCACCATTATCGGTGAAGACGGCACGGTAGTGGCGGACAACGAAATTGAACAGGTGGATTCCCTGGAAAACCATCTGGAGAGGGAAGAGGTGAAAGAGGCGCTGCGCAGCGGCTCCGGTTTTGCTACCAGGAATTCGGAAAGCCTGGGAGAGAACATGCTGTATGTGGCGGTTCATTCCAAGAAGGGACCCTATGTGGTGCGCATGGCGGTTCCTTATACCAATATGCTGGATTACATGATACTGATTTTCCCGGTGCTTCTTCTGGGCACAGGGATTGCTTTTGCCATGAGCGTCGTCATCGCCGTGCGTTTTACAAATACGATTACCACGCCCTTAAATGAGATTTCCAGGGAGATGGAAAAGGTGCGCAGCGACAATCCCAGCTTTACCTTTAAAACCTATAAATATAAGGAACTGAACGTGATTTCCGCAACCACCATGAAAATGGCGGAGGAAATCCGGGAGCACATGGATCGCCTGGAAAAGGAAAAACGTATCCGCCAGGAATTTTTCAGCAATGCCTCCCATGAGCTTAAAACCCCTATCACATCGGTGAGAGGCTATGCGGAGCTGCTGGATCAGGGCTTTGTGACGGATGAGGCCGTCAAAAAGGATTTTATTGCCAGGATTCTGAAGGAAACGGACAATATGACCAATCTGATCAATGATATCCTCATGATATCCAGGCTGGAAGCCAAGGAAGCGGAGG